>FWWL01000960.1_pt1 | contig 73191 bp, 65 predicted proteins | sample 2228331 | NCBI WGS metagenome assembly FWWL01 (sample SAMEA103939775, study PRJEB20133) | metagenome
AACTCCTCGCTGGGCGGATACCTCCTCTCCTCCCTCAGCAAAGCCGATATGGGCGTTTTGTTCACCTCCTCACGCATGGCTCATGACCTCCAGTCTTCCCAGCCGAGTGATGGCTCCGACAGGTACTGTTAAAAATGTATGCCATCTTCACCGAAATGTAAAGCCCCCGAGCACGTTGCCCCGGTGGGCTCGGGACACGGCAAAGCCGCAGTAAGGCCCTATCTATAGGCGCTGGCACCTAACGCGAACAAGGCCGCTCAACCCACGATGTTGGCCTGGGCATCCCATAGGCCAGACGCCGCAATACTTCCCCACCTGACTCACTTCTACCCGCAGATTTGGAAGATTACTGCAAAAAACCTCGGTGCAAGGGGCAATGATAGCTTACAGCTAGGCACGCTGAGCCCTATATGAGCAGAGCGATTCCACGGTCCATGAGGGCCGTACCCTCATACGCTACGGTAATGCCTTAAAGGATGGCTTTCCATTGCCTGTGACACCAATGGTAGTACCAATCTATTTATGTTTTGAGGAAATAACATTGTACTTGACATTCCAAAATTTGTGCACTACAATGTGGGGTAGCGACATACCCGGGCTGCAGGGGATTCGCTCCGGTCTTCTGTGGAAGGGGATAGGAGGTGCGAGATGCGCAGGTGGATGTCTTTGGCTGTGGTGGCGTTGGTGGCAGTCCTCGGCCTCGCGGCCGTGGCTGCGGCCGCCAACTCCGTACCCAAACGGGGCACTATAAGAGCCCTCGCGTTGGCCGGGACGGGCACCGAGACCTCTCCCGGAGCGCCGGGCTGTCAGTTCAACCCAGGCTACTGCGACGTGACCTTCGAAGGAGAGGCCCAGTTTGGCCCATTGGCCGGCCTGCCCGCAGGTCCGTGGGGCTGGACCTCTAACCTCAGGATCTACTGGACCAAGAACGACCTGGGCAACGCCCTCACGCCCATGACCAACGGGGAGGGAGGATTCTGCGCCGAGGCGGTGGGCGAATTTACGGTCAGCCACCCCAAGTACGGCAGCTTCACGGCCCACCAGACGGGCAGGGTCTGCGAAGTGGGGTCAACGGGCAGCAACGTGCACGTCTTCGAGGGCCATTTCACCGTCGTCAGCAGCTCGGGTATGAAGTTCGGCAGTAACTTCGCTGGCGGAGGCACCGTCTCGGCCTATAAGGACGCCAGCGGCGACGTGAGCGTGAGCCTGGAGGGCGTACAGTTCCGAAAGCCGTAAGGATGCCAGCACGCCCTGCAGCCCGGGCCGTGTCCAACCCGTGCCCGGCGCCCGCGCACGGCGTCGCCTTACCAGGCTGGGAACTTCTACGGCCTTCGCTCCTCACGGTCCTCGGCTGGCCTAGGGTCGCCGGGCGCAAGGTGGGCAAGGGGCACGGTACCTTTCTCGAGCGGCTTGCCCGCAAGGCAGTAACGTCCTGGCCGCTTTCAGCCTTCGGGCGGCAGCTCCCTGACCCCGCGCCCCCTGCGGAGCGGTCCTCTGACCGCGTTCAATGGAGCGGCTTTAAGAACGCCCATCAGGCGCGCTTCCAGCGGATCCTTGCCTACCCCCTTGGCCACGGCCCGATGCGGCAGGCCCGCGATGGCCATCTCGGTTTGCCAGGGAAGCTCACAGGGCCGTCCTCCTAGGGTGGGGATGGCCCTCTAACAGCTCCTCATCCCTAGATGAGAGCTTCGACGGCAGGATCGATCTGCGCTGGCACACCATCCGCAGACCCGCGCCCTGTAGGGCAGGTCTACTGCTTCTTCCAGTACTTCTCTCTGAGCATGGCCTTCAGGATCTTGCCCGTGCCTGTCTTTGGCAGGGCTTCGACGAACTCCACGGACTTCGGGACCTTGAAGCTGGCCAGGTGCTGGCGGCAGTGCTCCAGGATCTCCTGGGCCGTCACCTGCACATCCGGCTTGGTCACGACAACGGCATGGGGGACCTCCCCCCAATACTGATCGGGCACTGCTATGACCGCGGCCTCCAGAACGGCTGGATGCTGGTAGAGGACGTTCTCCACCTCTACGGAGCTTATGTTCTCGCCGCCGCTGATAATGATGTCCTTCTTGCGATCCACGATCATCACGTAGCCCTCGTCGTCCCACACGGCCATGTCGCCGGTGTAGAACCAGCCGTCGACGATGACCCTGGCTGTCTCATCGGGATCCTTCCAGTAGCCCTTCATGACCATGTCGCCGCGCACGACGATCTCCCCTATGGACTGGCCGTCCCTGGGCACCTCCCTTCCCTGGCTGTCCACAACCTTTAGCTCCACGCCTATGACGGGGATGCCCGTCATGGTCTGCCTGCGGAACTGCTCTTCCGGCGGCCAGGAACGCATGTAGTCCTTCAGGTTGGCTATGGTGAGGATGGGCGACGTCTCCGAGAGGCCGTAGCCTACAATGTACTCCCACCCAAACTTGTCGCGCACAGCTTTGGCCAGGGCGGGCGGCGAGGCAGCCCCTCCCACTACGACCCTGCGGAAGCTGGAGAGGTCGTACTGGTTCCAGTTGGGGAAGTTGAGCAGGGCATTGACCATGGTGGGCACCATGGCGGCGACCGTGACGCGTTCGTCCTGGATGAGCTGGAAAACCTGATCCGGCCGAAAGGCCTTGATCATAACGTGGACGCCTCCCACGGCCGTCAGGGCATGGGGGGTGCCCCAGCCGTTCACGTGGAACAGGGGGATGGTGTGGAGCTGGATGTCGCTGTCCTGGATGTAGACCCCGGTTATATATGAAAAGGCGTTGGCGTAGAGGTTGCGGTGGGTCAGCATCACGCCCTTGGGCTTGCCCGTGGTACCGCTGGTGTAGAAGATCTCGGCCACGTCGTCCTCATCTATGCCCGGATCGGGAGGCTCGTCAGCGCTGGCAGCCGCCAACATCGCTTCATAGTCGAGCCATCCGGCATCGGCGACGGGCTGGCTGTCGAGCATGACGAAGTCGGACACGGTGCGTAGGTCCTGACGGATGGGCTCGATGAGGCCCAGGAGGTCCCGTTCCACAATGAGCATCCTTGCCTCGGCATGGTTGATTATGTAGTTGAAATCGGCGGGAGTTAGGCGTATGTTCAGGGGCACCAGGATGGCGCCGATCTGCACCACGCCGTAGTAGGCTTCTAGGAGCCAATGGGTATTGAAGCCCAAGTATGCCACCCTATCGCCCTTTCCTACCCCCCTGGCCAGCAGGGCATTGGAAAGCCTGTTGACCCTGCTGTGATATTCTGCGTAGGTGAAACGCTTCTGGCCATCCACAATCCCAACCTTCCGACCGTAAAGGAAAGAGGCTCGGCGCAGGAATTTGACAGGGCTCTGGGGCACCTTCATGGGTGTACCTCCTCACCAACTCTCAGAAGCGGACGGAACATCGGCAACGAGGTCAGCTTGACCAGCGCCATTATAGCACCGCGCCGCGAAAGCTCCGAAAGCTGGGGGCGTTGGTGCGGCGGGCGCCCGAAGGCAGAGGCGGAACTGGGTCAATATCCGGACGGATAGGGGCTCTGGGGTGGGGTTGCTGTCACATACAGCTCGGCCGGATCAATATCCGGACGGATAGGGGCTCTGGACTACAACCTTTCCCTTCATCGTCTGGGGATGGATACCGCACACGTATTCGTACTCGCCCGGCACAGCGAAGGTATAGGTGGTGCTCTCACCGGGCCTAAGGGGTTGGCTCTGGAAATCCATGCCCTTGGTGAAGCGAATGCTGTGGGTATAGCTGTCGTCGTTGACCCATATCACGGCGGTTCCCGGCGTAACTTGTAGAACAGAGGGCTCGAAACGATAGGAGTTCGCTATAGTCACCCGACCGCCTGCGGTCGAACTGCCCTGGCTGGCGGCCTGTGGTCCGCAGGCCCCCAGGAGGGCGAGCACCGCCAGGGTCAGCAGGACACCATGCCATCTGTAAGGAGCTACCCATGCCGACATCTATCCGCCTCCTCGGTCCATGTCAGGCCAGACACCTCAGGGAATCCGACGGGGGAAGGTCTCTGCCCGCATACATCTCCCTCGCAGTAGATTACGGGCTCCGTTACACCCTCCTGCCGCGGCTGTCTAGAACTGCTGGGCCTTTCTAAGTGCTAAAATAGGCCAGGGGGCGCCTAGAGTGACGCTGTCTGCCAACGATCTGGGCAAGCTGGTCGAGCTATTGAGGGAGCATCCCGAGTGGAAGGAACAGCTTCGGGCCGTGCTCCTGTCGGAGGAGCTTCTGCGCCTTCCGACGATGGTCTCCGAGCTGGTGGGGGCCCTGAGGCAGGTGCAGGGCACTGTAAGGGAGCTCGCAGAAGCCCAGGCCAGGTCCGAGCAGCGCCTCACCAGACTGGAGCAGGCCGTCGCCGACCTGGCCGAGGCCCAGAGGCGCACCGAGGAACGCGTCACCAGGCTGGAGCAGGCCACCGAACGGCTGGCCGAGGCCCAGAGGCGCACCGACCAGCACGTCGCGGCCCTGGCGAGGCAGGTAGGCTCCCTAGCCAACATAGTCGGTACAGACATGGAAGAGGACGCCAGCGATGTCCTGCGTCACGTCCTGCGCCAGAAGGGTTGGAAGCTCCTGAGGGATCCCTTCCCACTGTCTCTCGACGGCGAGATCGACGTTGCGGCCCCCGTGGAGGACCCCACGGGCCAGAGGCTATGGATAGTGGTCGAGGTCAAACTGCGCATGAGGCGCAAGGAAGTCTACAGGTGGCAGAGGCGGCTCATGGATCCTAGGTTCCACAGGAGGCTCAGGCAGAGGGGGATAGAGGGAGCCTTCCTACCCTACGCCTTCGGGATACGGGTCTACTCCGATGCCCTGGAGGCCGCCTCCGAGGTGGGCATAGGCCTTCTGGACACCAGGGAGGAGAGGACAATGCCCTCCCTGCGCCAGATCTAAGCTGTCCGGATCGCCTTCGCCCCTTAGGTGTACGGCTCGGCGTAGGGTTCCAGGGTCCTCACCCGGATGTTGGCGCCAGCAATACCCAGAATCCTGCCCAGCAGGGTCAGCAGCCAGAGGCCCAAGTCCGGCACAGTTCGGCTCCGTGCACAGCCTGCCGAAACTGGGCAGGCCCCCTCCTGGTCCAGCTTCCCCGAAAGGTTTCTACCGGTGGCAGGCTGGCCTTGGCCCTTGCACCCGTGGCCACCTGCCAACGATCTACCGGCGCGTTCGGACAGGGCATTGACAACGCCGGACCCAGGCTGTATGATGGAGGTGCGGGTTTTGACGGTTGCCGCCGAGATGGACAGGGCCGTGAAAGCTTGGCAGCGTTGGCTTTCATGGCCCTTTCTGCCTGATGGGTAGCGGCCGGGGTCCCGTAAAAGAGAAAAAGAAAGGCTGTAAATCTAGTGAGGAACGTTATGAAGTACAAGGGCACTGTCAAGTGGTTCAACGACTCCAAGGGATACGGGTTTATCTCTCAGGACGAAGGGAAGGACGTCTTCGTGCACTTCAGCGCCATCCAGGGAGAGGGCTTCCGGTCCCTCAAGGAGGGCGACAGGGTCGAGTTCGATATCGAACAGACGCCCAAGGGGCCCCAGGCTGTGAGGGTCACCAAGATACAGCGATAATCCGCTAACCCTTTGGTGGGCCGGGAGAGGTTGCTGCCGCCTCTCCCGGCCCGCTCCTTTTCGCCCACAGCATCCCGACGGCCGCCCCACTCAGCACCGCACCCAGGACACCGAAACTAAGAAAGAGCCACCGCAGGTCGACTGCGTCCGACAGCAGGCCAGCGGCCCCGTTCCCCGCCAGCACGGCCACATGCACCAAAGTGTGCCGCAGGCCGAATATCCGTCCCCTCATCCCATCCGCCACGAGGCGTTGGAGCAGCGTGGTCACGGACACGTCCACCAGCAGGCTGGCCCCGCCAACGCCCAGATAGCCCGCACTGCCCCACCAGAGGTCAAGGCGAAGTCCGAGCCACACCATGGCACATGCAGCCAAAGCCATGCCGACCACCATCAGGCGGACGTTGCCGATACGTTCGGCCAGCAGACCAGAAACAACCATGCCCGCCAATGAACCGACCCCCAGGGCGGCCAGAAGCTGGCTGTAGGCAGCGGGGCTTTCCAGATATCTTTCGGCATAGACTACGCCCAACACCTGATAGGTGCCCAGGAAAGTCAACAGCAGGGCCTCGAGCAGGATAGCCCCCCATACCGTGGTACGGCGCAGCGCGTACCGAACGCCCTCCGAGAGGTCTAGCACGAACCCTACCCTCGAGCGCACGCCGCGCAGGCGGATCACGCCCAACGGTGCCAGGGCCGCCACCCAGAGGAGGGCCGATCCAACCAACAGCGCTCCTACGGTCCCCGCGGCCTCCACGGCCACCCCAGCCAGAGCGGCCCCGAAGATGAGGGTAAGGGTCTTGGTGGTCGAGATCAGCGAGTTGGCGGCGGGCAGACGGTCCTCGCTCACCACGCCGGGCAGCAGGGATGCCCGGGCGGGATCGAAAACTACCAGCAGGACGTTCACCGCCAAAACAATGGCATAGATGGCCGCCGGAGCCGAAAGGATGGTGAGGGCCAGCACCAGCACAGCCCTGAGGGCCGCCGATACCGCCATGACCCACCTCTCGTCCCACCGGTCCACCAGCACGCCGCCCGGAGGCCCGAGCAGAAGCATGGGCACAGCATGGCATGCCCGCAAAACTGCCACGGAAAGGCCGCTGCCCGTCACCTGGAACAGGAAGAGGCTCAGGGCCACGAAGACCATCCACTCAGCCAGGTCCGACAGCATCTGGCTGAGCCAGACCAGAAGATAGGGCCTGTGCTTCAGCACTGCCAGGTAGGCGCCCAGCAATTAAAACCTCAACGTCCAGGGCATACTATCGGCCGAGACGGCCCATCACGTGGCGAGGGCGGGCTTGCGGAAGGTGTGCGTTCGGAACCACGGCCCACCTTCGGACCAGTAGGGCTCGAAACCGCATCGCCGGGCCAACCTCGAGATGTACCACCCCGGAAGCCAGTGGGGGTCGGTGATCATCTCGGTTACCGAGAGCAGGCCACCTGGCCTCAGCACCCTGTAGAGTTCTCGCAGGGCCGCGGCCCTGTCGCGAACCTCCCCAAGGACGGCTACCATAAAGGCCACGTGCACGCTGTTGTCGGCCAAGGGTATGGACGACCCAGCATCGGCGTGGAGCGGAACTATGTTCTGCAGTCCCTCGGCCTCGGCCCTCATGAGCACGCGGGCCAGCATGGAGGGATTTAAGTCCAATGCATACAGCTTGCCCTCGCTCCCTAGGGCCTTCGCCACCTCCACCGTGAACAGACCCGTGCCCGGCCCCACCTCCAGCACGCTCCACCCCCTCTCGATCCCCAGCCTGGGCAGGAGATGCCGAGGGCCTGCCAGGAAGCGCCTGGGCCCCATCTCCAACAGATAGCCAAACTGCAGTGGGAATGGCCTAGGCCACAGCAGGGCCGCACCCCTCCAGAGCACCTGCCCCACTATCAGTGCGCCCACTGCCTTCCGCCAGGTAAGGCGCATAGTCCCCTCCGATCTCTAGGCCGAATTGTACCGCACGGCGCCTCACCAACTCAGCCAGCGCAGCGAACCCCACAGGCCCAATCCCTATTGCCATACCCGGCCTTCACCCCAGTACCCCGATGCCTGCGACGGCCCACAACCCCAGGTCCACGGGGAAGCGCCTACCTGCGGCGCCGGGCTCTCCCATCTCCACCTGGCCCTGGCGTCCCCAGGGGCCGGCCCACGGGCCTGCCGCATGAGCCTATGAAGCCCTTCCCCTCGATGGCCCATCCAGGCAACACCTTGGCCCACGCAGGTCCGTGGGGCAGGCTCTCTCCAGGGCCGAACCCATCTCGCCCAGGGAGGCATGGTGTGCCCACCCAACTTTCGGCCCATATGGACATCCTGCTTGCCACCCCGCGATCACACGGGAGCGCCGCACTGCATCCGCCGCTGAAGCGGTGTTGGGCCGTTGCCCACAAGGCCTCTCCGCGCAAGATAGGGCGGTCCAGCCCAACCGGCCTCGGGGCATCCTGGAGATCGTACGCCCTTCAGCGGCCACCGAGGCCGCCCGGCAAACCGTCAATCCTCCCATACCCCAATAGCCCAGGCCCACCTGGCGGCAGAACCGGCTCTGTCGCGCAGGCGATTAGGTGAGAGAGCAACAGGCAAGCAGGCATCCCAGAAGACCTGGTTCGGCCTAAAAGGGAGGCTTCGGCGGAGTCCCTGGCCGCGGAGGGCCAGCGGCCCGATGGCCCCAGGGCAACCCGCCGAGTTGTCGAACGAACGTTTGACACCGGCCGAATTTCTGGTATCATAGTACGTGACCGCTGGCCGCCGCGGCAGGCGGCCAGACCCCGGCAGGGTCCGGAGCGCTCAACGACGGAGCAAGCCCTACCCGAGGTCGTGCAGGGTTCCCCAACTTCAGGGGCGCAGCGACGGATGCCCGCGCCTTCCCGCACAGACGGCAGACTCCGGGCCAAGGGTGGCCTCAGACTTGCATCCCAGCTTTCTCTTGGGAGGTATGTCCATGGGTATCCCGAGGCCCGCAAAACCCGAGTCACATGTCCGCCAGGAACACGATGCCTGCGGCATAGTGGCCAGCATCCGAAAGACCGGCCAGGCCACCCACGGCAACGTCAAGCGCACCCTAGAGGCCCTCAACAAGATGTCCCACCGCTCTGGCGAAGTGCTCGGCGAGGGCGACGGCTGCGGCATCCTGACCGACATACCGCGGAAGCTTTGGGTCGAGCGCCTTAACCGAGAGGGCATCGATGGCGAGACGGCCAGGGATCCCCGCTTCGTGGTGGCCCATGTGATGGTGCCGCGCCCCCACCTGGATAATGAGGAGACGATCATCCGCTCCCTGCGCGGCCTCCTGCAGAGCGGCGGAGTGCAGGTGCTCCTGGCCGCCCGAGCAAGGGTGAACAGCAGTGCCCTCGGCAGGCTGGCCCGCCAGGAGGAGCCGGCCTTCTGGCAGATAGCCGGCATCTGCAGGGCCGACGTTCCCACCGCCGTAAATCGACATCTGTTCCATCTTCAGCTCCAGGCCGAGGCGGACTTGCCCGTGCACTTTGCCTCCTTCAGCAGAGATTCGGTTGTGTACAAGGTCAGGGGCTCGCCGGATACCCTGATGCAGTACTTTCCGGAACTCCGCCACCCCAACTTCCGCTCGGCGGTGACCATAGGCCACAACCGCTACTCCACCAACACGGCGAGCAGCTTCGAGCGCGTTCAACCCTTCAGCCTCTTGGGACACAACGGGGAGATCAACACTATCCGCAAGCTCAGGGAGGAGGCCCGGCAGCTGGGCATGCAGCTCATCCCAGGAGCCTCGGATTCCCAGGACGTCAACAGGGTGCTCGAGTACTTCATCCTCGAGTACGGCTTCACCCTTGCCCAGGCCCTGGAGATCCTCTTCCCGCCCATCATCCACGAGGTGAAGCAGTTCCCCGAGCACCTGCAGGACATGTACATGTACCTCAGGCAACTGTGGGGGCCCTTCGCCCAGGGCCCGGCGGCTATAGTGTCGCGGTACGGTGACGAGTGCGTCTTCAGCGTAGATGCCTTGGGCCTGCGGCCCCTATGGCTGGTGGAGACAGAGAAGGAGTACGTGCTCTCGTCGGAGAAGGGCGTAGTCCCTGTGGATACGATGCTCTCCGATCCCAAGCCGCTGGCCCCAGGAGAGAAGGTGACCATCCACGTGCACCGCGACCAGGGCGCCGCAGTCTACGGCTACCTCAGCCTGCAACAGCGCGTCTACGAGGGGCTCCAGCATCGCTACACGGCCATGGCCGGCGCCCGAAGGTTCATCGCCTGCGGTGGCCCCCTCGAAGCGGAACGGGCTGAGGCTCCCTTCCTCGGGGCTGAGGCCGCCTGGGACGATGGTCACCGTCAGCGGCGCATGGCTGCCTCCGGCTGGGGCCAGGACGATGTGAAGCTCGTCAAGCACATGGCCTCGTCCGGCAACGAGCCCATAGGATCCTTGGGCTACGACGGTCCACTGGCCGCCCTGGCCCCTGAGGGCCAGAACCTCTCGGACTTCTTCAAAGAGAGCGTGGCGGTGGTCACCAACCCCTCCATAGACAGGGAGAGGGAGATCGAGCACTTCTCCACCAGGTCACTGCTGGGTGTGAGGCCACCCTTCCAGCCCGCCGAAGGCTTCCCTCAGCACCGGGTGGAGCTCATGGTGCCGATCCTGTTGGGCGGTCTGCCCACACCCCTGGGGCCGCATCAGCTGGCCGAGATGCGCCGGGCTGCCTCCGCCCTGGGCACCTACCTCATCGAGGACCTGGTGGCCGAGTTCGCCGCCCAGGCAGGCGTGGCCGTCATCCCCCTGGCCTTCGACATCGGGGAAGGGGTGTACGCCGGACTGGAGCGCCTGGCCGCGGCCGTGACAGCCGCCGTCAGCTCAGGGAACGTGCTGGTCGTCCTGGACGATACGAACGCCTTTGCCGACACCTCGGCAGCTCTGGACCCCCACCTGGCGGTGGCCTTCCTGGACAACCGGCTCCGGGAGCGGGGCTGGCGGCGCGAGTGCAGCCTGGTGGTGCGCTCCTCGGCCCTGCGCAACCTGCACGATGTGGCCATGGCCCTGGGGCTGGGGGCCCAGGCAGTTAACCCCTACATGATGCTGGACCTGGCCCTGGCCGAGGGCGGCATCGACGGGGTCCGCCGCCTCCTTGAGGCCCTGCAGAAGGGCCTAGAGAAGGTCATCTCCACCATGGGCATCCACGAGCTCCGTGGCTACGGCCGCATCTTTGCCTCCATCGGCCTCAAGCCGGAACTGGCGGAGATCTTCGCGGTGGAGAACTTCTGCGGGAGCTTCAGCGGCGGCTACGGCTTCGATGAGCTGGAGGCGGAGGCCGAGCGGCGCAGGAAGATGGCGTTGGAGGAAGAGCCGGCCAAGCTGGTCCGCACCGATCACTTCAACCCGCCCCTCTGGAAAGCCGCCTGGCAGGTGGCACAAGGCCTGGCGCCCTACCAGCGCTTTGCCGAAAGGGTCGAGGAGGAAGAGGCCCGCAACCCGGTGTCCCTCCGCCACCTCCTGGACTTCCGCAGGGTCGACGACGCGAGGGAAGTGGACCCCTGGGCTGTGGACGCGGGCATCACTGGCCACGCTTACCCCATCCTTATATCCTCCATGTCCTTCGGGTCCCAGGGCGAGACAGCCTTCCGGGCCTACGCCGAGGCAGCCTACCGGCTCAACATCCTCTGCCTCAACGGCGAGGGCGGCGAGATCCGAGACATGCTCGGCAAGTACCGCCACAACCGAGGCCAGCAGATAGCCTCGGGCAGGTTCGGCGTCAACGCCGAACTGGCCAACTCCGCCAACCTTTTCGAGATCAAGATAGGGCAGGGGGCCAAGCCGGGGGAGGGAGGCCACCTGCCGGGGGCGAAGGTATCGACCAAGGTGGCGGCAGCCCGCAACGCCGTCCCTGGAGTGGACCTCATATCACCCTCCAACAACCATGACATTTACTCCATTGAGGACCTGGCCCAGCTCATAGAGGAGCTCAAGACCATCAATCCCTATGCCAGGGTGGCAGTGAAGGTGCCGGTGGTGCCGGGCATCGGCACCATCTGCGTCGGCATCGCCAAGGCCGGTGCAGACATCATCAACCTCAGCGGCTACGACGGAGGCACGGGTGCCGCCCGTCTCCACGCCCTCAAGAACGTTGGCCTTCCGGCCGAGATAGGCGTCAAGGAGGCCCACAGGGCCCTGGTGGAGGCAGGCCTGCGCCACAGGGTGGAGATCTGGTGTGACGGCGGCATGCGCACCGCCAAGGATGTGGTGAAGATGATCCTGCTCGGCGCCAACCGGGTGGGCTTCGGCACCATGGCCATGGTGGCCCTGGGCTGCACCATCTGCCGGGGCTGTCAGCTCGATACCTGTCACGTGGGCATCGCCACCCAGATCGAGACGCCGGAGGAGGCCCAACGCAAGGGCATAAAGCGCTTCGAACCGCGCCAGTTCGAGACCGCCGTTCAGCACCTCTGCAACTTCTTTGGCGCCCTGGGAGAGGAGATCCGATACCTCACCGCGTCCCTGGGTTTCCGCAGGACCCAGGACATGGTGGGAAGGTGCGACCTCCTCTACCAGAAGGCCCTCCGCAAGGCCGTAGACCTCTCCTACCTGTTGGAGCCCATAGAGTACAGCCATCCCCAACGCGACCAGGTGGCACCCGTCACCTTGAGGCGCCCCCTCAGCTACCTCACCAAGCTGGTATCGGACATGGTAGTGGAGGCTGCAGAGAGCGGCCATCCGCACATAGAGTACGAGGACAGCAAGGCAACCAGTGCGGACAGGGCCCTGGGCACATTCCTCGCGGGCGCGCTTGTCCGCCGGAGGATGGCTAACAAACTGCCTCCCTTCCAGGAAGCCAGGCTCAAGTTCACCCTCGGCAGCGTGCTCGGCAATGGCCTGGCCTGCTTCAACGTGCCCGGGGTGACCGTGGTGGTCGAGGGCGGAGCCCAGGACGGCGCTGCTAAGACATCCCTCGGAGGCAAGGTGGTCATCCTCAAGGGCGACAACTTCGACGGCCAACGGGTGGACGGCTCCGTCGGCAAGGGCTTCGCCTACGGCGCCCAGAGGGGGCTCTTTCTGGTTCAGGGCGACGCCGACTCCCGTTGCGGCATCCGCCTCTCGGGCGCCGACATAGTCATCGGCGGACGCCTCAGGGGAAAGGTCGACGACAGCCAGGGCTGTATAGCCGCCAGAGCCAACATCAAGGGCTTCGCCTTCGAGTACATGACGGCCGGCAGGGCCGTGGTTCTCGGCGATCCGGGTCCCTGGATCTGCTCCGGAATGACAGGAGGAGTAGTGTACCTGCACCTCCAGCCAGAGCTGGGCATGGACGAAGCAGCCCTGCGCCGGCGCATAGCTAAGGGCGCAAAGGTAAAGCTCCTGCCGGTCGGAGAGGCCGATCGAGAGAACCTGGAGGAACTGCTGGTCGCCTACATGGCCGAACTGAGGGACAGCGGCCAGGACCAGGAGGCCGACTGGGTCGCCGGGGTGCTGGCGGAGTGGCGCACCCGCTTCATGAAAGTCGTGCCCCACTCCCAGCAGGTCGACCCCTCCATATCCACTGAGTAGTCGCCCCAGAAGCTGGTACCAACTTCCCTGCCTACGGCGTTACTTTCGGCCGTGCCGAAAGGGCCCTTCTGTCTCTCGATTCGCCGCCACCGCCCCTTTAGTATCTCCTTGACAACCAGTGGCGAGGCACAGCTATGGGCTTTCTATCGGCACTAAGAATAAGTGCTTCCGGCCTCACCGCCCAACGCCTTCGGATGGACGTCATCGCCAACAACATAGCCAATGTGGACACAACACGGACCCTCGAGGGCGGACCATACCTCAGGCAGAGGCCCATCTTCAGGGCCAAGGGACCCCAGTCGCCAGTGCTTCTGGGCTCCCAGCCGGAGGCCGTTATGGGCGTGCAGGTAGCAGCCATAGTGCAGGACCCCAACGCCGTCAAGCGCGTCTATCAGCCCGACCACCCGGATGCCGACGCCCAGGGATACGTGCAGCTTCCGGACATCAACCTCGTCACCGAAATGACCGACATGCTGTCGGCCACCAGGGCCTACGAGGCCAACGTCACCGTGATGAATGCCGCCAAGAGCATGGCCATGAAGGCTCTGGAGCTGATCCGCTAAGGAGGAACAGGCATGGAGATATCGGCCCTCGGCGTCAGACCACCGGCTCCCACGGCACCGACCAGCGCCAAGGCGTCACCGCCGGTCCAGGCTTTCGCAGACCTCATGTCCCAGGCCCTGGGCCAGGTGGATGAGCTCCAGAAGGGGGCTGATCTCATGGCCCAGAAGCTCGCCGCCGGGGAGCCCGTGGACATCCACGATGTGGCCCTGGCCATCGCCCAGTCTCAGATAGCCCTGGAGCTGTCGGTGCAGGTACGCAACAAGCTCATCGAGGCCTACCAGGAAATCATGAGGATGCAGGTGTAGCCCGCCGTGCCGCCACAGCTTCTGTCGATACTCAACCAGGTTCGCACGGTCTGGACAAGGCTAAGGCCCGGACAGAGGATAACCCTGGCCGCCGTGGCCCTTGGCGGGCTGGCGTTGGCCGTCCTCCTCACCGTCTGGGCACAGACGCCCGACTACTCCGTCCTGTTCTCCGGCCTCAGCGAGGACGACGCCTCGGCCATAGTGGCCAAGCTGAAGGAGCTCAAGGTACCGTACCAGCTCGACGCAGGCGGAACCACCATAAAGGTGCCCTCCGGCCAGGCGGCCGACCTCCGCCTGCAGATGGCGGGGCTCGGCCTGCCCGCCCACGGCACCGTAGGCTACGAGATCTTCGACAAGGCCAACTTCTCACTCACCGACTTCGCCCAGCGGCTTAACTACCAGCGGGCGCTGGAAGGAGAGTTGGCCCGCACCATCCGGGAGCTCTCCGGCGTGGAGCAGGCCAGGGTCCACGTGGTCATCCCACAGCCCACCCTCTACACCGATGCCCAGAAGCCAACCACAGCGTCGGTGGTCCTCAAGCTCAAGCCGGGCGCCAAGCTGGAGGAGAAGGAGATACGGGCCATGGTGCATTTGGTAGCCAGCAGCGTGGAGGGCCTCAAACCCGAGAACGTCACCGTGGTGGATACCAACGGACAGCTCCTGGCCAGCGGCCTGGGCAACTACGCTTCGAGCGGCGGGGAGCTGGCGGCCACCCAGATGGAGGCCCAACGCAGCTTCGAAAGGGCTCTGACCAACGATTTGACCACCATGCTCACCCAGGTGCTGGGCCCCGGCAAGGCTCTGGTGAAGGTCACAGCTGAACTGGACTGGCAGACCTACGAGGCGAACCGCGAGCTGTTCAACCCCGATGGCAGCCAGGGGCCCCTCGTCCGCAGCTCCCATGAGGTGACAGAGACAACCTCAGGGGGCGGAACGGTCCCCGGCGGCGTCCCGGGAACAGAGTCCAACGTGCCCGGCTACCAGCAGCCCCAGGCCGGCTCCAACATGCAGAGCGCCCGTCGGGAGAGCACCACCAACTACGAGCTCTCCAAGACAGTGGAGCGCATAGTCAGGACGCCGGGAGCCATCAAACGGCAGTCCATCGCCGTGGTGGTGGACAGCCAGGTGCCCCAGGAGCAGGTAACCCAGATCGAGAAGCTAGTCTCCGCTGCCGCCGGCATAGACCCCAAGCGGGGCGACCAGATCACCGTGGCCTCCGTGCCTTTCGACAGGACGGCCCTGGAGGAGGAGAAGAGGGCCATGGAGGAGGCCCAGCGGCAGGAGACAATCTTCAGCTACGCCAAAATGGCGGGCACAGCCCTGGGGCTCGTGCTCCTGCTGGGCTTCATCTTCATGATCTTCCGAGGCAGGGCAAGGCGTAGGGCCCTGGAGGCCAGGTTCGCGCCCCCTCCGCCTATCATCACCGAGGTTCCGGACCAGCGGGCCCTGGAGGAGGCCCAGCGCGTCAGGAAGATGCGGGAGCAGGTCACGAACCTGGCCAAGACGGAGCCGGAACTGGTGGCCCATGTCATCCAGGCATGGATGAGCGAAGAGCAGGAGGCCAAGCGATGACGTCTTCCTCGGAGATGGGCGCATGGGCAGGATAGTAAGGTCCGTCCGGGTGGAGGGCACGCCCATCCTGGTGGGGCCAATACCCCAGAGGGTCCCTGATGCGCCCCCGCCTGCGGACGGCTTCCCGGCGGCAGAGGCTGTAGATGCGGTCCAGGTGCAGGCGGAGGCCATCCTGCTCCAGGCCAGGGAGGAGGCAGCCCAGATCCGCCGCATGGCCTACAACGACGGCTACAGCGCCGGCCTGGCGCAGGGCAGAGCCGAGGCCGAGGCCCAGACAAGGGTGCACCTCCAGACCCTGAGGGCCTTGGTGGCCGAGCTCCAGGCCCTGAAGGCCAGGGTTCTATCCGACGCCGAGCCCCAACTGGTGAACCTTGCCCTGGCTGTGGCCGAGGCTGTGCTGCACCATGCCGTCGAGATCGACCCTTCGGCTGTGACCTACATACTCAAGGCGGCCGTCCAGCAGGTGCACGCCAAGGACATCCTCCGCATAACCGTCAACCCCAGGGACCACGAGCTGATCATGCGCTACTGGGCCGAAACCCGCGACCCCGATTTCCGTGACCACGGTCTGGAGATAGTGGCCGACGAAGAGATCTCTCCCGGAGGTGTTGTGGTGCACACCACCTTCGGGCGCATAGACGGCAGGATCGAGGTCCAGCTCGAAGAGATAGGGGAGGCCTTCCGCAGGTGGCGAGAGCAGCGGGAAGGACTTCAGTAGACCTGTCCAAGTACTTCGAGATACTGCAGGAGGTGGACCCCTTCCGGAGGATAGGCAGGGTGGTGCAGGTGATCGGCCTGACGGTGGAGGCCGAGGGCATAACCTGCCAGGTAGGCGAGATCTGCCATATCCACCCGGGTAGGGGTCTCCAGAGGATATCGGCCGAGGTGGTGGGCTTTCGCAAGGACAGGCTGATCCTGATGCCCTACGGCGACATGCAGGGCATAAAGCCGGGGGCCGACATCGAGGCCAGTGGCCGCCTCTTCACCGTGCCCGTGGGCAACGGCCTGTTGGGCCGGGTCGTGGACGGCTTCTGCCGTCCCATAGACGGCCTGGGCCCCCTCAAGGTGGACGGCTACACCTACATCCGTCCCACGGCGCCCGTGGCCACCACCAGGCCGCGCATAAACCAGGTGCTTGCCACGGGCATCAGGGCCATCGACGCCTTCATCACGTGCGGCAAAGGACAGCGCATGGGCATCTTTGCCGGCAGCGGCGTGGGCAAGAGCACTCTCCTAGGCATGCTGGCCCGGAGCGTCACAGCCGATGTCAACGTCATAGCCCTCATCGGAGAGAGAGGCCGCGAGGTCCAGGAGTTCATCGAGCGCGACCTGGGGCCCCAAGGCCTCCGGCGAAGCGTAGTGGTGGTCTCTACCTCGGACCAGCCGGCCCTCCTGCGCCTAAAGGCGGCCTGGGTAGCCACCACCATCGCCGAGCACTTCAGGGACATGGGCCTGGACGTAGTCCTGATGATGGATTCCGTCACCCGCTTCGCCATGGCCCAGAGGGAGATCGGCCTCTCAATAGGCGAGCCGCCGGCCACCAGGGGCTACACCCACTCGGTGTTCGCCGCCCTGCCCCGGCTCCTGGAACGGGCAGGAACGTCGGCCGCAGGGACCATCACGGGCTTTTATACGGTGCTGGTGGAGGGCGACGACCTCATGGAGCCGATAACCGACGCGGTGCGCAGTATCCTCGACGGCCACATAGTCCTCTCCAGGGAGCTGGCTATGGAGGGACATCTGCCGCCCGTGGACGTGCTGGCCAGCGTGAGCCGCGTCATGGAGAACGTGGCCAGCGAGGCCCACAGGGAGCTGGCCCGCAGGGGCCGAGCCTTGCTGTCCACCTACGCCAACGCCCGCGACCTCATCAACATCGGTGCCTACAAGGCCGGCAGCAACCCCGACATCGACAAGGCCATACAGTTCCTGCCCAGACTGAAGGAGTTCCTGATCCAGAACCCCGACGAGCTATCGCCTTTCGAACAGACCCTCCAGCACCTGGCATCGGCGCTGGAAATACAGGGAGGTTAGCCCATGGCCTCGGAGTTCAGCCTGGAAAGGGTTCTAACATACAGACGGCAAAAGGAGGAGGAACTAACCGTTCAGCTGGCCAGCTTGGAGGACGAGTACCGCCGTTCGGTGGAGAAACTCCGCCAGCTCCAGCTGGAACAGCTGGACCTGCAGGAAAAGAGAAAATCCCTGCTGAAGCAAGGGCTGACCAGCCCGAACACCCTCATCTCCCACGACGCCTATCAGCACGCCGTGGAGGACAAGATACGCCACCAGGCTATGCAGGTGAGCTCCATGGCCAAAGAGATAGAGAACAAGCGCGCGCAGCTGCTGGAGGCGGTAAAGGAGCGCAAGAAGATAGAGCGCCTCAAGGAGCAGTGGCTCCGCGAGAGGTTGAGGGAGCAGGTCCGCACCGAGACCAAGCTCAACGACGAAGCCGGCATCAACCTCTACAACCGCAGGAGGGCGTCGGAGTGACGGCATGGCAGGCACGGTGATCCCTCCGGACAAGATACCGCGCGACCCGACCGGCAAGCCGGTGGCTCTGCGCTCTCCGAGCCTCACGTCGCCGCCCGCCTCCGGAGGCACCGCCGCCTTCTCAGCCCTCCTGCGATCCGCCATGGAGCGGAGCTCGGTCCTCCTGTGGCCGGTACAGGGCCGGATAACCTCGGGCTTCGGCCCTCGAAACATACCAGGCCTCGAGGGTTTCCACGCCGGCGTCGACATCGCCGTGCCCGAGGGGACCCCCGTGATGGCCTCGGCCGACGGCGTCGTCGTTGCCGCAGGGGAACACGGCGACTACGGGATGACCGTGCGCATCAGCCATGGAGCCGGCATGGAGACCCTCTACGGCCACAACTCCCTGCTCTTGGTCGAGCCAGGTGAAAGGGTGAGGGCCGGCCAGGTGATAGCGCTCTCCGGGAACACCGGGCACTCCACGGGACCTCACCTCCACTTCGAGGTGCGCATCGACGGCCGCCCTGTGGACCCTGCACCCTACCTGGCGGACAAGACACCCAGCCTCGGAGGCCTGCCTTTCGGCGGCCTCATCGCGACCACTGCCGCCCGTTACGGTCTGGATCCAGCCCTCTTGGCCGCGGTGGTCAAGGCCGAGTCCGGCTTTAACCCATGGGCTGTCTCCCCCGCCGGGGCCAAGGGCCTTATGCAGCTCATGGACGCCACAGGGGCTACCATGGGGGTGGCCGACCCCTTCGATCCCATCCAGAACCTCGACGGCGGAGCCCGCTACCTGCGCAGCCTCCTGGACCGGTTCGGCGACCCAGCCCTGGCCCTCGCCGCCTACAACGCAGGGCCGGGCGCCGTACAGCGCTACGGCGGCATCCCGCCCTTCCCAGAGACCCAGAGATACGTGGCCAGAGTGCTGGCCTTCTGGCAGGACCTGGCCGGCATGCTCGGAGGATAAGCGCCTATGGGACTGATATCCGACAGAGTGGATCTACTCCTGAAGAGGGCCATGGACGGCCTGTCGTTGAGACAGCAGGTCATCAGCAACAACATAGCCAACTTGGATACCCCTGGGTTCAAGGCCGCCAGGGTCTCCTTCGAAGCCAGCCTGCGCCGGGCACTGAAGGGCGGCACCGCCCTCTCCCTCACGGACCCCCGGCATGTGGAGCCTCCGGAGTATCAGCCCAACCCCACCGTGCAGGTGGTCAATACCGTGGGCCGCACCGACGGCAACAACGTGGACATAGACCTGGAGATGACCCAGCTGGCCGAGACCTCCATCCGCTACAGCGCCCTGGTGGAGGTCCTGGGCAAGAGGCTGGCGGTGCTGCGCACCGTGATCAACGAGGGCAGGAAGTAGGCCGTGGCCGACGATCGTCTCCGCTTACCCAGCAGACAGGCCGCGCCCCTCCCAGGCCTCCGGAGCCCGCGCCTGGACCAGTCTGCGGCACCCCTCACGCCGCCGTCGGCCAGAGGCCCCAGCTTCTCGGAAGTCCTGCGGCGGGAACAGCAGAGACTTGCCCTGCTGTCGAACCCACAGATCCTTCAGATGCTGGGCCTGGAGGCCCTCGCGGCCCCGGGCAAGCCCCAGCTCTCCCTTAGCGCTCAGCTTCTACCCGGGCCGGATCTGGCCGGATCCCCACGGCTCTCGGCCCTCGGAGGTGGGCCAACCGCCTCCGCCCCTTCGGGCATCGGGCCCGAGCCGGCCTCGGCGATAGGCAGCAAGGCGCTGGACCTAGGCTCGGCCCTCCGTCTCGAAGATTACCCGAGGCCGCCTCAGGACAACGGGCGCGGCCTGCACTGGATACCAACCCTCCACAGCGACAAGGCGACAGTGGACCGGTTTGTCCAGGCGGCAGTGGACATGAAGGCCAAGTGGGTGGTCTTCCTGAACGACGGCACCAAGATCGGCGATAACGACTATCTGGTCAAGAAGCTGGTGGAAAACGGCATCATGCCGGTTATGCGCATTTACACACCCAACGGCAGGCCTATCCAGGGTGACCTGGAAGCCCTGGTCAGGCACTACAAGGGCTTAGGGGTCCAGTACTACCAGCTCTATAACGAGCCGAACCTCCGCGAGGAGAACGAGGGGAAGAGTCCCAGCGTCCAGCGCTACCTGGACCTCTGGATACCGGCCGCCGAGGCCGTGGTCCGCGGGGGAGGGCTCCCCGGCTTCGGAGCCCTGGCCCCGGGCGGCGACTACGACGACCTGAAGTTCCTGTCGGAGTTCCTGGACGGCCTGAAGGCCAGGGGGCAAACCCATCTGCTAGACCGGGCCTGGGTGGCGCTCCACAACTACTCCTGGAACCGCCCCAACGATTTCTCCGAGGACAGCAACGGCTTCCTCAAGTTTCGCTGGTACGACCGCGTAATACGAGAGAAGATAGGCCGTTCCCTACCCATCATCTCCACCGAGGCAGGGGCCTACCCCGGAACCCAGGAGGACCCGCGGCTGCCGCCCAACACCGAGGCCTCTACCATCAAGCGCGTACTGGACAGCTACCTGTACATGCGCCAGGCCGAGCCCTATTACTTTGCCTACACCTACTGGGTGCTCGCCAACGACCCGGCCGGATCCCCTGGGCCCTGGACCGGCCAAGCGCTCTACAGGGACGGCCAGTGGACGCCTCTCGCCCAAGCACTCATGAAACTCCCATGAAGGAGGAAGCCCGCCCATGACATCGATACAGATCATAGGACCAGAACTGCCGACCCAGCCGATAGATGGGAACAGGGAAGACCGCTCGGCAAATCTGCCGGCCGACTTCGCCGGAATGATCGCCCTGTTCATGGCACACTCGGCACTCCGGCAGACAGCATGGCCGGACGTACCGCCGCCTTTGCCATCGGAAGAAGGGTCCGTAGAACCCCCACAGCCGCGCGGTGCCGTGGGACCACCGGGGTGGTTGCCCGTACACCTCCAAGGGACCCTCGCCCTGGCTGCCCCCTCCCCACAGGCGGCGGCAGGTCCGCTCCAGAGGGCTCCCCTCGATCCCGAAGGGCTCCCTCTCCCTGAGGAGGCCCAGCAACAGCAGCCGCCTGGCCTGAACCGGGCACAGGCCGAGCCAGCCGGACCAGAGGCCAAGCCCAGCCTTCCCGCCCAGAGGGCAAGCCCCCAGCTCCCGGTGCCCGAGGCATCCCACTGGCCGCCTCCAGCGCCCGCCGTCCATGCCTCAGGGGTGGGCGAGGCCCTCCTATACCTGTTGAGGTCGTACCCTTCGCCCCCGGCAGGAAAGGCCGACGACGCCGTGCACTCCATCCTTTCGAAGGAACGCGAGGCTGTCCCACCCCTACCGCACCCTGGCCCCGAGGCGCCCGGCACAGCAAGGCCATCGGAAGGGATGCCCACCCAACAGGCCGGAGAAGCGGACGTTCCAACGGGCGGCCGACTTCAGCTGGAGGGTGTGCTGGACACTCACGCATGGGGAACGGCCCGGAAGGGCGAAGCGTCCTCCACCCCGCGGGCAATGGGCCGTGCCGCGGCCGAGGGCACAGCCCAGGCAAGCCCCTGGGACGACACTGCGCACCCAGCACCCCACGGCGTGGGCCCAGCCGCAGCACAGCTCCACGGCCCGGCAGACGGCGTCCAGACTGCGCCCGCCGTGCGGCCTTCTTCCGCTCCAGCTAACCTGCCCGAGGTTACCGGCCAGATCGTGCACAGGGCCAGCCTGATGGCCGTGGGCGAGGCTGCCGTGTTCAGCCTACATCTGGAACCTCCCGAGCTTGGTCGGCTCAAGGTGAAGCTGTCGTTAGGCCAGGACGGGTTGGCCGTGGAGCTCAACCCCAGCACGCCTCACGCCCAGCAGGCCCTTGGAGCCACAGTGACGGAGCTCCGAGACGCCCTGGCCGCCAGGGGCCTGGCAGTGGCCAGCCTGACGGTTGCACCGGACGCGTCTTCACAGAGCCTGGCCGCGACCGCCCACAACGGCTCCGGCCATCCTTCCGAAGGTGGAGGCTGGGCCGGTGGCCAGATTGCACCCAGTCCAACGGCCCGATTGGAATCCGATCAGGACATGCCAGCCGCTCTGCCCGCCACGGGCAGGATAGACATCCGCATATGAGCGAGTTAAGGAACAGAGGAGGGAGGATATGACCACCGTTAGAGGACTCGACGCCAACACCGTAAGAGCTTTGGCCGATCCTTCCGGAGGGTCTGCCGGCATCCTGGGCAAGGACGATTTCCTCAAGCTGCTCATAGCTCAGCTTCGGAACCAGGATCCCCTCCGGCCCATGGAGGACAAAGAGTTCATCGCCCAGATGGCCCAGTTCAACGTGCTGGAGCAGATGCAGCAGCTCAACCAGGCCTTCGAGAGCTACGCGGCCATGGCCCAGTTCGGACAGGCCAGCAGCCTCATCGGCAAGACCGTCGTAGCCCTGCCGGGCGGCGACGGCTCGGCGCCCATAGCGGGCAAAGTGCAGAGCGTGAGCTTCCTAGGAAAGGAGGTAATCGTAAAGGTAAACGACCAGCTCGTATCTCTGGCCGATATCATTCAGGTAAAGGAGGGCAGCTAAATGCTTCGGTCCATGTTCTCGGCAGTATCCGGCCTTCGGAACCATCAGGCCTTTATGGACGTGGTGGGCAACAACATCGCCAACATAAACACCGTGGGCTTCAAGCAGAGCCGGGTGACCTTCCAGGACATCCTCAGCCAGACCATGAGGGGCGCCACAGCCCCTACCCTCAACCGCGGGGGCATAAACCCCATGCAGATCGGCATGGGTTCGGTGCTGGCAGGCACCGACACCCTCTTCACCCAGGGCAACCTGCAGTCTACCGGCAAGCTCACCGACCTGGCCATCCAGGGCGACGGCTTCTTCATCCTGGCCGATGGACAGACCCGCTACTTCACCCGCGACGGCAACTTCGACATCGACCTTAACGGCGATCTGGTGAACCCGGCCACCGGCCTGAAGGTGCTCGGTTGGCAGGCCGACGAGGCGGGCAACATCAACACCACCGACCCCATCGGCCCGATAAACATACCCGTGGGGCGCACGGTTCCAGCCAAGGTGACATCGAACGTTTCCATCGGCGGCAACCTGAACGCCGTGATCGATTCCTTCGGGCCCATAACCCAGACGGTGGGCAGCGGCGGCAGTGCCAGCCTCACGGGCGTCTTCAACGGCTCCTCGACCACTTCCTACACTGTCACGGTCACCAACGTGGACGCCTTGGGCAATGTGACAGACATACTCCTCGACGACGGAACCACCTCCACGGCCATAAGCGGAAGCGGCGGCACCTTCAACCTCGGCAATGGCCTCACCCTTCACATAGCCACGCGTCCCACCAACTCCGTGGGCGACACCTACACCTTCCAGGCGTATCCTCCAAAGCCGGCCTCGGCCACCGTGGAGATCTACGACTCTCTGGGCGTAACCCACCAGCTGACGGTCACCTTCACCCCGCAGGGCAACAACACCTGGAGCTGGACCGTCACCAGCAACGATGCCTCCGTGACATCGATCACCCAGACTCCCAACCCTGCCACCATCTCCTTCAGCCCCACGGGCAACTACACGGGGCCCACGCCAGCCGGCACCCTGAACATAACCCTGGCCAACGGCAACAACCTGACCGTTGCCCTCGACCTAAGCAAGATCACCCAGCGGGGCCTGCCCACGGACCTCAAAGTGAACCAGGACGGCTACAGCGCCGGTTCGCTGGTCACCTTCAACATCGGCAGCAGCGGCGAGATAGTCGGCGTGTTCTCCAACGGCGTGCGCCTCACCCTGGGCCAAGTGGCCCTGGCCAACTTCGCCAACCCCGGCGGCCTCATGAAGGAGGGCAACAACATGTACTCGGCCACCGGCGCCTCGGGCGACCCACAGGTGGGCACGCCCAACACCGGCGGCCGGGGGAGCATAAACGCGGGCTTCCTGGAGATGTCCAACGTGGACCTGGCCCAGCAGTTCACCAACATGATCATGGCCGAACGCGGCTTCCAGGCAAACTCCAGGGTGATAACCGCCTCGGACGAGATGTTGCAGGACCTGGTGAACATCAAGCGATAGTCAGGACACGTCTGATCTCCATCGGTAGGAGGGTTGGGGCTAAACCCCAACCTGGCTTGGGGCCATACCCTTAGCCCTCCTGCCGACCGTGGGCCCCCGACGCCGGACCTTGGGGGTCTCTCACTCTTAGAGGTGCCTGCCGGCCTGAAAAGGCAGGGTTGCGAGCAACGCGGTTTTGACCGAATATATGGAATGACCGAAAAGCCTGCAGCGGCAAGCTTTGGGAGGCCGTTAAGGGCATGAACTTCAGGGCGCCACCCATAAGCCGAAACGGAACGGAAGACGAGGGCCACAGCCTCATCCTCATCATGTCCCTGACGGCCGTGGGGGTAGCCCTGAGCTACTTCGGCTTCCTTTCCCCTCAGTTTTTCTGGGGATCGGCAAACGTCACCCCCATGGTGGGCTGGCTGTTTTTGGCCCTGGCCGCAGGGGCGTTGGCATCCTACACCTTCAACAGGGTTCCCCAATGGACATGGTGCCTCCTGCGGCTCACAGCGGCAGGCGCCTCGGTCGGCCTGGCGATCGCCGAGGTCCTGCAGGGAAGGCCCTTATCTGCCGTAGTATGCCTCTGGCTGGTGTTGGTCGCCCTGGAACGGTGTATACCCGCCTTCAGGGCCCTCCCCAATGCCGATGTGGGCTTGCTTTTCTGCGTGCTCTTGAGCATCTACGGCACAGCTGAAAGGATGCCCACCCTGGCCATCGCAGGCCTCGCGGCCAGCGGCCTGCTGACGTGGCACCGCAGGAGGCCCTACCCGGTTCTCGTCACCCTAGCTGGTCTGGAGCTCCTTCTGGCCGCCGCCCTGGCCCTCTTTCAGCCCAGCCTGTCCATCACCGCCCTCACGGCAGCAACCTCCCTCGGCCTGCTCACCTACAGGTTCTTCGGATCGGCGCACGGCACCATGACCTCCAGATACTTCCGGTCCATGCTGTTGGTTGGGTCCTTCCCCCTCCTCATCCTGGGATCCTTCCTAACCTACACAGGGCAGGGGCAGGCCCTGAACCAATCGCTCCGCCACATGGCCTATACTGCGGCCCAATCGGCCCAGGTGCTGGACGCAGAGGTATGGGCGGCCGTGGACCTTGTGAGGGAGCTGGCCAACAGGCCTGGCCTAGCCGAAATGCTGGAGTCCGAAGACGTCCAGGGCATGGAGGCCCTTCTGGACAGCGCTTCCCGCTATCATGTCAGCCTGGCCTACGTGGGCCTGGTGCGGCCCGACGGATCGGTGATTGCCCAGAAGCGCCCTGATGGGAGTCTCTCAGCTGAGATCCTGCAGAAACTGCCAGAGCACCGCTACGAGCTCTTTATCGCCGGGCAGCCCGTAGGGCCCGAGCCATACCTGGACTCCCAGGGCCGCGGCTTCCTTGTAGCTGCAGTTCCGGTCCCCTCCGGCCGCCAGCAGGCCGCCGTGGTGGGCGCAGTCTCCATGGACCGCATGGACGTTCGGTTCCACCAGGTAGCCGGCCCAGCCGGCTTCCACCACATGCTGGTCGATCTGTCGCGAAGGCTGGTGATCTCCGACCACGATACCCGGCAGAAGCTGATACCCATGGACACCCAGGGCTGGCAGGAGGACCTCGCCTCGGCCCTCCTGAAGGACAACACCGCACTGGTTGAGCGCGGCGGCATGAGCTTCTACGCCAGCTATGCATCCATACAGAGCTGGGGATGGGGCGTGATAGTCTATCAGGACATCCACAGCGTGCTGGGCCAGACCCAGTGGATCTCGTGGGCCAACCTGTTCGCCCTACTGGCCGTCCTGGGCGTTACCATGTCTCTGAGCCTCGTGAGCTCCCGCGAGCTCACCATGCCCCTATTGAACCTCTCCTGGACCGCGCGCCGCATCAAGCAAGACTTCGGCAGGGAGGCCGCCCAGGGTGTAGCCCAAGAGGCCATGGAGAGCGAGCTGAGCGAGATAGCCTCGACTTTGAACGTCCTGGTCGACAGGATAGTCAGGGCCGACGAGGCTGTCCACGAGCACTCCCGCCGCCTCGAGGAGCAGATCAGGCACTCACAGGCCCTTCAGGAGGCTAACCTACGGCTCTCCACCCTGCTCAGCCTGGCCCAGGACGCCCTACAGCTCGAGATCGACCCCCTGCTCCACGCAGTGGTGGAGAGGCTGGCCTACACCTGCTCGGCCTACGTGACACTCTGGTGGCCCGAAGGGGCCAAACTGAGACGGGCGGCGGTCTTCAGCCCCGACGGCAGGCCACCTGCGGAGGAGTGTCCCTCGGCCCATGTGCTGGCCGCCGTGAGCGCCAGGGCCGCATCCAGCGGTCAGGCCAGGGGCTCGGGCTCCGGCCAGGTCCTCTTCATCATGGCAGTCCCCGTAAAGGTGGAAGGAGAGACCGTGGCCGTGCTGGAGCTCAGGCGCGAGGGCCCGGCCTTTGCCTTCGAGGAGCAGCAGACGGTGGAGGCCGCGGCCTCTGTGACCTCTATGGCCCTAAGGCTTAACAAGCTCTACCAAAGTGCCCAGCACCAGGCCTCCCTCTACAAGCATTTGGGCCAGATGGCGGGTCAGGCCCTAGCGGCTCTTGACCCCAGATCCAACCTGGATTCCACGCTTACGGGGCTGATGGCTCTGGCCCAGGCCAGCTCCGGCCTTGCCATCTATCTGGATGCCGACGGCCAGCTGCTCACGGCCGACCGGGGCCTCGCCTGCCTCATGAGCCCCCGTACCCTGCTCAACCGCCTCGCGCCGCACCTAGCAGATGCAAACGTGGTTCACTCGAACAGCTTCCGCGGCGAGCTTCCGATCCTGGGCGTGGACGCCTGGCTGGCCCTGGCCATCAGGAACGAGGGAGCGGTCCGGGGTGTGGTGGTCCTGGGATTCTCGCCCTCCAGGTCCCTCGAGAACGAGGAGCGGGACGCCCTGGAGGTGGCCATCCAGACCGCATCCCTGGCCCTCCAGAGGTCCGAGCTGTACCTGGCGGCCATGCGCCAGCGGGACTTGGCCACTACCATTATCAACACGGTGCCCATGGCGATCCTGCTGGCGAACGTGTGGGAGAAGCGGATCCTCGTGGCCAACGGCGCCGCGGCCTCGGCAGGGTTGGAGGATCCTTCGGTCCTGGAGGAGGCAGGCTTCTGGCAGCTGGCGGTGAGGACCGCCCAGTGGAGGCTCCCTTACAGGGCCAAGGAGGTCCTGTGGATAAGGGACGGTTCGCCCACCTATTGGGACCTGAGCATCTGGCCCATGGCCGAAGCCTCTGGCGCCGTCCTGATCGCCGCTCACGATGTGACGGACGCCATCAGCTCCAGGGAGAGGATCCAGATCCTGGCCAGGGCAGTCGAGAGGGACAGGACCTACCTGGCAAGCTTGCTCAACAGCATGACCGAGGGCCTCCTAATAGTCGCCCAGGATGGCACCGTTAGTTTTGCTAACCCCAGGGCCGAACTCCTCCTGGGAGCAGGACAGCTCAACGGACGTTCTCTGCAGGAGCTGGCCGACCGACTCGAGGAGGCACAGGCCATAGGACCCCAGGCCAAGGCCTTTCTCCTGGATATGGGCAGATCGATAGACCGCATGGAGATAGACCTGAACTTCGCCCAGCGGCGGGGCCTGGCCTGCCAATGGTTCGAAATATCCGGCGCCGAAAACGAACAGGTGAGAGGGCTTCTGCTGCGGGATGTCACTGTGCAGCGGGAGTTGGACAGGTTCAGAGATAACCTCATATCCGTGATATCCCATGAACTGCGGACACCTATTACGTCCATACTCGGATTCTCCGAACTGGCCACGGTGAGGGAGTTTCGCCTAGAGGAACTGAAGCGCATGCTCAAGATCATCCACCGGGAGGCCTCGCATCTGGCAGACATAGTGGGCGAGTTCTTGGAGGCCGGCCGCCTCACCGCACAGGGGTTCAAACCCAACCTGGCTCCCGTAGACCTGGGCAGGATGCTCGAGGAAGCGGTGGACCTGTTCCGGCACAGGGCTAGCCACCACACCTTCCGTCTGAGGTTACCCGAGCCTATCCCCGCCCTCCAGGCCGACGAGGGGGGGATACGCCTGGTGCTGGAGAACCTTCTGGGCAACGCCGTCAAATACACGCCTCAGCCGGGCCAAATCACCGTGAGCGCAAGCCTCACGGAGACAGAGGTCGTCATCTCCGTGGCCGACACCGGCCTCGGCATACTTCCCGAGGAGAAGGAGAAGATCTTTGAGAGGTTCTACAGGGCAAAGGCCCACAGCCGCGGAGGGATACGGGGCACCGGGCTGGGCCTGACCATCGCGAGGGACATCGTGGTGGGCCACGGGGGCCGAATTTGGGTGGAGAGCGAGCCGGGCAAAGGCTCTACCTTCTATTTCACCCTTCCCCTGAACCCGGAGCCTCAGACCGAATGAGCCGTCAGGTTGCCTCGGGGGGCCGGAATCGCTCGAGGAGGCCCGAGACCCCGAAGCCGCGCGCAGGGAATACCCTGCTGTTGGCGAAGTACTCGAAGGTGAAGCGTGTCATCTCGCCGCTCCGCAGGCCGGGTATGGGCATCAGCCTGGCGGCCAGGGGCTTGTTCAGCCTTGCCGCCAGGGCTGCCACGTCGAGGAAGAGGCCGGCCAGCTCCTCCTGCCCCACGTCGCCCGGCAGGGGAACAGTATCGAGCCCTGTCCCGCAGACGGCACTGTAGGCCAGCAGGCCCTCCACCGACAGGTGGCCCTCTGCGGCCCTCTGGGCCAGCACGGCGTCCTCCAGCACGGGGAGCATCAGGCCCGAGTAGCCGCACTTCTTCACCTGGAGGGAGGAGAGCACCTCCGTTATGAAGGCGGCCGCGAAGAGGGTGCCGGGGGCGCCCACCCTGTCCACTCCCATGGCCTCGATGGCCCTCCCCACGCTCCGCGCCACTTCGGGGAAGGGTGCCAGGGACACGTCGATGCCCCAGAAGCCGATGCCGGCCTCCTCGGCCAGCTGCTGACAGACGACCTCCACCTTCCGGGCCTCCCGCTCCAGGGAGGAGCGCAGGCGGTTGGCCAGCGCCTCGAGGGTGCCAGGCCCTTCAAAGGCGACTACAGCCAGATCGGCCGCCTCCAGGGCGACCGAGAACTTGGGCGGCCCGCCGTCGTGGTAGGCAGCGGGCAGGAAGGGGGTGCCGGGCCTGACGTTGGCCAGGCCGGCGAAGCGGAGGTTGCCGAACCCCAGCTCCGTGGCCTCCGCCAGCTCCCGTACTATCCTGGCTCCAGCCCAGGCCGCCGAGGGGTCCACCCGGCCGCCCGGCGGCATGAGGGTCACGGCCGAAAAGACCGTGGCCGTCGACCTAAGGGCATTGGACAGTTCCGCCAAGTACTGGCCTCGCGCCAGGTGGGGCTGGCCCAGCGGCCCTATGGAGAAGTAGTCTATGCCCCTCTGCCTGCCCAGCTCCTCCAGCGACTGGGCGAACTGCACCAGGTGCTCGGCAGGCACCAGGTCAGGAAAGGGCGAGGTGGCAAGCCTGAGGGTCTGAACCTCGAAGCCGGCCAAGTTCAGGGCGGCCCTGCCCCTGTGGCACAGCTCTGCGGCCAGGTCCAACTGCGACGGCCTAACAGGCCACCGGAGATCCATTCCCAGGGTAAACGACCTGATCCTCATGCCCCCTCCCGCCTAGCCGGCATTATATCCCCTGTCATCGTGCCAGCCCAGGACCGCTCCGCTCCTGACAAGGCCGGCACGCCGCCACCTGAGCCGAAGATAGGGCTTGAGGGCCTCGAAGGTCAGGGCCTGATCCCTCACCAGCGCCTCGGCCTCCAAAGACGACAGGCCCTCGGCATCCCTCACGAAGGTGGCCGTCCGGGCCAGGTACAGGGGGACCATGGACAACAGCAGGCTCTCCCTACCGTCGGTGGACCTGTTGTAGGCCACCGCAAAGTCGTACACTATGCTCGCCCACAGGGAGGGCTCCACCCGATACTTGCGGCTCTCAGCTGCCCTGGACAGCAGGTCGAAGACGTCCTCGTCCAGACAGCTGCGCCACAGATCGCGCCAGTGGCTGTAGCCCGAAAGGAAGGCGATGTCCATGGCCTCCAGGGATACCTCCACCTCCTCGGGCTCTGCAAAGGGTCGATCGCCGAGGAGGGCCACAGGCAACGACCTCTCCACGCGCCACCAGCGAGACACATTCTGGCCCATCAGCTCATAGGCGGTGCCCACCACCTCGCAGAACATCCTGCTGAGGTTGGCCGAGGGATCCCGAGGGTCGTGCACCTTGAGGCCCAGATTGGTCTGGACCACCCGAGCGCCCTCCAGCAGGGCGGTGGTGGTCATCCAGATGTCCACCCCGAAGCGGGCCACGGGCCCATCCCACACCTTCTGGGCCGCCCAGAACCCGGCCAGCCACGGGGCGAAGCCGAAGTCCCCGCCTATAGGCTGCCTGATATCGTAACCGTAGAGGGCACGGGTAAGGGGATAGGCGGCAGCGTTGGTGATGGTGGCGTCGTGCTTGTGTCTGAAGTAATAGGGTGCCACGTAGTCGGCCTCGCCAGCCACCACGGGTCCGCAGAGCTGGCCCACCCAGTCCCTGTCGATGCTGCGAAGGTCGGCATCTATCACCACCGCCGCCCGAGGGGCCAGGGCGGTCACAGCTTCGAAGATGGCCCTGAAGGCGCTGCCCTTTCCCGACTGCCCCCTGTATCGTCCCGTGGCTACGGGAGCGTCCAGGGCCTCGGCGGCGGCCAGCACCGAGAGCTCCGTGCCGTCGGAGGAACCCCCGTCGGCGTTCACCACGCAAGCCCTAAGGTCTGGGAAGTGCAGTCTGGCGCCCTCCACGGCGGAAGTTACCACATGGCCCACTGTGGTAGCATTGTTGTAGCTGGGGATGCCGATGACGATGTCGCAACCGCCCAGCCTCTCTACCTGCTTTGCCAGATCCGGTGCCATGCCGGCACTGCGGACCATACCTTACCTCCCGCCGGAGTAGGGTCCACCCATGATAACACATCCATAAGGAGGCATCGGCATGAACTACCGGAGCGTTCCCATGCCCAAGCGGAAGCGGATAGCCCTCATAGCCCACGACCACATGAAGCAGAGCCTGATCGACTGGGCCCGCTTCAACCGGGGCCTCCTGGCCCAGCACGAGCTCTTCGCCACGGGCACAACAGGGAAGCTCCTGGAGCAGGAGCTCGGACTCAGGGTTACCAAGTTCCACAGCGGTCCTCTGGGCGGAGACCAGCAGATAGGGGCCAAGATCGCCGAGGGAGGCATAGACTTCCTCATCTTCTTCTGGGACCCCCTCGAGCCTCTGCCCCACGATCCGGACGTGAAGGCCTTGCTCCGCATCGCCGTGGTGTGGAACATCCCTGTGGCCTGCAACAGGTCCAGCGCCGACTTCATCATCTCCTCGCCGCTGATGATGGGAGAGTACAGCCGGGCGGTGCCGGACCTGGAGCGGTGGCCTTCGGCCCACCCGGAGGCCCTTCCCGCCGAGTAGGGCTAACCCTCTAGCCAGGGCTGATGGCGCAGCAGGGCCACCACTTCGTCGTCGGTGGTCTGGGCGAAATCCTGATAGAACTGGCCAACGGCAAAGAAGGGGTAGGGCTGATGGAGGCACACGGCCTCATCGGCTTCCTGGGCCAGAAGCTGGAAGGACTCGGGGGGAGCCACGGGCACGGCCACCACAAGCTTGGCAGGCCCCTCGGCCCTTACCGCCCTCAGGGATGCCCTCATGGTGAAGCCCGTGGCCACGCCGTCGTCCACCACGATCACCAGCAGGTCCTTGAGGGGGCGCAGGGGCCTGCCGGCCCGGTATATCTGTTTGCGGCGCTCGATCTCAGCCTTCTGGCGCTCTATTTCGGACTGCAGGTAGGCCTGGGACACGCCGAAGAGGCGTATGGCCTCGTGGTCCAGGAGCACCTCGCCGTTTTCGGCCACGGCGCCGAGGGCATACTCCGGGTTCTCGGGGGCACCGATCTTGCGCACTATCACCACGTCCAGCGGCATCTTGAGGGCCCTGGCGATCTCGTATCCCACGACGACGCCCCCTCTCGGAAGCCCCAGCACGATCCCCCTTTGCCCAGCGAACGATGCCAGGGCCTCGGCCAGCCTGGCACCCGCCTCTTGCCTGTCTCGAAAGTACATGGGGGCCTCCTCTGCGCGGGTTATCTGCACCTATTAAACAGCCTCGGTAGCCTTCACGCCACATTCCGCCGCTGGCGCGGCAGATCGATCCCTCAGCGGGAACCGGCCCTGTACTTTGCCTCGCTGTACACGCCCGAGGCGGCGAAGCCCACAATGAGGGTGCCCAGAAACCACCTCACCAGGGGCAAGGCCTGCGGCCACTGGTCCACTACCTCGGCCAGGGCCACGAAGATGCCGGCCACTCCCAGTGCGGCATAGATAGCCCAGCGCGTGGGCAGCCCCATGGCCTTCAGGCCCTCCACAGCCCAGGGAACGAACACCATGGCCGGCACGCCCAGAAGGACTATGCCGTCCATAAACCTGTCAGCACCTTCCATCACTTGCCCTCCCTTATCTTTTCCCAGAACTCCGCCCCTAGCCTCCTCCCCATGACCCTCCAGGGCCCCTCGGCCTCAGGGTGGAGCTCCATGACGTAGCGCTCGAAGACCTGGCACAGCCGACCGTCGACCTCCAGCTCCGGTCCTAAAGGCAGGCCGAAGGTGCGGATGCCGCCGCAGCTCCTGAAGAACTCGGCGAACTCGGGCACCGAGATGGCTACGCCGCCCACCGCCAGGGCGCCGGGCTCGGGAACCGGGCCCACGCCCAGGTGCTCGAGCACCGCCCTGGCCACGCCCAGGCCGAAATCCTGCGGCCGCGAGCGGATGGCCAGGGCATCGGCAGGGTTGGTCAGAAAGCCGCACTCCACCAGGGCCGCAAGGGGCTGGGTGTCCCTGAGGATGCCCAGCCTGCCGACGGCGGTGCGTTGGTCGGGAAGGGTGCCCCTGAGGGGCAGGCCGGTGGCCTCAGCCACACAGCGCGCCAGCCGCTCGGCCAGGGCCCGGGTCTCCGGCCAGCCCTCCACGTACACGGCCTCCACGCCGCGGGCCTCGGGGTCGACCGCCGCATTGTGGTGGATGCTCACCACCAGGGCCACGGGCCGCCGGGCGTGGAGGGCGTTGACCCACCGGATCACGCCGGCCAGCCCCCCGGGTATCTCCTCCGAAGTCACTTCCACTTCCAGGCCCCAGGCCGCCAGCACCTCCGTGGCCGCCTCCGCGACCCTCAGGTTGCACTGTGCCTCCACCAGCCCCTGGGCCCGAGCCCCTCCCCCTCTCTCGTTCACGTGGCCCACATCGAGAACTACCAGCATCCGCACCTCCTCTTTTAGAGCTCTGCCGCCTGAAGCCAAACCACCTGGTTGATGGACACAAGGGTCGACAGGTCCACCCAATTCGGCAGAGGATGGGCCCCCGATAGGTACCCACTGCGGGGCCTCTGGGCGCCGGAGCCCAGCACAGCCCTGTAGACCGTCGGCGTGGCATTGCCGAAGCTGACGGCCAGCCAGTAGACCCCAGGTTGGAGCAAGAGCGGGCCGACGGTCAAAGCGTTGGTGCCCGAGTTCAGCGCCACCAGGCCCGACGACGTCAAACGTTCGCCCGCCCTGTCGTAGATTCCCAGCATGTAGTTGGCGCCGGAGCCAGCGGCCCCCAGCCGGACCCTCATCACCGCCACGTCGAGGGGCAGGGGGACCAGCACCGGATGCAGAAAGGCCTGCCCGGCCGATGGGGCCTGGGCTGTGCCGGCTGAGGCCGCCTCCACCGTCTCGGCGTACAAGCCGAAGCCCGCAGCAGGCGCCAGCGGTTCCCCCCTCAAGGCAGGGAACATCAGCCCACCTCCTGGAGCTCCAGCTCGGCCACGCCTTGGGGCCGGAGCCCCTCCACCAGGGCCATCCGCGGCCGCACCTGGATCGCTGCCACAGTGAAGGCCTCACCGGAGACATCCTGGAAGCTCAGGGGCCCGGCCCCCGGCAGTGACAGCAGATGGGCCAGCATTTCACCGGCCGAGGGCAGAGGCCTCCCGTCCAGACCTGCCAGGCCGTCCCTTACGAGCACCTTCAGCCTCCAGCGCCTGCGGCCTTCCTGCTGATACAGGTAATCCACCGCGGCCGTCTTGAGCATGGGCTGGGAGTAGCTGGCACCGCCGAGCACCGCCTTCCACAGCAGGGTGCGCGACCTCATGCCGCGCAGGCTGGCCCTTAACTCTCCGTCGGGGGGCAGGTCTGCAAGGCTGGCCACCTGGGTCCAAGTAGCGCCGAAGTCCAGCGACACGCTCAGGACTACCCAATTGCCCTGCGCCAGCGGATAGCTTCCCACGGTACCGAACTGGAGCGACAGCTCCTGCCAGTACTTGATGTGCCCCGGCAGCCCGGCGTCTATGGCCGAGGAGACCAAATATCCCGAGGGTACCGGCTCGGGCGCATAGACCGAGACCTCCGGCAGCCACACCAGCCAAAGGGTCGAGGCATCCCTGTGGCCCAGAACCAGGCCGCCGTCGCGCACGAGGCCCTCTCCGGAGAAGGCCAGGCCCAGGGGATAGCCCCGCGCCAGCTCCCAGAACCCTGCTCCGTCCCAGGCCCAGAGGGAATCGTCCACCACAGCAAAGAGCAGGCTGCCCGCAGCCGTCAGGTCCCTGAACCCTCCCTCCAGCTCCAGAGCCTCGAGGCGTTCTCCGTCGGTGCCGTAGAGCCTGCGGCCCGCCCAGAAGAACAGCCGGCCCCTGAACTCCACCAGGCGGGAGAAGCTTCCCGAGCCGGGCGAGTAAGCCCCCATGGCACCGCTGGCCACTAAGGGGTTTATCTGCACGTCCAATGACCTGCCGCTTCCGGAGGGACGGCCCCGCAGGGCAAGCAGGCCCGAAGGCGTGCCCACCACCAGGACGCCGCCAAAGGGAAGCAGGGACAGGGCCTCGAGCCCCAAGGGGAGGCTCCGCCAGGAGGCGCCGTCGGACGAGTAGCGTAGCTGGCGTCCGTCGGCGCCTATCAGGAAGCCCAGCCACACGGCCCAGGCCGTGGCTGGCACCGAGAGGGCTGTCCAGACAGAGCCGTCCCACCTCCAGGCATTGGCGCCCCTGAGCCCCACGTAGAGCCAGCCGTTGAAGGCGGCCAGGGCCGTTACCTCGGCAGGGAAATCGGTCTTCACGGCAGATAGGCCGGCGAACCTGCCTGCATCGGGTCCCGAAGCCGTTACGTTGACCTTGTAGATGCCGTTTCCGAAGCCCAGGTACAGAGACCCCCCGAAGGAGGCACAGGCAGACAGGGAGGCGCTGACGCCCGGCCCGGCGCGCTGAGAGAGGGCAGGGGCAAGCCCAGCCCGACCGCCGCGGTAGCCCAGCAGTCCCACGCTCTCGAAGAAGCGGCTGCCCTGGTAGTCCACCGCAAGAGAGCCCTGGAAGCCGCCTTGGGCCACCCGCCCATCCCTCACTGCCGAGCCCTCGAACCAGCACTCCCATCCGGCCTCGGCCAGTTGGTAGCCCCTGCCGTCGATCACCACCGCGTGGGTGACGCCCGCTACATCCATCCGCCCAGCCTCCGACCCAGCGCCGCGCGCCTGCCCCTGAGCAGACGCCCATACTCCTCCAGCAAACGGGCCGACCTGGCCGGCACCGTTGCTCCCCTGCGGGCCGACTGATCCTCCCACCACAGGTAGGCCTCAGCGGCGGCCCGGGTCACCACGAGCAGTTCCTCGGCCGCCGAGAGGGCCACCTGGGAACCGTCATCGTTCGGCAGAAGGCGCTCGGCCACGTACTGAAGCTCCACATCCCTGGCATAGCGCGGCGGCGGCTGGATAATGAGCTTGCCGTCCCTCCACCACCAGCCGTATTCGCCCCTGGGGGCCGGAGGCATCATCTCTCCGTTGGACACCACCGCCAGGCCCGCCAGAAAGTCGGAGGGCAAGGGGTACTCCGCCTGGCCCGGGACAAGGCTGACGGTGACCCGCTTCTCAGCCGGAAGGTCCACGGTGAGGGCCGCCATGGCCCGGGCCAGGAAATCGTTAAGGAGGTCATCGGTCCAGAGGTAGCCGCCGGGCGATACATCGGCCAGGAGGCGGCGGAGCTGGGCGCGCAGGCTAGCCCTGTCGGCCACCTCTATACCCTCACGCCCTTCAGCCTGGCCACGGCAATGTCCCTGAAGAGCGCCAGGCCGCAGTACCACTTGATGCGCGTACGCGTGGCGTCTTTGGTCTCCAGAGTGCCCACGCGCTCCACCTGGATGCCGCCGTTGTCGAGCCCCATGAGGCCGGTGCCGAAGCCGAACTGCACCGCGTAGATGCTGGAGCAGTCGGAGTTGGTGCCCTCGGCCTCGCTGTCGGAGATGTTGTCGTCCACCTCGATGGGGATGCCGTCGTAGTAGAGGGCCCTGCGGCCGAACTGATCCACGTCGGTCTCCAGGAGGTTGCCGCTGGCGCGCCGCAGTTGGCTGAGCTTGCGCCGGCTGCGCTTGCTCATGAAGAGCACGTGGGGCCTGCCTGGCTTCACCATGTCGATGAGCTCGTCGAGCTTATCGAGGGTGAGAACCCCGCCGTTGGCCCCCATGGTGATCACCTGCTGGGAGGGCACCAGTTTCTGGAGGCCGTCGAAGCTGTTGGGATCGACGGCCGAGTCGCCGTTGAAGAAGGTGCTGTTGAAGCTCTGGGCCACGGCCTTGGCCTTGGCCGCTATAACCACGGCCTCCAGGTCGTTGGGATCGGCATAGGTGCGGAGCAGAAAGTTGTCCACGTCGGCATCGCCGCCCAGGATAGCCAGTCTTGCAGTTTTGCGCACGAAGGTCGGGGTGGACTCCGCCCAGGTCTGTCCTACGGCGTAGAAGGAGGCAGTGCCCAGGGTGGCCTCCTGGTTGTAGGCGAGCTCGTTGCCCACCACCGTCATGAAGGGCAGGTGCCTAAGCACGGCCGACTCCTGCACGATGGTCTCCACCACGCCGCGCAGGAGCATGTCCTGAGTGAGCTTTGCGGCTTCAGTAAGGGTGAGTGCCATAGCCTTTCATCCTCCTCTATCGGCTTCCGATGCTAGCCCTGAGGCCTGCAGCTATCCGGGCCACGGGGCTCATATCCGACGGCTGTCTCGATCCGGCCACCTGGGCCACGGCCTGGCGCTGCAGGGTCCTATAGGCCTGTCTGACCCGGTCGGCAGAGGCCCTGATCTCCTCGACGCTGCGCCCCGAGATCAGCTCCGCCAGGGGCAAGGGCACGGTGGACCTCACCGCCTCCAGATAGCCCTCCAGTGCAGCCCGCAGTTCCTGCTGGAGGCCCTCCACCTGCGATGCAGGCACCAGCTCCTCCTCAACGGGTCGGTACTCCTGGCCGTTCTCGCCCTCCACAAGCACGTAGTACACAGCTAACCTCCTTTGTTCTTGAGCTCGTCCAAAACTCGGGTGGCCAGGTCCATCAGCTCATAGCCCTGATCGCCGCCCAGCAGGTGCTCCACCCTGGCCATGGTAGCCATCCGGCCCATGGCCCTGGTCACCGCCTCGAGCAGCTTTAAGGGATCCCTCTCCTCCTCGGGCTGGCTGGAATACCACTCCAGAACCCGGGCCAGCACCAGCCGGGTGAGCTCGAGCTCCGGCTGGAGCGACAGGGACCTGGCATCCTCCACTACCCTCCGCAGTTCCTCTTCGGAGAGGAAATCGCTGTAAGGGCCGGCCGGCTCCCTGGCCCTGCGCACCCCCCTGCGCCGGCGCACCACATCATCACCTCCATTCGAACATATGTTCTATTGTAGCTATGGAGGCCAGGGGAGCCCCATGTGCCACAAGCTGGAGAAGGGAGCCTGGGTTAGCAGCGGCAAAGGCACAGGTGCTAAGCTTGTGCCCCGCACCAGCTCACGCACGCCGTGCCCGCCCTAGGGCCAGGCGATGACGCTCCCCTTCCGGGGCCCTTCCGCAGGTCCACGGCACAGCCAGGTCTGCGGGCCTCCTCCGCGGAAAAGGCCTTAGCCTTCTCAGCCGCCGCGGGGACCCTAGGCCCCAGCCGACATCCCGCAGGGAACTGAGGGCACCCTCTCACCGGTGCGCAGAAGAGGTCGTTGGGGCACCTTCTGCCCTTCCCTAAGACCCCGAAGGCTCCGAGAGTTTCGCAACCTCCGGTCCCAGCGCCAATGCCGGCTCTGGCCACTGCGGTTTTTCAGCCGCATCCAAGGATGCCCGGAACAGGTTGGCCTGGGTCAGCGAGCGTCGCCCTATGGGGCATTGAAAATCGTCGACCAGTTCTTGGAGGTATGCGACCGAACCATAAGACTGTCCCCGTAAGGAGGAAGGGGTTGCCAGATACCCCAGGCTTCAGACGACAATGGTATCAGGCATTCTGGCCCCCAGTTCTGGTTGACACTCCCTGTGGGTCCCAGCAGGGCCAGCCGTCGGCAGGCGCCACACAGGCTCCCGCATCGGCGGGCTCCACCCCTGCTCCAACGGCGGCCCCCAAGGGGCCGGAGGCCGGTGCGCCGGAGCACAAGGTTGCAGGGGCAGGCATCAGCCTGAGGGTGCACAGCCTCGAGCGGACCACCCACTCCGGCAACCACCCCGCCACACCCGCTCCGGGGAACGGGTAGGTCGTGGCAGGATCGACGACCGACAACGAGGGTCGGGAGTACCTGACGACCAACCCCCTCCATTCCAAGGTGAAGGACAGCGGTGGTAATGGGTACGCCCCGGAGCTCCTGGGGAGCGTAGGCACCCCCATCGAGCTGGGGGAGCCCGCCGAGGGCGAGAAGGTTACGAGGTACCGTGACCTTCGAGATCCCCCACGCGGCCAAGGGCCTGGTGCTCCTAACTTCATCAGCCCGACGTCGTGGTGGAAGGGGACCAGCCACCACCATCGGGGTCGAGACATGAGACCAACGGTTGATGCACGGCTAGGGCCCGTCCCGCCCTCTCAGCCTCCTAAGCGGGAAGCTGCGCGGCCTTGCCAGGATGGTTCGGGCCAAGGACCAAGGGGCTTCTTCGCCACCTATCGATCCTGCAAAGTACCTGACCTGCCTTGGAAGGATCGAAACAACCTAAGCCGCAGGGGGCAGGAGCGCCCGCCAACAGGCAGCCTCCAGGCCTCGCTGTGGCTGGCCTGCCCGGCAGAATAGCCCAGGCCTCCAAGGGGCACTGGACATGCTTCTCAGAGTGTACGGCGCCTGCGGAGCTATTCGGTCGAGCCGATGGCGAAGGGCCGCTCTCCAAGGCTTAACGGTGGCGGTGTTCGGGGCCGGGGTACTCCTCTGGGTTAGCCGCTCAGGCCTTCCCCTCCTCGCCTGGGCCGATGTCTCCCGCGCCATGTGGGCAGTCTTCTGGGCAAAAGGGCCTTTCTTCCCCTCGGGCATGGTCTGGCTGCCGGCACCCATCTGATTCGACGGAGTGGCCGCCCCGATCGGAGGAAACGCTTGGGAGTCTATCCTTGCCGTGAACCTTCTGAGCGGGGCGGCCATCGTGATCGCGGTGACAGTCATCGCCCGCCGGGCCTCGCTAGACGGGCCGCTCACAGCGGGTTTCCCGGCCGCCCTGTCGCCCCTGGCCGTGCCTCTCTCTGCATCGCGTATGTCCGAACCCAAGGCCTGGGCTCTGGGAATGATCGGCCTGTACCTTTGGCAGCGCTTTGTCCCAGGCAGGGAAACGGCCACTTACCTGGCCGCCTTTCTTGCTTTATAGGTTTGGCCGCCCTCTCCCGCTACGAATTCTGGGCGATGCCCTTCACCCTCCTATGCCACGGCATCTACCCGTGCCGTCGATGCCGCAGGCCGCCAATGTGGGCCGTAGCTAGCCCTGCCTTGCCGCTGACAGCCGCTATCGGCATCTTCGTCCACTGGAACTGGACCAGGTTTGATCTGCCCCTGTATGGAGCCTCCCCGTGGGCCGCCTCAGCTCAAGGGACTGCACCGGACGTCTTCCGGACGTTGGGCCGGCTGATTGTCTTCGGGCTAGTGTCGTGGCGCTACACTACTTTGAGCCTACTTCTAGCTGTTCTCGGCTGGATATCGGTGGGGGCACGGCGTAAGCTCAAAGGCGGAGCCTGGGTCCCTTTCGCCTCTGGGGTTCTGGGCGGCCTCCTGGGGCTAACCCTGGGCCCCCTCAGCGGCCTGCCGGTCAACTTCCAGCCGCGAGTCCTGCGAGGTGGGCCGGTGGCCCTGTTGCCCTTCTCTGCCGCGGCGCTCCGGCGCCTCCCCGAGCGGCTGACGGCATCCGTGGCCGTGGGGCTAGGAGCGGCCTGGCTGGTAACGGTCCCACCTCCCCTCAACAGTGCCGATCCAGCAGCAGAGGCCACCCGGGCGGCATTGAGATGGAGGCAGGCTGCTGCCGTAGCCGTGCAGGAACTCGGCCCCTACGGCGTTCTGAGAAGCGCGGTCCTCACAGTGCTGCCGTCGAACATCCCCTCTGCCGACCTTTGGGCCGGAACTCCATATCCGGGTTGGATGCCCGGGGCTCCCCCCGCGGCCGCGAGGTGCTCGTAATCCACAGCCCTGAAGCTCAACTCGGGCTAGACAAGGCCAACTCCGTGACCGTGCTTTCAACCCCCGACTTCTCCTTCTCCATCGTCTGCCCGCCGGCGCCCTCCTACAGCGTTGAAGTCGCCGTGACTAACACCCTGGCCTTCCCTTGGCACTTGGAAGGCCCCTGCCCTGTCTACGGAGCATGGCACTGGTCATCCTCTAAAGGAGAGGGCCAGCGCATCAGGTTCCGTCTGCCCCACGACCTCGAGCCGGAAGAGGCGGCTGCCTGGCAGATAAACGTGAAGGCACCTGCCGATCCCGGCCGCTACCGCCTTTCCTTCACCTTGTTGCAGGAACGGTCGGTTTGGTTCGACAGCAGGCCCGACTTCCAGGCTCCCCTTTTCCAGGTAAAGGTGTCTGGAGCCGGCCAACCTTAAACCCGCGCAGCCGCGCCATGGATGCGCACAACCGGCAGGGTCGGGCCCCCAGGCCTCCATCGAGGATCAGAGTCCACCCGCTGCAGGGAAGCTCAGAAGCATTCCTGATCGCACTTCTGAGGGTATGACTCCATACGGGTGCACGGGGTCGCAAAGGGATCGCCGAAGTGATAGGTGTTGGCCCAGGCATATACCGGCCACCAGGTGACATCGAAGACCAGGGCCAGAGGCCACGAGAAGACCTCCGAGTCCGGGAGCTCGCCCGAGGAGGCCCGAGCCTGCCAGCAGGCGGCTAGTTCGCTCTTCCACTTCAGGTGAAAGCCCAGACCTACCACAAGGTAGCTGCACAGGGAGAAGAGCAGGATAAGCAACAGCTTTTGCGTCAGTGCGCGGCTATGCACCCATCACCCCCCCTCCGCCGGCCTCCCTTCAACCCTTGTCCGAGGGCACTTCATTTTACATTACAGTGAGGGCCAATCCTAAGGAGATCGAGGTTTAACCTAGAGCAAGCTCCGCTAAAGATGGCCCGGGGCAACTCCGCAGACACCCCCGATAGATGCGCCACAGCAGTTGCCCTGGCGAGATGCTGACACAGAAGGCCGTGTTAGACGCTTCTTATCCCGAAGGCCTCAGTTCTCCAGGGCCTTTGCCGCTACATCGGAAGCTGCGGGACCAGCAATCGGCGCCAGGGCTGCGCAGGGCCTCACCTCAGTACCCCACGTCGGGCACCCATCTGGCTGTGGAGCTGTCCTCTAAAGCTTGCAAGGTTGAGTGCAGGGGAGCCACCCACTTGCCGTTGAGCCTTCTGCCGCTTCCCAGCCAGGCAAGGAGGGGCGGTTGTGTCTGCTCGATCCGGAGGTCCTGTTGGCCCTGATAGTGCCTCCCGTTCTCCTGGGCATGTTAGGCGTCCCGCGGCGCTGCAGCCCAGCGTGCAACGCCGCCACCCATGACTTCTAACGTGACACGGGCAAGAAACCTCCAACGGGTTCCCTCGGCATCCAAGGGGCTGGACAGGCATCCACACGTGAAATCATGCAGGCAAGCCCCAAGGCGCACTCGCCTACATGGGCCGCGCTCTTGTGCCTTGCGAGCCGGAAACGGGAAATCCCGCAGAGCCCTCGACTCGTTGAGGTGCACGCAGCCTATGCAGAGGCTGGACATCCCCAACAGGGACAGCACCAGCCTCGGGAATGGAGCTAGCCGTTACCGTTCCCTTCCTTGCTATCCGCCCGTCGCTCTAGGGAAAACCGCCGATCCTGTTCAGGCCCGCCCTCCCGGGGCAGATAACAGGAGCCTCAGCCTCCGGTGAAGCCGGCCCTGTGCATAAGATATGTGGTCAGCGCCCATACCACCAGAAAGCCGGCCAACCCTATCCAAACACCGGCACTGCCCAATTCGACCATACAGCCAGGGCCACCCGCTCGACCACGAGATCACTAATTATAGGGCATCTCCCCCCTGAGATGCACCGCCCGCCGCCCTTGGGATAGCATGCTGCCTGTAGGTTCAGACGCCGCGGCACCCAGATTTGAAGTGCAGGCGCCCCCTACCGATAGGGGCGGTGGGCGCGCAGGCCCCAAAGCCATTTTATGCCCGTTCCACGTGTTCTGCCGCAGTAGGTAAGCCGCGCAGCCTTAGCCGCGAATGCCGAGGCCTGCCCTGATCAAGCTCAGCACCCTTCCCAATCCAGCAAGATGCCGGCCCCTCACATAAGGGAGGCCTCGCACGAGCAGAGACGGGCTTATTGCTTTCTCTAGAGCGCACCACACCGGCGCCCTCCCCTGGCACTGCCTCGGGGAAGAGGCGCACTTAAACCTTCGGCCTTCCAGCCCTTGGAGGCAACAGCTAAGGATATTTCAGCCCCCTATCCCTTAGCCCCACAACCCACCTTGTCAGCCTACGACTTCGATCCTTTGACAGCCAGCCGTCTCCGGCCGACAGGAAGGGCCTGCTGTACCCACTCGTCGGTCCGGCGAAAGCGGCCATCAGCCCGAGGCATCCATGCGCCTCGGGCACCTGCAGTCCTCTTCTCGGCGGAAGCCCCGACCACGGGCCCTGGGGCCGGCCCTTTCCTTGGCCCTCGGGCAGCAAGGGTCCACCGTCGCCGATCCCACCCTGAACTGGGGCCTTTGGACGGGTATCGCCGCGGCCTCTCCACTGCATCCCCGTGGCGGCGGGCAGGCATCTCCTGCGGCGCCGATTGGGCAGATCCCTGTCCCTATCGGGTAACGAGAGGGTGCTCGACGTGGGCTTGTGGCATGGGCATATTGCCCTCGCAGCCCTTGCCCAGCGCCTTGCCTCAGGCAGCACCGTCGGCATCGACCGATGGCGTTCGGCCCATCGACGGCATGCCTGACAAGATACGCCCCATCACGGCCGACGCCCGCCAACTGTCCATAGCCCCATCCAGTTCTGAGGCTGTAGCCTCCGGTCCGGCAGTCCGCAATATCCACGGCCAGGGCTGGCGGCGGGTCATCCGGGAGATGGCGTGGGTGCTCAAGCCCTGGGCAACTGACATCGACCGGACGCCGCAGTGCGCCCGAACCCTCATGGAACTTCGCTGGACAAACGGCAGCCTCTAGAGGCTAGCGCTGATCTTTGCACCTGCCTTTGCCATCGAGGGCCAGGCGAACCCCCGGGCCCTGAGCAGGCGAGCGTCCCGCAGGTGTTGGGCGAACCCCAAGAGCCAGCCCACAACAGGACGCCTGGGGCACTGCTGAAACCGCGCAAGAGCGCGTTGCCAGTTGGGCGCGTCCCCCCTGTCCCTCGTGCGGCTCCGGCAGATCCATCTGGGCCCTGGGTCACAGCGGAGCAATCATCCGGACCACTTCAGCTAGCAGGGCAAAGGACTCCCGCACCAGGGTCAGATCGGCGAAGAACGTGACGTTCCACAGCACGATGTGGCGCAAGCCGGCCCTGGCCAGCTCCGCGATCTCCTGGGCTATGTCCTCGGGCGTGCCGTGGAGGAACACCGCCTGGGCCACCTCGTCCGGCACGTCCCCTATGGCCCTAAGGGCCCGTTCCCGGGTAAGCCGTTCAGGGATATAGGTCAGGAGCCCGTAGGCCTGGGTGCCCAGAGGATGCGGTGCGCCGTAGCTCTCGTAGAGCGATGCCGGCGCCAGGAGGGCGAAGTTCTTGAGAAAAGGGTGTGCTATAAGCTCGTGGCACCGCTGGTGGCTCCGGTGGACCACGGTGAAGGCGTACATGGCAGGGGTTATGGCCTCCGGATCGCGGCCGGCCGCCTTCGCCGCCCGCCTGAGCACGGCCAAGGAGCCGGCATATTGGTCCACCGACATCTTCATAGGTATCCAGCCGTCGGCCATCTGGCCGGCCAGCTCCAGCAACCGCGGTCCGTGAGCCGCCAGCCATATGGGGGGCGGCGTATGGCCGTAGGGCCTAAGGCCCAGCACAGCCCCCTCCAGTTTGAAGAACTTCCCCTGAAAGTCCACGGGCCCCTCTGAACTCCAGAGCAGGCGGATCACCTGGAGGGCCTCCCGCAGGCGCTCAACCGGCCTGCCGAACTCTATGCCGTAGGGAACCAGGTTCTCGCCTTCGCCTGCCCCTAGGCCGAGGATAACCCTGCCCTGTGCAATGTGGTCCAGGGTCAGCACGGTCCTGGCCAGCACTGCAGGATGGTGCCGAAAGACGTCCGTTACGGAGGTGCCCAACCGCACCCGCTCGGTGTGGGCGGCCGCCACGGCCATGGCGGCGAAGGGGTCCAAGTACACGTGGGGGCTGGGCTGAAGCGCCGCTATCTGCCCCAGGTCCGGGGTCCAGATCGACGAGGGATGCCATCCCATCAGGTGATCCGGCCACCAGATGGCCCAGTAGCCCTGCTCCTCGTTGCGGCGGGCGTTCTTGATAACGCTCTCGATAGGAGGTAATATGCCACCTGGGGCCCCTGCCGTGACCATCGGCTCCAACCTCCCCGCAGTCTGCAGAGATATTTTATTGGGCGGTTGAAGCCTGGCCACGGCCTATGCCAGCCTGCCGGCACGGACGCCGATGGTGCCACGGTCTTTAGGCAGAGGTCCCACCGCGGGAGCAGGGCTCGGTCTTGAGGATCCAGGCCGCAGTGCGCCAACTCGAATCCGAAGCCGAGGCGGGCAGAGCGGGCGACCGGCCGGCACGGCGGTGGGCGTTGGGCCTCCGGCCCAGCTTTCGATGGTGAGCCCCATGGTTAGGTTGCACTCTTCCAGAAGTGGTCCTTCGCCACCACGAGTCCACTGGCTCTTCCTGGCAGTCTCCGCCGCCCTGCTGGTGAGTGCCTGCCAGCCCTTCGGCCTCTGGCGCCTATCAGCCGCCCACCGCGACATCTCCCAGCCCCGCACCATGTACATGGCTGCGCAGTGGAACCCTCGACAGCAGGTTATAGCTGCGGTGGTCAGGGTGAACAACGAGCTCGTGCCCTGGAGCTGGCTCGTCAACCGCGACGAGCTCGTGCTCCTTGACAGCAACGGTGCCCCGATCCGCACCCTCTTTCGCCCGCCCTCCAAGGGCGTTGCCGAAATAGTGGGCATCGGCTGGTCGCCGGAGGGCAGATTCGTGCTGTGCCAGGTCCGAGAGACCGACCTGGCCAAGGGCTCCGCTACCACCCAGCTGTGGCTGGCAGATACTTTGGCAGGATCCGTCTGGCAGATAGAGGCTCCCCAGCTGCCCGCGTCCGCCAGGCTGTGGATAGGCCCAGATGGGCAGACAGTGGGGGGGCGCGGATTCCTGTGGGCCCGAGCCTCCGGGGCCCTGGAGCGATTCTCGTCCGGCCGCATCACCGCCATCTCTCCCCAGGGCAGGGAGGCAGTGCTCGAGGACGACGTGCTGTACGTCAGGGACAGCGCCGGTCGGCTTCGGGAAGTGTACAGGGGCAGTGAGGACCCGCCCATCCACCTGGAAGATCTGGCCTGGGCCCCCAACGGGGCTCTGCTGGCCGTATCGGTGCGGTACAGGGCCGAACCCTTCCACAACGAGGTGGTGGTCCTCCGGCCCGAGGGCGGCCTGCCCCTCATACTGTCCACGGGTCTGCCCATAGCCAGCCTGAGCTGGTCGCCGGATGGCGCCGAGCTTTTGGGCATAACGGCCGGCTTTCTGCCCAGGCGCCTGGTGAGACTGCCCCTGCCGGCCGGCCTGGGCTCGGGGCCAGCCGAGGAACGCGACGGTCTCCCGGCGCCGAGCACCGATGCCCAGGGCCTCCTGATCCCCAGGTGGGTGCCGGAGGGCATGCCGTCCAGGCCGCTGGTCCAGAGATACCCGGGCGGCCCCATGGCCTTGGACGGCTTCGCCCATGTCACCCTCATCTATTCCGCCTCCTTCACCCGCAGCCTCGAGGTGGACCTGTACCCCGAGGCTCCGGGCTGGTGGCAGGACGGGCCAGGCAAGCACCTTGGCGTTCCGGAGCGGCCTGTGCAGACCGCCGGAGGTATGGCCTACCTGGCCCTCCTGGAGCGGGGCTATCCACCCCGCAGCCTGGGCGGCTCGGAGGGCCTGCTCCTCGAGGGCCGGGCGCGGATGCGGCTGGACGGCACGTACGTGGTGGTCCGCTGGCGAGGGTTGAGCGAAGGCGAGGTCCTCAAACTGCTGAGCTCCATGTTGTGATCCGAGCCTGAGGCGCCGAAGATAGACTTGGTACTTTCCGGAGGGCATCGGTTGGAGCACACGGCCCATAAGCGCGGCGCCCACTGGGCTGTCCTGCCCTTCTATGCGCTCACGACGCTGCTCATCAGCAGCGCCGTGCTTCTGGGGCGCGACTTTCTGGACGGCGATCCCCTCTGGCACACGTGGACTGGCCTGCAGGTCCTGGCGGGCAGGATTCCCCATTACGACACCTTTTCCTGGACGGCCCCCGGCAGCCCGTGGATCGCCCATTCCTGGCTGGCAGAGGCCGCGATGGCCGTCTTCTACCTCCTTCTATCGTGGGATGGCCTTCGCCTGCTCTCGGCACTGACCATATGGGGCGTGGGGCTGGCCTCCTGGTGGGCCGCTTCGGAGATAGCTGGCAAACCCACCTGGGTGTCCATGGTGCCCCTGGCGATCTCTACGGCAGCTATCTCCGTGTACAACAACTACAGGCCCCAGCTCTTCTCGACCCTGCTGGCCGTGGCCTTTGTGGCCACCCTCGAGAGGGCCGATAGGGGCCGCGGGCAGTGGCTCTGGCTGCTGGTGCCCCTCACGGCCCTCTGGGCCAACCTGCACGCTGGCTTTATCTTCGCGCCTATCATCGCCCTGCCCTACCTGGTGAGGTGGCTCCTGAATGGGCGCGGCCTGGGTGCCGCTTTGCCCTGGGCAGCTATGGCGATCGCCCCCCTGCTCAACCCCTACGGAGCCGCCCTTTTTCAGGACCACCTCCGCCTCCTCCAGAGCGGCATAGTTCAGAGATATGGCGTGGAGTACAGATCGCCGGACTTTCACGATCCCTTGCTCCTCCTCTCCATGGGCGGTTCCGCAGTGGCGGCCATGGCCCTTTCCTGGCGGACACCTCAGGAGCGGGCGCGGCTAGCGCTGCTCTCGCTCCTGCTCGTCGCCGCTCTCTACTCGATCCGAAACATCTTCCTCTATCTTCCGGTGTGCGCCGTCTTTCTGAGCGCCAGGCTGAAGGAGCTCGAGCATCCCCCAGCGAGCCGCTGGCTCGCAGGGGTGCGCTTCACAGCGCTGGCCCTGCTCGCGGCCCTGCTGGTGGCCCTGCCCGTCGTCGCTTGGACGCGCGTCCCCAGGGATACCGGCGCCCTGCCGCCGCCGGAGGAGGGCCGAGCGGTCCTCGAGAGCGTGCGCCAGCCCCTCTTCAACGACATGACGGCCGCCGGCTGGCTCATAGTCAACGGCGTGCCCGTCTTCATCGACAGCCGCATGGAGATGTACACGCCCCAGGCCATCCGCGACTACGTGGACCTTGTGGGCCTGTCCAAAGACCCTCGGGCCCTTCTCGACAGGTACGGCATATCCTCGGCCCTGGTGCGAAGCTCCTCTCCCCTGGCCCACTGGCTGGAGGCCGCGGGGTGGCTGCCTGCCTACCGCGGGCCGCACTGGTCGGTCTTCTGGCGGCCCTAGCTGGCACCCTCTGGCCCATCGCCGGTCCTAATCCCTCGGAGACCAATTTCAGGAGGCCGAACCATGGCAAGCAGGAAACACTCCAGAGATCCCGACCCCTTCGCCCCCGCCTCCGCCTACGAGCTGATGACTCGGCAGATGGTGGTGACGCTCCAGACGGAGCTGGAGGAGATAAAGCGCCGGGTGAACGGGGTGCTCTTCGCCGTCATCACCGCTATCGCGGTGGAGCTGGCCCTTCGGCTGGCCGGCCTGGCACGCTGATGGCTACGCCGAGGGAGCCCCTGGCCGGGTTCGCGGCCCGGTGCCTGGCCGACCTGCAGGCCTTCAGCCACCTCCTGGTCACCTGGGCTCCCCTGCGCCCCTATCAGCTGAAGGCGGGCCAGGCCGTCATCGCCTCCGTGCTGAGGGAGCTCGGCCAGCAGTTCTGCCTCCTCTTCGCCCGACAGTCCGGCAAGGACGAGCTGATCGCCCAACTGCTGGCCTACCTTCTGAACCTCCACTCGGGGGTGGGCGGCTCCATGGTGGTGGCCACGCCCACCTACAGGCCCCAGGGCGTCATTTTGCGTCGGAGGCTCGAGCGTGTGCTCGACAACCCCCTTAACCGGGGCCACTGGCGGCGCGATGGCGACACCGTGAGCCTGGGCAAGGCCGTCTGCCGGTTCGTGAGCGCATCGCCCACGGCCCACAACCGGGGCGAGACCGCCTCTTTGCTCCTGGTGTGCAACGAGGCTCAGGAGGTGCCGCCCGAGCGGTGGGACGCCGTCTTCGCGCCCATGGCCGCCTCCACCAACGCCACGTTCCTCTTCGCGGGCACCGCCTGGAGCTCCCGCTCCCTGCTCTCGAGGCAGATCCGCTATCTTGAGGGCCTGCAGGGAGGCTCGGAGAGGGTCTTCAGGGTCGACTGGCAGGAGGTTGCGCGGCACGTGCCCCAGTACCGGGCCCACGTGGAGGCCCGCATCCAGCAGCTGGGGGCCGGCCACCCCTTCATCCGGACCGAGTACTTTCTGGAGGAACTCGATGCCGAGGCCATGCTCTTCCCCTTGGAGAGGCGGAAGGCCATGGCGGGGCTCCACCCCAGGCAGGAACAGCCCGAGGCGGGGGCCACCTACGCCCTGGGAGTAGATGTGGCAGGAGAGGAGGAAGGCTGGTCCTCCGACGAGGCCGTGCGCAGGGAGCAGCCCAGGAGGGACAGCACGGCGGTCACCGTCTTCCAGGTGGCCTTGGAGGACCCCATGGCCGGCAGGCCGGCCTACCGGGTGGTGGACAGGCACCTGTGGACCGGCCGCCCCCAGGTCGAGGTCTACGGCGCCCTTCGGTCCCTGGCTCAGAGGTGGCGTCCCGTCTGTGTAGTGGTGGATGCCACCGGCATAGGCGCGGGGCTGGCCTCCTTCCTGAGATCGAGCCTGGGAAGCGTCGTGGTACCCTTCGTGTTCACAGGCGTCAGCAAGAGCCACCTGGGCTGGACCTGGCTCAGCATCATCGACAGCGGCCGCTACCAGGAGTACCTCCCCGATGGGGCCGAGGACACCCAGGCCTTCTGGGCCCAGGTGGAGGCCTGCACCTACGAGGTAGCCCCCGGCCCCGGCCGCCAGCTCCGCTGGGGCGTCCCCAACCCCCAGATCCACGACGACCTGCTCATGTCGGCGGCGCTGGTAGCTGTCCTGGAGGGCATGGACTGGAGGCCCCGCAGGGCCAGGGGCCTCCTCAAGGCCGAAGGACCGCCACAACCATAGGAGGAAGGAGCATGCTGTTGCCGACTCACATCAGGGACGTGGACCTAGACAGGTTCGCCCGCTACCGCGACAACCTGGCCTTCTTTCAGGGCCAGCAGGAGCCCCAGCGGCCCGGAAGGCTTCGCCGGCTGTTGGTGGCCAACTACGCCAGGGCGCTGGTGCGCAAGACAGCCAGCTACCTCATGGGAAGCCCGCCCACCGTCACGGTAACCTCGTCTTTGGGCCCCCAGGCCACCCGTACCGCCCAGGAGCAGATCGACCTCATGTCCAGCTTGAACCGGCTTGCCCTGGTGGACTACGAGGTGGCCGTGGACGCCGCCGTGCTGGGCGATGGAGCGTTCCGCCTCGGCTGGGACGCCGACCGCGCCGCCGTCGCAGTGAGCCCTGTGGATGTCCAACGGCTGTGGGCTTGGTGGGGACCGAACCGCAGGCCCACGCGGGTGGCCGAACTGCTCTCCCTGCCCGCCGATGCCTCCGAGCCCACGGTGGTGCAGGAGTGGACGGAGCTAGAGGTGATCACCTACGCCGACGGCAAGCCCATTGCCCGGGAGCCGAACCCCTACGGCCTGATGCCCTACGTGATCTTCCCCAACGAAAGGCGCCCCCTGGAGCCCTGGGGAGAAAGCGACCTGGAGGACCTGAAAGGCCCCTGCCGGGAGCTGAACCGAAGGCTGTCGGTTGTGTCCCAGGTGCTGGAGGTCTCGGGCAACCCCATCGTGGTGCTGGAGAACGTGCGGGGCTCCGAGAACATACAGGTGGAGCCCGGCGCCCTGTGGGAACTGCCCGAACAATCGAGGGCCTATCTGCTGGACCTGCTCTCGGGAGGAGGCGTCAGGCTCCATCTGGAGTACATCGACCTGTTGTACAGGGTGGTGCACGATCTGGCCGAGGTGCCTCGCACCGCCTTCGGCGACACGGGAGGCCGCCTCCACTCCGGCGTGGCCCTCGTGGTGGAGCTCCAGCCCCTCCTTCAGAAGGTGGAGCGGCGCAGGGCTGTGTGGTCGGAGGTGATGGCCGAAAGGGCGCGCCTGGCCCTGAGGATAGCCGAGGCCCACGGCACGGGCCCCTTCGGCGACGTCGAGGTGGCGGTACAGTGGCCGCCCATGCTGGCCGCCCTGGAGGCCCACAAGGACGCCGCGTGGTATCCTGCTGATAGGGGGCCCGAGGCCGTGGAAGCGGAAGGACAGGACCGCACACTGCAGGCCCCCTCGGGAGGCGCCGAGAGACCGTGAAGATAGCTTTCGTGGGGCCCTTCGCCCTCAGCCCCAAGGGCACAGTCTCTGCCAGAGCCCTGCCCCTGGCCCTAGCCCTGGCGGGGCTGGGCCACAGGGTGCGGTTGGTGTACCCTCCGTGGGACAACCCCCAGGAGGAGGGCCGCCGGGAGATAGGGGGCGTGGAGGTGGTGGCCGTGAGGCTTACACCTACCCTCACGCTCCCCCTCCGGCTCGTCACGGCCGCCCTGGAGTTCCACCCCCAGGTGGTCCACATCTTCAAACCCAAGGGTTTCAGCGGCCTGGCGGGAATGGTGGCACGCCTCAGGGTGCCTTTGGTGGTGGACATGGACGACTGGGAGGGCCGCGGGGGATGGAACGACCGTCTGCCCTATCCCCTCTGGCAGAAGCTCCTCTTCGCCTGGCAGGAGCGGATCCTGCCTCCCAGAGCTGGGGCCGTCACCGTGGCCAGCAGACACCTGGCCACCCTGTCCTGGAGCTTGGGCGTAAAGCCGCAGGCCACCTTCTATCTCCCTAACGGGATCCCGCTGGCCCAATGGGAGGCCTTCGGATCAGTATCTAGAAAAGGCCTTCGCGAGCGCCTCGGCCTTCCTCCCGGGCCCCTGATGGTCCTGTATACGCGCTTTGCCGAGTTCCATCCTCGGCGCCCCCTGGAAGTGCTGGCCAGGGTGCGGCAGGCCCACCCCGAGGCCAAACTGCTGGTGGTGGGCCGAGGCCTCAGCGGCGAAGAAAAAGCCATGAGGCAGGCGGCAGAGGAGATCGGCCTCTCCCGGGCAGTGATCGAGGCGGGATGGGTGGAGAGGAACCGAGTGCCGCTGTACCTGAAGGCCGCCGACCTGGCCCTGTTGCCCATGGACGATGACCTGGTCAACCGGGCCAAGTGTCCAGCCAAGCTGGTGGACCTGATGGCGGCCGGCCTGCCCATAGTGGCCGACGCCGTAGGAGAAGCCGTGGAATACCTCCAGGGAGCAGGGGCCCTGGTCAGACCGGGAGACATGGAGGCCATGGCCGCCAGGGCAGCCGAACTGCTCGAGGCTCCCGTGCAGGCCCGGCGCCTGGGCACGGCCGCCAGGGAGAGGGTCCGCCAGAGCTACCTTTGGGAGCACCTGGCCGGCACTGCCCAGCAAGCCTACGAAAAGGCCTGCGGAACCAGCCCGTAGCAGGGCCCTGCATCAAACCCGCCACCCAATCCCCTTCGGGGCGGACATTAGACATCTGACATCTCTTGCATCCCGTGATACAATGGATACAAGCTCAAAAACGGAGGCTTTCCCCATGAGACGGCGAGCTGTACTGCCCCTCCTTATGCTCGCGGTGATCACAGCTCTAGCCGCGGCGTGCGCCCCGGCGGCCTCCCCTACGCCCGCCCCGAGCCCACCGGCCGGCGGTGCTCAGGCCGGAGGTCTGCCGCCCCTGAAGATGGCTGTGCTCCTGCCGGGCAACATCAACGACGGCGGATGGGTGCAGGCCGCCTACGACGGCATCCTCTACGTCAAGCAGAAGTACCCCAACGTGGTGGTGAGCTACCAGGAGGCCATACCGGAGAAGGACTTTGAGACGGCCTTCAGGGACTACGCGACCCACGGTTACGACCTTATCTACGGCCACGGCTTCCAGTTTGGCGATGCAGGCAAGAAGGTAGCCAAAGAGTTCCCCAACGTCCACTTCTGGATCCACAGCTCCGATGTGACCCAGTCTCCCAACGTGGCCTCCTCGGTGGCCGCCCTGGAGGAGCAGGGCTTTGTGGTGGGCGCTGTGGCCGGCCTGCTCACCAAGTCCAACGTCATCGGCTTTGCCGGAGGCCACGATATCCCCGTGATCACCATACCGCAGGAGTACTCGGTGAAGGGGGCCAAGTACGTCAACCCCAACGTGAAGGTGCTCACCAGCATCCTGGGCACCTGGGATGATGTGCAGAAGGGCAGGGAGGTGGCCCTGGCCTTCATCGGGCAGGGAGCCGACGTAGTGGTGGTGAACGCCAACGTGGTCCAGCTGGGCTCGGTCAAGGCCGCCGCCGAGAAAGGAGCCCTGGCCATCGGCATGGGCCGGGACATAAACGACGTGGCCCCGGACACCGTGGTCACCAGCCTCCTGTGGAACATGGGCCCCATCATGGAGATGGCCCTCAAGCAGGTGGCCGACAAGAAGTTCGAGCCCAAGAACTACGTCCTCGGCTTCAAGTCAGGCCATCTGTCCCTGGCGCCCTACCACGGCTTCGAACAGAAGCTCTCCAAGGAAGTTAAGGACAAGATAGCCGACATTGTGAAGAAGGTAAGCGAGGGACAGATCCCGGAGGCGCTTCCCCAGAACAAGTAGCTCCTGTCGCGGGGTTGTATGCTGATATGGAGGGGGCATTCCCCCTCCATATCATCTTTCCAGAAAGATGCTTTCCGGCCCGATGCAGGAACACAGCTTCAGGAACGGCGCAGGCTACCGTCTGGCGGCAACCCTCTACGTGCCGCCGGCGCCGGGCCCGTGGCCAGCGGTGATCTTCGCCCACGGCCTGAGGAGCGGCCGCAGGAGCCCCAGGAGCACCCCCATAGCCGAAGCCCTGGCCCAGGCCGGCATCGCCGCCCTCCTCTTCGACTTCACCGGCCACGGCGACAGCGAGGGCTCCTTCGAGGAATCCACCTTCTCCATGCAGTTGGACGACCTCCGGCACGCCGTGGCCTACGCCAGAGCCCTGCCCGGGGTGGACGCCTGCCGATGGGGCCTCAACGGCGCCAGCTCGGGCGCCGCCGTGGCCGTGGCCCTGGCCGCGAAAGAGCCTCCCTCGGCCCTGGTGCTCCGTGGGCCCAGGCTGGATGACGTCATGCACCTGGCGGGCCAGCTGGCCTGCCCCACCCTCATAATCCAGGGAGAACTCGACCCACTGCTGCCTCACAGCGGCCAGTTCTACATGGCCATGCGGTGCACCAAGGACCTGAAGGTAGTGCGGGGGGCCGACCACATCTTCCAGGAACCCCAGGCCTTTCAGGAGGCCCTTCGCCTCACGGTGGCCTGGTTCAGCTCCTATCTGGCCGAAGCCTCAGCCACACCAGAGGGAGGGAGGAGATAAGGCCAACGGCCGAGAGGGCAGCAAAGGCGGCGTAGTTGCCGAAGGAGCTCACCAGGGCACCGCCCACCATCGGCCCCACGGCCCCGCCCAGGCTCAGGGCCACTCCCCACACCAGCGAGTTGCCCATGGCCAGCAGGGGGCCCGGCAGGGCCGCCCGGGTCACCGACATCAGCAGAGGGAAGCCGGAGAAGGAAAACAGGCTGAACACCGCCAGCCAGCCCAGCGTCCACGGCAGAGCGTTCACCTGGAGATAGGCCAGAACGGCAACCGCCGCCCCCAGATTGGCCAGCGCCAGCACCCGAGCCCTGCCGAAGCGGTCCGACGCCCAGCCCAGGACGGGCTGGCCCGCAACAGGCACCAACAGCGAGAGGGTGCTCAACAGCCCCACCAGCTCGTAGCTGTAGCCCAGCTCCAGCCGAAGGAAGCTCGGGTTGAAATAGATCACGCCCTGGATAAAGAGGGTACGCAGGAAAGCCACCAGCATGATCGGCACCACGGCCTTCAGGCTCTCCCACTGGCTCCTGAGCTCCCTGAGGTCGAGGCCCCCTTCCTCAGCGTTCAGGGCATCCTCTATCCCCAGGCCCAGAAACAGCGAGGCCAGAGCCATGGCCAGGCCGAGCCCGCCCATCACGGCCAGGCCGCCCGCCATGCCGAAAGCCACCACCGAGAAGGACATCACCGAGGGGTACACAGCCCTTCCCAGGCTCCCCAGGGAGCCGTTTATGCCCAGCAGGACCCCACTGCGGCCGTGGCCAGCGTAGTGGGCCAGCACCGTGGCACCGATGGGATGATAGAAAGCCGAGGCAAAGCCTGCCACCAGCACAGATATCAGGAGCAGGCCGAGGGGAAGCGGAGGCGGCAGTGCCTCGAGGGGCACCAGCGCCAGGACTGCTAGGGCATAGCCGGCCAGGGCAAGCCCCATCAGCCCCAGGAGCCGACGGCTCCGTCCCGCCCACAGGCCCACCACAGGGCTCGAGACCGTGGCCACCCCGTTGAACAGGGCTCCCAGCAGGCCCGCCTGAACAGCGTTGACAAGCGACCGTTCCAGGAGCAGGGGTATCAGCATGGGGATAAAGAGAAAATAGCCGTCGTTGGCGAAGTGCCCCAGAGACGTGGAGGCCATCACCCTCAGCAGGGCACTCTGCCTTGCCTGGGCCGCGCCGGACCCTGCCCGCACAGCCGATGCATCCTCCGACCGCACCCTTAAGCCTCCCCTGTACCGTGCCTGCATTATACCCACCGCCGTCCGCACCTTTCCGTATCAAGGTTCGTCGGAGGCCGTAAAATGGACTCACCTGGGGGCACCGGAAACCATGGGCCGGAGCCTTTCATCAGCCCCAAAGGATGCCGGCCAGCCGGCTGAGGGACTCTTTCGGAACGGAATCAGCTGCCTGCCGATCGCCAGGCTTTCAGGAGGTATCGAGCATGGTAGAGGGCGTGCTGGGCATACACCACGTCACCGCGATAGCGGGAGACCCCCAGGCCAACCTGGAGTTCTACACGGGCGTGCTGGGCCTCCGCCTAGTCAAACTGACCGTCAACTTCGACGATCCGAGCACCTACCACCTCTACTACGGCGACAGGTCCGCCCGCCCGGGCACGCTCCTCACCTTCTTCCCGTGGCCCAATGCCCGCCGAGGCGACCCCGGCCTTGGTGAGGTGGCCTCCATATGCCTGTCGGTGCCCGAGGGCACCCTCGGGCTGTGGGCCGAGCGGCTAGGGCAACTGCGTATCCCCTTCCAGGGACCCGACCTCCGCTATGGCCACGAAAGGTACCTCTCCTTCCAGGACCCGGATGGGCTCACCCTGGAGCTCACCGCCCACAGGGCCGCCGCGAGCGACGGGGGCTGGCACCGCGGCCCCGTGCCGCCCTCCATGTCCATCAGCGGGATCCACAGCGTCACCCTGTGGCACGGAGGCCACGAGCCCACGGCATCCTTCCTCATGGAGGCCCTGGGCTTCAGGCTCCTGGCCACGGACGGAGCGAGAGTAAGGCTCGAGGCCGACAGGGGAGGCCCGGGCACCTACGTGGACCTGGAGGCACTGCCCAATGGGCCTGCGGGGAGCGTGGGCCGCGGTTCCGTGCACCATGTCGCCTTCACAGCGGCCGACGACGCCCACCAAGGCTCCCTCAGGGCCCAGGTCCTGGCGCGCGGCCTGGGCCCAACACCGCCCGTGGACAGGCTCTACTTCCGATCGGTCTACTTCAGAGAGCCGGGAGGCGTCCTCTTAGAGATAGCCACCGCGGGCCCCGGCTTCGCTGTGGACGAGCCGGAGGACCGCCTCGGCACCTCCCTGAAGCTTCCACCCTGGCTGGAACCCCAGCGTCGGCGCCTCGAGGCTGCCCTGCCCAAGCTGAAGCTCCCGCCTTCCCCCGCCAGCTAGAACCCACACGGGCCGCTGGCACCGTAATTTCCCACCGGTCGGAGGAGCAGGGCCAGGGGATGTGACACCTATAGGAACAGCTAGGGGCTGGGAGGGCAGGTTCTCCCTCACAAGTAAGCGGGAACCCGCCCTACCTTGGCCCCCACCAAGATCCTCGCCGCAGAGAGGCCGATGCCCGTGCCTACCGAGCCCCTTCGCCCCGATGGCGCAAGACCATGCCCCACGGGCCCGCAGGTCCGGCCTCAAGCTACAGGGGGCTGGCCTATGGGCACACCCGAAATCCGCAGGATGGGGGGCCGTGCACCCCGCGGCAGGTATAATTAGGGCACTGGCCGGGCTTTCAAAGCCGCGGCCAACATTCTCTTATGGGGATCTGCAGGTCTGGCCGTCTGGGGAGCATTGGTAACCGTATACCTGGTCTGGGGCTCCACCTACCTGGCCATCCGCTTCGTGGTGGATACTATGCCCCCTTTCACCTCCGCGGGCGTGAGGTTCCTCGTGGCTGGCCTGCTGTTGTACCTGTGGGGCAGGCTCCGCGGCGAAACGGTAAGGTCGTGGCGCGAATGGGGTCCTGCGTCGGTGGCCGGGGCCTTTTTGCTGCTGGGCGGCAACGGTGGTGTCATGTGGGCAGAACAGAAGGTGCCCTCCGGAGTGGCCGCCCTGATCGTGGGAGCCGTGCCCCTGTGGATAACGCTCCTGGATGCCCTGGTGGCTCGAAGGGGATGGCCAGGCCCCCTGGCCATAGCGGGCGTGGCCTTAGGGTTCCTGGGCGTGGTCTTGTTGGTAGGGCCTGGGCAGCTCTTCAGCGGCGAGGCACCGATAGATCCCTGGGGTGCCCTGGCACTGGTGGGGTCGTCCCTCTCCTGGTCCGTGGGCTCCATCTATGCCAGGGGCATCAAGCCCTCTTCGCCGGTGCTGGGCATAGCCATGCAGATGCTGGCAGGAGGTGCGCTCCTGACGGGCGCAGGGCTGGCCCTGGGCGAGGGCTGGCGGTGGGACCTCTCGGCCTTCTCCTCCCAATCGGTGCTCGCTCTGGCCTACCTGGTGATCTTCGGGTCGTTGGTGGGGTTCACAGCCTACAACTGGCTCCTGCGCAACGCCCCCATCACCCTGGTATCCACCTATGCTTATGTAAACCCGGTGGTGGCCGTCTTCCTGGGGAGCGCCATCGGGGGCGAGGCGTTGACCCCACGGATCGGGCTGGCGGCCGCCATGATCGTGGGATCGGTGATGGCCGTAACGGCGGGCAGGGGAAGGCGCCTCCGTGGGGCTTGATGTCTGTGATTAAATAGAAGTAGACGGCCCTGAGTTCCTGCCCCCTTACAGGGCTCGGTATCCCCAATGCCCGTGTGGAGGTTGCCAGCATGGCAAAATCCAAGAGAGTGGTGGTCATTGGCGGCGGCTCAGTGGGGGCGGCCTGTGCCTACTACCTGGCCCTCAAGGGCGCCCAGGTCACCCTGGTGGAGAAGGATACCCCGGCCACGGGCTCCTCGGGCCGGTCGGCGGGCATAGTGGAGACCCAGTACGTGAACGAATTCGAGGTGCGCATGACCGCCCTGAGCATGCCCCTCTTCGAAGACCTGGCCCAGCGGCGTGGCGTGCCCTTCAGGAGGTGCGGCTACCTTCGCCTGGCCCATACGCCCGAGCAGGCCTCCCTCCTGAAGGAGAGCCTTAGGCTGCAGGCCCAGTTTGGCATCACTCACCCGCACATCGTGGGGCCGGAGGAGATAGGCCAACTGGTGCCGGGCATGCGCACCGACGACATCGAGGCTGGCCTCTGGGGACCGCAGGACGGACGGGTCGACCCTGCCATATACGTGACCGAACTGCTTGACGAGGCCCGGAGCCTGGGGGCCCGGGTGTTAACCCGAACCAGGGTGGAGGCCATAGCCGTGGAGGGGAGCAGGGTGCGCGGCGTCCGGGCCAACGGCACCTTCCTGGAGGCCGATGCCGTGGTGAACGCGGCCGGCGCCTGGGCCCGGCAGGTAGGCGCCATGGTGGGCCTGGAGGTCCCTGTGGACGGCTACCGCCGTCAAGTGGTGGTGCTTCGGCCGCCCCAGCCCCTCGAGCGCCTGCCTGTGGTCATGGACTACATACCAGGCTTCGAGCGGGAGGGCCTCTACTTCTGCGAGGAAACGGGAGGGCTGGTGCTGGCCTCGGTGCACTGGGAGAGCGTGGGCTCCGATGAAAGGCCGGAGGACCCCGACAGCTACCGTCAGAAGCCGGACCAAGACTTCGTGGAGAGGGTGCTGAGTGCCCTGGCCGATCGCTGGCCCCCATCCGAAGCTTTCGAGATCACCGGCGGCTGGGCAGGCCTCTACCCCATGACGCCGGACGGCCTGCCGATCCTTGGCGAATCTGAGGCAATCGGCGGATTCTACAACGCCGTGGGTTTCGATGGCGTAGGCATCCAGCAGTCTCCCGCAGCTGGGCGCGCAATAGCTGAGCTGATCGTGGAAGGCCGCACGGAGGTATTGCCCGACCTGTCGCCTTTCCGCCTCGAACGCTTCTCCCGGAGCTAGAGCCGAAGGCCTCGGCTTTTCGGCTAAGCCAGGCGGCCGCGGCCGATGTCGCCCGCTACGGCATCCACGCCCGCGCTTCTGTGGACACCCTGCCCGACGACCGCGATCTGGGCAATTTCCCTGCACGGGCACGGACAGCTCCAAGTAAAGGGCAAGCTAGGTGCGGCTCATACGCAACCTTTGGCCGTGCCCCTGACCCGATATGCAGCGCTCTCCCCTAATACGGGATCCTCTGCTGCTCCTAAAGCTGTACAGTTGGGACTGCGGCCCTAGGTTAGGCGCCTTTCGCTAGGGGCGGCGCAGAACCGCAGGGCCCCAGGCCCGAGCAGGCCACCTTCAGGGCCGGGCTGCGACCCGCACGCCAATTTGTCCAGCCCAACAAGGACAGTATGCTGTCCCCCAACAGACGATCCTACCCCTAAGCTCCACGTTCCCTAGCCGCAGTTCGGAGTCCTCCCCAGGCCCAGCTCTCGGTGCCTAAACGCAGGCCCACCGTCCCCCGAGGATGCCAACGGCTTCATCACCGCCCGCGGACCGCTCCCTTCAGCCCGCTCAGTCCGGACGGCACGGACACACAGGGGTCCCTACGGTTGAAGGTTAGAGAGCGTAGGTGCCGGATTGGCGCTGCAGGCCAGGTACAGAAGGCGCCGCAAGAGGATGGGGTCTGGGACTTGGGAGGCGGCCGAAGGGCAGAGCGAACCCCTGAGAGGACAAGCCTGGCAGCGAGGTGGAACCCCCGGGATCCCACGCGGAGGACGCCCGGACAAAAATAACGGCCCCGAGCGACCCCTCGGTCCGTCCGATTCCCTCGGGCCCTAAGCTCCTGTCGCTTCGCCTCCTTTGCCCTGACGGGCATTGGACGACCAAGCTTCACTGTAGGGCCCTGGGCGTCTTCGGACAGCCTGCCCGATCGCTCGGGACCACCTACATCATAGCACACCTTTCGCAAACTTTCAAGGGTCCTCGCCAAGCCTGAGGACTTTCCAGTTTTCCGGAGCGGGGCTATCGCCAGGTCGAGGGCACCGAGGGGGATACGGCCATCCCAGGGCCTTCCAGTTCGTTCGCCGTCAGGCTTTGCCCGAGGCAACGAACCCGCATGCCCGACCGCTGGTCTGCCCGATACCGCTGTGCCGAAGGCTTCCAGCCCCGCAGTAACCCCCCGGCCGCGAAGGCCCCAAAGCCCCGAAGGCGCGCCAGCAGAGCCACTGCCAGGTGGCCAGCAGTGTACTAACCGAAGACAGCCTTCACGCGCGCTCCTTGTGAACCCCTCGACCATGTGGCAGAACCTCTCGCTCTGAACCGGCAAGGCGACGGGACCGTCCTCCGGGGGTCAATTCCATGGCCCCTCCGGCCGTAGACCGTACGGACACGGCCCACTTATTGCCGACGGCACGACCCCGGTTAGGCCCCCATGGCGCGCTACAGCTCAGAAGCCGGCCGTTGATTTCTTCGGTGCCAGAAGCGAAGCTGTAGGGACAAGCCGGAGTACCCTACCGTCTTGTTGGAGTATCTATGTCGCAGTACAATAGATGAAAACTAAGGTATTTGATATGTTCCGATACTTCAGGACACGCATCTCTAACATGCTGCGAAGCCTGCAGAGAATCCTCCACTTAATCACGTCACCTATGGCACACGAACCTAAGCTTTCACAAGCCAAGGTGCCTAGCAGCAAACCGGGAGGACTTAGATATGGCCTTTCCTGGCGTAGGATCGGCGGGTTGATTGGTGCCCTCGACCTGGTCGATTGGTGGCTTGCACTGTCCGACGAGGAACGGAAGATCGTTCGGAACGTCTGCGACCCTGAGGACCGGTATCTCACCCGCGGTACTCCCCGAGAGCGCGCCGCCAGGCCGTTGGCACAACTGACCGGTATGGGGAACATACTGAACCGGCCCGCCACCCGACGGCTTTCGCGGAAGGTGCTGACTGTTGCGGAACGCTTCGTAGATACAGCCGACATCCTGGACCGGCATTTCTTCTACCAGGTGGTGATCGAGGCGAACTATCCAGACCGGGACCGTGACCCATCGGCCCTTGCCAAGGCGATCTGGGCCTGTGAGCAACAGATCGCGCTGGCACCCATGGCCGCCCAGGAGTTCCGCAGTTGGGGCAGACACAGTCTCGATGAGCTTCGGCGGACATGGGGCGATGAGTTCGCCGACAGTTGGGCGGCACAACACAGGGAGGAGCTCGAGAAGGAGTATGCACTTCCCTGGCATGTCGGATACACGCAGCTCGCCATCATCTTGGAAAAGCAGGGCAAGTACCAGGAGGCTATACGTCTCTGCGAGCGAGCCATGCAGCAGGGTTGGGCAGGTGAGTGGGAGCGCCGGCTCTCGCGCCTCATGCGGAAGCACAAGGGGTAATCGAAGCCCACAGGACACCTGGCTGTCGGCAAACTTACAGCTCCCGTATGGCCGGCACTGTAACGCCGGTGGCACACCGGGGGCGCCCCTCTGACCGTGCACCCATCCACCCCACGCCTAATTGGCGAAAGGAGCAGTGGCCGCCATCAGGCACATCGCCGTTGCTCGACCGTACGAACAGGGTGATGCCGTCCTTGTCAGAGGTTGAATGTCGACCTTTCGGACGTCAGGGCCTGGCGTGCCTCAGGGCGTCCTTGCAGGCACAGCTCCTCTCCACAGGCGTACGCCGGATGGCCAGCTTCAGCAGCTCCCTCAGGCGGTCCAGGTTCTGGCGCATCACCTCCGCCACCTCATGGTGGGTGAGGGGCGAAGGCGATATCCCCGCCGCATAGTTGGTCACCATGGCCACCGCCGCATAGCACAGCTCGGCCTCCCTCGCCAGCACCACCTCGGGCACGTTGGTCATCCCCACCAGATCCCCTCCTATCTGGCCGTAGAAGCGGATCTCGGCGGGCGTCTCGAAGCGGGGCCCCTCGGTGCAGACGTAGGTGCCCGCCGGGTGCAGGGGCAACGCAAGCTCACCACCCACCTCCGCCAGCACCTGCCTGAGCTGGGGACAATAGGGCTCGGTCATGTCCACGTGGGCTACTCCCGCCTCGCCTCCCTCGAAGAAGGTGGTGGGTCGCGACCTGGTGAAGTCGATGAACTGGCTGAGCACCACCAGATCCCCCGGCCTCATGGAGAGCTGGAGGCTTCCCACGGCGGCCGTGGCAAAGACCCTCTCCACACCCAGCTCCTTCAGCGCCCAGATGTTGGCCCTGTAGTTGACCCTGTGGGGCGGTATGGCGTGGGCCGGCCCGTGCCTGGAGATGAAGGCCACGGCCTCCCCCGAGTACAGCCCCACCCTCAGCTCCACCCTGCCGTAAGGGGTATCCACGCCCACATCCTTCACATCCTGAAGGATGGCAGGATCGTAAACACCACTGCCGCCGATGATGGCAAACCTGGGCCGCATCCGATGACCTCCAGTAACGTCTCGCCAATTCTACCCCGAAGCCACTTTGACCTCGCGCAAAGAAGCCGCCAACCCATCCCCGCATACTCTTGAACAGAGGATGCTATTATCTGCTTATTAAAGGCGTGAGGTTGCCCATGATCGCCGAACAGGAGGTCTGGGAGGCATTGAGGACGGTGGTCGACCCCGAGCTCGGCGTCAACGTAGTGGACCTGGGCCTCGTGTACGAGGTCTCGGTGGACGACGGGAGGGTGTACGTCGCCATGACCATGACCACCCCGGGCTGCCCTCTCCACGAGAGCATGGCCCAGATGGTTGAAAGGGCCATCCTCTTCCGCGTGCCCGGGGTCCGGGAGGTCACCGTCAAGCTGGTGTGGGACCCACCTTGGTCTCCGGACCGCATCACTGAGGAAGGCAGGAAGCTTCTCGGCCTCGCCTGAGGCCGAAGTCGTGGAGGTGTGCCGATGGCTGTTACGGCCGACATGAAGGTCAGCGATGTCCTGAAGAGGCATCCGGAACTGCTCGAGGTGCTGGTAGCCCAGAGCCCGGAGTTCCAGCGCCTCAGGAACCCCCTGCTCCGCCGGGTGATGACGCGGCTGGTGACCCTGCGCCAGGCCGCCGCCATGGCCGGCATCGACGCCGACGAACTGGTAGCGGCCCTCAACCGGGCCCTGGGCGTGGAGGCCGTACCCGCCGAGCCAGGGTCGGGCCTGCGGTCGCGCACGGGCCCGAGGCCCTCCTGGGCCAGGGATGACCTGGTGGCCGTGGAGCTGGACGTGCGGGAGATGCAGAGACGGCATGAAGAGCCCTTCAGCCGCATCATGCAGGCTGTGTCCCAAGTGCCTGCGGGCCGCCTCTTAAAGCTTAGGAACACCTTCGAGCCCTTCCCCCTCTACGAGGTGCTCGGCAGGCGGGGCTTCACGGCCTGGGCCCAGCGCCTGGCCGACGACGACTGGCTCATCTACTTCTGTCGGGAAACCGCGTCGGAAGGGCCCTCCAGGGTCCCGGCAGAACCTCTGCCCGAGGATGTAGTTCCGGACCGGGTGGTGGACATCACCGAACTGGTGCCGCCCGAGCCCATGATCAAGGTGCTCACCGCCCTGGAGGAGATGGCTCCAGGCCAGACGCTCCTGGTGAACCACCTGCGCCGGCCCATCTACCTCCTCCAGGTGCTCGACGAGCGCGGCTATCCCTACCGGGTGGAGGAAGGGCAGGGCGAACGGGTGCAGATATACATCAGGAAGCCCTCCCAGCCATGAAGCCGGCGCCCCCCAAGCCCTCCACGGGGATATCGACAGTCCATGCCCCCAGCCTCGACCTGCCCTTCAGGTTCCTGGCCATGGCCGTCGTGGTGCTGGTGGGCCTGGCCCTCTCCTACCCATGGACGCTGCCCACGCTGGCCGGGGCCTTCTACTCGGCCGAGAGGATAGCCTTCGTCCACATGAACACCCTCGGGTGGCTGGTGCCCATCGTCGTAGGAGCCGGCTACCAGCTGGTGCCCGTGGTGATGCAGACGCACCTGTTCTCGGTGCGGCTGGGCCGCCTTAGCGGCTGGATCTTCTGGTCGTCCCTCGCCCTCTTCCTGGCAGGCTGGCTCTTGCCCTGGAGCCCCGGCATCGCCCTGGGAGGCATGGGCCTCCTGACGGCCCTGAGCCTGTACGCGGCCAACGTGTTGGTCACCGTTTGGCGTTCGGACCGGCGCGACTTTATAACGTGGCACGTGGCGGTCGCCACCCTTTTCCTGGCAGCGGCCGCGGCGGTGGGCGCCCTCATGGCCCTCAACAGGTGGCTTGTACTGCTGGGAGGCGCCAACCTGCGGCTTCTCTCGGCCCATGCGGCGCTTATGCTGGCAGGCTGGCTCGGGCTCATAGTCCACGGCGTGGCCTTCAGGCTGGTTGGCATGTTCACCCTCAGCGAGGACCTTGTGAGCCCGAGGCTGGCCTGGGCTGGCCTGGCCTGCACGGGGCTGGGTGCCCTGGGGCTCGCCCTCGCCTGGCCCCTAAGCACCTGGGTCCTGGCCCTGGGAGGGGCTGGCCTGCTGGGGTTGGGTGCCCTTGCCTTCGACTGGCAGTTGGTCCGCATGTACACGGGGAGGCGGCGCCGCACCTTCGACGTCCACATCCCCTTCGCCCTGCTCTCGGCCCTTTGGGAGCTGGCTGCCCTTGGCCTGCTTTGTGGCGCCCTGATCGTTAGAGCGGATCTGGCGTCGCCCCTGTGGAAACTTGCCGTGTGGCTGGGTATAGTGGGTTGGGCTGGCACCATGGAGCAGGGGATGATGTACAAGATAGGCACCTTCCTCACGTGGCTGCACCGCTATGCGCCGGTGGCCGGCCGCCAACCGGTGCCCAGGCTCGATCAGCTCTACAGCCTGCCCACGGCCCTGGCCGGCTGGGCACTGTGGGGCCTGGGCGTGCTGATCTCGGCCCTGGGCATCTGGATGGGGTCGCCCAGCGTGCTCCTCTTGGCTGGCATAGGGATGGCGGCCGGAGCCCTCGCTTTCGGCTCCAACATGGCCGTGGTGGGCACCCACTGGCTGTGGCGGCGCGCCCCATTGCCCAGGGCCTCCAGGAGGCCAGGTTAGGAAACCTTGCCCAGGCTGACGCGCTGGTTCATACGGACTTCGCTCCTGTACTTCTGCGCCGGGTTTGCGCTGGGTGCCCTCTTCCTCATGTCGGCGGGCATGGGGTGGTCCTTGCCCACGGCTCAGCTCCTGCCCACCTACTACCACGTGCTCCTGGTGGGCTGGGTGGCCCAGCTCATCTTCGGAGTGTCCCTCTGGATGTTTCCCATCCTCGGCAAGGAGCGGCCCAGGGGCAGTGAGAGGCTGGGCTGGACCACCTACGTGTGCCTCAACGCAGGCCTCCTCCTCCGTGTAGCCGCTGAGCCCCTTCTTTCCGCCCTGCCTGTCCTGGGATGGCTGTTGGCAGCATCGGGCATCCTGCAATTGGCCGCGGGCCTGGCCTACATCGCCAATATCTGGAGCAGAGTGCGGCCCAGGAGCAGCTAGCATGCCTCTGCTGAGCAGGCTGTTCATCAAGAGCTCCCTGATCTATATGGCCCTGGGCATGGCGCTAGGGGCAGTGCTCCTTAGCGAAAAGGGCCTCGGCTTCCAGCCCGACCTCTGGAGGCTCCTTCCGGCCCACATACAGCTTATGCTGGTGGGGTGGCTGGCCCAGTTCGCCATGGGCGTCGGCTACTGGATGTTCCCCCGCTTCGGCGGAGGGGCCCACAGGGGGCGGAGGTGGCCGGCAGGCCTGGCCTACGGCTGTACCAACTTCGGCCTGCTCACAGCCCTCTTCGCCTACATGCTAGACTGGGCGGGCGCTAGGGAGCCGTTCCTCCTTGTCCTCTCGGGAGGCCTGGAGGCTGTTGGCGCCCTGGCCTACGCCCTCCACGCCTGGCCGCGCATAAAGCCGCTGGAGAGCATCTTCGGTCCTAAGTCCCGGTAGTTTCGGTATTTACCGCCCTGGCCTCGGCTGATACAATGGGAGACGGCCTGAAGGGCTTCGTGCCCCGCAGGCGCCGTCCCGTAGGACATCCCTCGGCGCATAACCCTTCCAAGGAGTGGGCCTGAGTGGTTCGAAAGGCCGACGACCTGGCGGCGAGGATCGTCGAAGCCCTGGCCAGGGCCCAGGGCTTCGGGGTGGGATGCGCCTTCTGGCTGGAGCCCGAGTTCGACCTGAGCCTAGAGGTCCTCTCCAACGCGGGGCTGGTAAAACCCTTCCGCCAGAGGGTACCCCCCTGCGAGGAGCACGGCTGTCACCTGCTCGGACGCTGCCCCGAGGAGGACCGCTTCCGCCACGTCGAGGACATGGACCGGGAGGGCGTGTCCAACAGGAAGTTCAGGCTCACCCAGGAGGGCCTCGACCTGCTGGCCGGCCGACGGGATGCCATGGAGGCCATGAGAAGGGCCGCGACGGCCTCTGACCTCGCCTCAGCCGCCCTGCGGATCATAGCCCGGAGCGGCAGAGAAGGCATCGGGTCGCTGGAGCTTCTGGGCCGGCTGCTCAGGGAGCAGGAACAGCACCTGGAGGCCCACGGGGAGGTGCCCTTCGAGTTGGACCGATGGGAACTGGGGCAGTGGCTGAAGCTGATGGAGGCCGCGGGCCTGGTGAGGGCCGACGACGGCTTCCGCCGCATCTTCCCCGGCCCCGCCCTGCAGGGCATCCTACTCGGATAGGGCCGCCGAGGGGTCTCGGCCGGGCCAGGGCAAACGCCCCAGGGCCACCATGACAGCGCCCGTTCCCACCAGAGTCAGCCCCGCGCCCAGGGGCACGTCCCACGGCAGATAGCGGAAGCTGTAGGTGTGGTGCCCGGCCTGGGCTCGCACCACCAGCCAGCGGCTTTCCACCAGTTGGGCCGGCTCACCCTCAACCCATGCGTACCAGCCTGGCCAGCGGTTCATGGCAACGTACAGCGAGCCCTCCTCGGGCGAGGAGCAGACGACCTCTATCTGCCCTCCTTCTGCCTTGGCTCCGCAGGGCACGGTGCTGGCGGCTGTCTGCACATAGGCGAACCTGGCGGCAGGCCTGGAGTATAGGGCGATGCCCTCCGTTGGCATACCCTCGAAAGTCGTTCCTCCAGGCTGACCCTTCCGGGAGGCCTCCAGGTAAGGCAGGGGCCGCTCCCGGTCCTTCCAGTTGAAGTTGAGAATGCCCGGGCTCAGTTTTAGGCCTCGAGCCAAGGCGGGCTCGACAACATAGTGCTCACCGAAGGGCGTGGCCACCCATTGGGCATCGGGCGTCCGAAGGGCATCTATTACCTTCGGCACGTCATCGCCCAGCTTAACGGCTACCAGCCAGGTGCGGTCGAACTGGGCCAAAGACCAGAGGTTCCACACCAGCGGCACCAACAGCAGGTAGCGGAGGTCCAGGTAGAGGCCGGCCTGGGCGTCCGGACCCCTGGCCAGGCCCAGGGCAACCGCGGGCCATTTGAGCCTGAGCAGACCATCGAGCCCGTAGGCGGAGAGGGCGATCACCGGAGGGGTTAGCACACCGTTGCCCGCCGTGATGAACCTCACCATGGAGAACTCGGGGAGGGCGGAGGTTATCAGGCGGGGAAGGACGCCCGACACGGCCGCCAACCCCAGGGCGCCGTTGAGGGCCAGGAAGAGCATGGGCCGAAGGTGCTCCCTGCTGGCAAAGCGCAGGGTAAGGGCAGCTAGAACCACAGCGGGCCAGCCCAGGTAGTTGGCGTACATGTGGGGGTACGGCAGCTTGTCGAGGGCTTCTGAGAGGTAGAAGTCCACATCCCTTATCACGAGGTTCAAGGGCACGTACTCCAGGGGCTGCGAGGCCGAGAACTGCCGGTCGGACCCCTTGGTCATCATGGGCGCAAAGTGCAGCATGGGGACCAGGAAGAAGGCTGTGAGGGCCAGGGCCAGGGCAACGCCCAGGCCGAAGGCCGCCGGCCTGATCTTCCTGCCGTCGAGAGCCAGCACCAGGTAGGAAGGGGCAGTCAACAGGACGGCGAACTGCACGTAGCCCTGACCGGAAAGGATCGCCGATGCCAGCACGGTGCCGAAGAGCACCGCCGTGCCCCTGCTGGGCCGTTTCCACAGCTGGAGGGCGGCGGGCAGGAGGAGGGCGCAGGCGGCGGTGGAGAAAGCCAGCGTGACGGCGCCCAACTCCATTCTGGCGGCTATGTATCCTCCTCCGGCGCCCAGCAGTCCGCCCCAGAGCCTGGCCGGCGTTCCAAGGTCAAGGACGCGGCCCAGCCACCAGCCGGCCAGGCCTCCCAGGAAGAGGGCGATCAGCACCGTAACCTTAGCGCCGTCCACGACGCCCCAGGCCAGGGTGGCCGCCGCCACCAGGGGATGGAAGGGCGCCCCCACGGCCTCGGCCACGGCTGGGTAGCCTCCTCCCTGGTCGTTCCACAGGGCACAGAGGCCGCACCTTTGGACCCGCGTCCAGAAGTGGTGGCTCGCGATGAGGCTGCCGAACTCCCTTCCGGACGGGACATACCCAGGCCCCATGTGAGAGAGATAATCGCGGGTAAGATAGGCCGACCAGGCCAGCAGAAGTCCCAGCTCCCACAGGGGGATCTTCCTCAGCAAGGCTGCTGCCGGCTGACCTTCAGTAAGCCGCCACTTCGCCGGCATGCACCACCCGCCGCACCCCGTCGTCGAGGCGGAGGACCAGGCCCCCTTCCGGGGTCACCTCCTCGGCCATCCCCACCAGCGTCTCCTGGGGAAGCGTTACCCTGACCCTCTGGCCGATGGTAGAGAGTCGTTCGCGCCACATCTGCAGGAGCTGAACCCCCTGCCCGGCCTTCAGGAGGGCGTAGAGCTGGTCGAGCCGCCTAAGGAGGGCGCGCACCAACGGCACCCGCGGCACCGGATGCCCGACCTCCACCATGAGGCTGGTGGCACCAGGCGGTATGTCGGGCACCTGGGCAGGGTCGAAGTTCACGTTGATGCCGATGCCCACGGCCGCACTGGCCACCCTGCCCGAATGTATCTGGGACGTCACCAGCACGCCGGCCGTCTTCTTTCCTGCCAGGAGCACGTCGTTGGGCCACTTGAGGGAGCCCACCAGCCCTGTCTCGGCCTCGATGGCGTTGAGGGCGGCTACGGAGGCCATGATGGTCACCAGAAACCCCTCCTGGGCTGGGATCTGGGGGCGCAGGAGGACGCTCATGAGGATGGAGCTGCCGTAGGGGGCGAACCACTTCCTGTGGTGGCGGCCCATGCCCGCCGTCTGCTCCTCGGCCAGCACCACCAGGCCCTCCTCAGCCTCCTGGTCAGCCATCGCCTCCACCAGGAGGTTGGTGGAGGCCACTCTAGGGTAGACCAAGATCCTCCTGCCGACGATGACGGTTCCGAGTCCGGCCCCGATGGTCTCGGGGCTCAGGCTATTTTCCGCCGTGGGCCCTGCCATTCCCTCCCGCCTCCTGAGCAACCTTCTTCACCACCTTGACCTTCTTGATGCGCCGGCGCTCTGTGGAGAGGACGGTGATGACGTAGCCGTCCATCTCGATCTGATCTCCCACGTTGGCCAGCCTGCCCAGCTTGTGCTGGATCAGTCCGCCCAGGCTCTCGAACTCCTCGCCCTCCCACCGGGTGCCGAGGACCTCGTTCACCTCCCACAGGCTAACCCTGGCGTCGAATATTACCTCCTCCTCGCCCGTCCTCTCCACCAGCGGGAACTCCACGTCGTACTCGTCCTGTATCTCTCCGACGATCTCCTCCAGCAGGTCCTCGATAGTGACCAGGCCGGCGGTGCCGCCGTACTCGTCGATGACGATGGCCATGTGGACCCTGTTGGCCTGCATCTCCCGCAGGAGGTCGGAGACCTTCTTGGACTCAGGCACGAAGTAGGGCTTGCGGGCCAGCGACACCACGGGATCGTCCATGCAGCCGGTGCGCACGCACTTGAGGATGTCCTTGGCATGGACGGTCCCCACCACGTGGTCTATATCGTCCCTGTAGATGGGCAGGCGGGTGTGCCCGGCCTTCAGGACGACGTCCAGGGCATCGCGGACGGGCGTGTCGGCCTCCACGGCCACGATGTCTATGCGCGGCACCATCACCTCGCGGACCACCGTCTCGCCCAGCTCGATGATGCTGTCGATCATCTCCTTCTCTTCTTCCTCGATGATGCCCTCCTCCTCGCCGAGGCTGACCAGGAGCTTCATCTCCTCTTCGGTGATGAAGGGGCTCAGGGGCACCTTCTGGCCACTGACCCCCCGGACGAAGAGCCCGCCTATCCAGGTGAGGGCCATCACCACCGGGGAGAGGAGCGAGGAGAGGAAGGCCACGACACCTCCCAAGGTGCGGGTGGTGCCCTGGGTGTGGGCCATGGCCACGGCCCTGGGAACCACGTGGCAGAAGACGAGTATGAAGGCCGTCAGGCCCAGTATGACCAGGGCCAGGGGCAGGTTGGCGCCAAAGACCTGGAACAGGTGGACGGCCAGGGCCGAGGCGGCTACGGTGCCCAGGACCTCCAGGAGCACCAAAGTAGCGGCGAAGCGGTAGGGCTTCTCGAGGAAGCTCCTGAGGGCCGCGGACCTGGGAGCTCCCTCCTGGAGGAGCTGTTGGGCCCTGTGCTTGTTAATGGAGGTTACTGCTGTCTCTATGGCCGAGGAGAGGGCAGTAAGCCCAAGGGATACTGCGAGGAACGCTAACTCTATCCAGGTACTACTGTCATACTCCAAAGTTACAGCCTCTGGGGCGCCCCGACTTATGCCTAGGTGAACAGCTCGCTCACCGACCTATCGGTGTGGATGCGGGCTATAGCCTCGGCAAAGAGCTGCGCCACCGATACCAAGACTATTTTATGGTCTCTGGCCTCCACGGGCACGGGGATGGTGTCGGTCACCACCACCTGCTTCAGGGGAGACCTTCGGATCAGCTCCACGGCCTGCCCGGCGAACACAGGGTGGGTGGCACAGGCATAGACCTCCCTGGCCCCGCGCTTGAGCAGGTACTCGGTAGCCTCGATGAGGGTACCTCCGGTGGAGATCATGTCGTCCACTATGATGGCCCGCTTGCCCTCCACCTCTCCCACCATCTCCAGGATCTCGGCCCTGTCCGGCTCGGGCCGCTGTTTCGAGATGATGGCCAGCGACCCGGTGCCGATCCTGCTCCGGAAGTCATCGGCCCGGCGCACTCCCCCGGCGTCCGGCGAGACCACCACCACGTCGTGAAGGTCTAGGTTCTCCCTGAAGTAGTTGGCCAGCAGGGGCGCCGCCCTGAGGTGGTCGACGGGGATGTCGAAGAACCCTTCGATGGCCGGCGAGTGCAGGTCCATGGTCAGCACCCTGTGAGCCCCTGCCGTGGCGATGATGTTGGCCACCAGCTTGGCCGATATGGGCTCCCGCCCGGCCGTCTTCTTCTCCTGTTTGGCGTACCCGTAGTAGGGGATGACGGCCGTGATGCGGAAGGCCGAGGCCCGGCGCAGGGCATCGATCATCAGGAGCAGTTCCATGAGGTTGTGGTCCACCGGCTCGCACATGGACTGCAAAACGAAGACGTCACAGCCGCGGACGTTCTCCTCAAGGCGGATGCGCGTCTCGCCGTTGGCGAATTTGCCCACCAACGCCCTGCCCAGGGGGAGCTCCAGGTAGTCGCAGATGCTCTGGGCCAGCTCGGCGTTGGAGTTGCCCGAGAAGATCTTAAGGGGATGCTCAGTCCTCTCCAGCGCCTGTTCCCTCAGTGCCGCCTTCTGCTCCGTCTGCACGCCCTTCCTCCTCCGTCCATCTCTTCACAACCCTGGCTGGGACGCCGTAGGCCAGGGAGTAGGGGGGAATATCCCTGGTGACCACGGACCCAGCACCCGTCTTGGCTCCTCTGCCCACCCTCACGGGAGCCACCAACATGGTGTCGCTCCCAATGAAGGCCTCGTCCTCCACCACGGTCCTGTGCTTGGCCACGCCGTCGAAGTTGCAGGTGACTGTGCCCGCCCCCACGTTGGCTCCCCTGCCGATGGAGGCATCGCCGATGTAGCTGAAGTGGCCCATGCGGGCGCCCCTGCCGATGGTGGAGGCCTTCACCTCCACAAAGTTGCCAATGTGGGCGCCCGCCTCCACCCGCGTGCCGGGCCTCAGGTGCGAGAAGGGGCCCACATCCACCCCCTCCTCCAGCTGGGAGCCCTCCACCACCGACATGACCACCGAACAGCCATCGCCAATGTGGGAGTCGACTATGCGGCTTCCTGGGCCGATGCGGCAGTTCCTCCCCACAGCGGTGGTGCCCTCCAGGTAGCAGTTGGGATAGATCACGGTGTCCTGGCCCACCTGCACCCCGTCGTCTATGAAGGTGGAGGGGGGGTCGACCAGGGTGACGCCGCCCGCCATCACGCGCCGCCGTATGCGGTCGCGGATCACACGCTCCGCCACCGCCAGCTGAGCCCTGTCGTTGATGCCGAGGAACTCCAGAGGATCGCGGGCAGTGAGCACTGCAAGCCTCCCTTCCTGGGCGGCCATGCCGGCCAGGGCCGTCAGATAGCGCTCGCCGTTGGGCGACGGCTCTACCCTGGGGAGCGTGCTCCAGAGCCAGCCTGCGTCGAAAGCACAAACGCCGCTGTTCACCTCCCGTATCCGCAGATGCTCCTCGTCGGCATCCCTATCCTCCACCACAGCCTGGGGCTCCCCGCTGGGCGACCGAACCACCCTGCCGTACCCGGAGGGGTCCTCGGCCTGGAAGCTTATGAGGGCCACGGCCGCTCCCCTCCTGCGGCGGAGCTCCAAGAGCTCCAGGAGGCTCTGAGCGGCGACAAGGGGCACATCGCCGTAGAGCACCAGGATCTCGTCCGCCCCTTCCAGCAGAGGCCTGGCCTGGAGGACAGCGTGGGCCGTGCCGAGCTGTTGGGCCTGGAGGGCTACAGGTGCCCTCTCCCCCAGCCATTCCCTCACCTTCTCGGCCCCATGGCCCACCACCACCGCGGTGCGGGCAGGGCAGAGACCCCGGGCCGCCTCCAGCACGTAGTGGAGCATCGGACGGCCAGCTAGGGGGTGCAGCACCTTGGGCAGGGCCGATCTGAAGCGACTGCCTATGCCTGCCGCCAGGATCACTACTCCGAGGTTGCCCGGACTGTCGGCGGCGCTGGCTGAACGGCTCATGCCCTCCTCCTTTCCAGGAGGGGCTGTAGACGGTCCTTCTCCTTCCCTCTCGATACGGCCAGCCCCAATTGGTGCGGGAAAAGTCCCTGCAACGGGAGACGACGCCTCCGATCCCTATATTACCACAGGTGCCAAGCTTTCAGCATGCTCCAGCCCCCATCGCCCTCCAGGCCCGGCCGGAGGTCGGGAAAAGCGTCCCGAGACTCCGTCAAAGCAGGGGTCCGCCCGTGCGGGCGGACGCCCGGGCAGGGAGAGGCGCTGGCCCGACGCCCCGCGTCGGGCCGCCTTCGACGGGGCCCCGGCGGGCGGCTCCGGCTCCTCGGAGGAGACGGGGGCCCGGGGCACGGAACCGCGGCGAGCCTCTGGGTCGGCCGGTGGGGCCTGGGCGGCCGAGGCCTCGGGAGCGGCCCCAGACGGGCGAGCTCCCTCGGGGACGGCCCTCAGCCCATGTGCCTCCCCAGAGCCCGCACCACCTGGAGGCCCACAGGACAGGGCCTCCTCATCCCCCTCAGAACCCTCACCGGCGCTGGGCGCAAAGAACTTGGCATACTTGCCC
>FWWL01000961.1_pt1 | contig 73100 bp, 60 predicted proteins | sample 2228331 | NCBI WGS metagenome assembly FWWL01 (sample SAMEA103939775, study PRJEB20133) | metagenome
TTTTGACGCTCTGAGGAGGAAAACGGCTGCCACCCCTGTCCCAAGGTCAGAAAAAGTCCCGGCCTCGGCCGGGATTTTTTTTGTTGACGCCGGCCATCTTTCGGGCTACACAGGCCATCGGGGTCGCAATCCTTCGTCCGGGACGACCACGATGCGCGCGCGAACGCCCGTTGATGCGGACCCCACACTCCTCACGGACGCCCTTCTGTCGAGTCCGCATCTTTCGTTCTACGTGAGGGACGCCGAGGGTCGCTACCTCACAGTCAGCGAAGGGTACTGCCGGCTCATGGGCCTGCGGCGGGAGGACATCCTGGGCAGGCGGGCCGCGGAATTCCTGCCAGCGCACCTGGCCACGGCTGTGGACGAGGTCAACCGGAAGATCGTCGAGAGCGGGGAGCCGACAGCCGGCCTGGAATCCCACGTCATTGACGGGTCACAACGCGACTTCGAGGTCCATCGGGTCCCGATCCGGGACCGCGAGGGGAGGGTGGTCGGGGTCCTCGGGATCGCCACCGAGGAGACGGAGCGCCTCCGGCTCCTTCGCGAGACCCAGTTTCTGAACCAGGTCCTGACTCTGTTGTCGCAGGCGACGAGCCTTCAATCCTGCGCAGAGGGCCTCCTGGACTGTCTCACCGCGGAGACAGGCTGCCGGGTCGCGGGAATCCGTGCCCTCGATGCGCGCGGGGAGTCGCGGCCTGGGGTGGCGGGCGGGCGCGCGGCGGCTCCGTTTGTGGCGCACCGCGGGGTTCCGGAGGCCATCCTCGCCGAGGCGCGGCGCCAGGACTTCTTGACCTCCGAGTGCCCCTGTGCGGCCGTGATGCGGGGGGACGCAGCGGCCCTGGTCCCGGCCCGGCTCGACGACCTGGGCTGTCTGGTCATTGACGACCTCGTGGCGCTTCACGATGCGTCCGCTGGCCCGGCCCCCCTGTGTGACTGGGGGTCGCTCGGCCTCAGAACCCTCGCAATCTTTCCGATTCGATACCAGGGCGAGGCCCTGGGCTGCGTGCTCCTCGGGGACCCCGAGCCGGGCCGCCTGTCCCCGGTTGCGAGGAACCTCGTGCACAGGGTCCTCCCGCTCCTGTCGCAGGCCGTGGCTCGGTTTGAGGCGGAGCGTCAGGTGGAGGCGAGCCGCTCGCGGCTTCAGTCCGTGGTGCACAGCATCCCTTTGCCGGTGTGGATCGTGGACCGCCGGTACCGCGTTGTGTTCCGCAACGAGGCGCATGAGAGGGAGTTCGGTCCAGCCACGGAGGGAATGGCGTGCTACCAGGTCAGGCTGGGCAGGAGGGAGCCCTGTCCCGACTGCGACTTCCCCGAGACGCTGATGAAGGCGACCACGCGGCGCGAGTGGCGCGACCCTCGCACGGACCGCACGTACGATGTCATTGCGGTGCCCTACGACTCGATCTCCGGCGAGCGGCAACGCATGGAGGTCTTCTTCGATGTCACGGACCGGGTCCGGACTCAGGAGCAGTTGCGCCAGACCCAGCGACTGGACTCGCTGGGCAGCCTGGCCGCCGGGATCGCGCACGACTTCAACAACATCCTCGCGGGGATCATCGGGTATTGCCAGTTAGGGCTCCAGCGTTGCGACCGGGATTCCGAACACGCCGCCATCTTTCAGCAGGTCGGCCAGATCGCGGAGCGTGGGACAGAACTGACGCGCAAGGTCCTCGCCTTCAGTCGTCGGCAGCCCCTGAAGGTGACCACCCTCGACATCAACGGGTTGATCACGGACATGCGCACGATGATTCGCCCCCTGGCCGGTGACCGCGTGGAAGTGGTTCTCGACCTGGCCGAGAGGTTATGGGCGGTCCAGGGGGATGCGAGCCAGATCGAGCAGGTCCTCTTGAATCTGTGCGTCAACGCGGTGGAGGCCATGCCCGGCGGAGGCCGCCTGACCATCCGGACTCGCAACGTGGAAGGCGAGGCTTTGCGGAAGGCGCTTGCGCAGCCACCAGGCCGGCCTGGAGAGCATCAGCCGCCTCGGGAGGTCTCGCACGGGGTCCTGATCGAGGTCTCGGACACCGGCCACGGGATGACCAGGGAGGTCGCGGCCCAGGCCGTGGAGCCCTTCTTCACCACGAAGGGACGGGGGCGCGGGACGGGCCTCGGACTGTCTGTGTCGTACGGGATCGTCCAGCAGCACCACGGGAACTTGCAGATCGAGAGCACGCTTGGCGTTGGAACGACGGTGAGGGTCTGCCTGCCCTCGATGAGCGTGACCCCGTCGAGCGCGCCGCGTCCGAAGCCGGTTCATGACCAGATGCCGCACGCGGCGCTGTCGCGGTACGGGCCGGCGCTTGTGGTCGAGGACGACCTCTTCATCCGAGACCTGGTCGCGGCCTTGTTGAGGGAGGCGCGTGTCGAGGTCCGGACCGCCGCGGGGGGGGCGGAGGCGCTTGAGGTCCTGTCCTCGGAGGAAGGGCAGGCGACCCGGCTCATCATTACGGACGTGGCCATGCCGGGGATGAGTGGGCTGGAACTCGCGCGCAGGGTCCGGGCGATGCGGCCGGACATTTCTGTCCTGTTCATGTCCGGATGCTCCGATGCGACCCTTGAACAGTACGGGCTGACCGAGGAGCACCTCCTGCTCCGCAAACCGTTCACGCTCGAGGAACTGGTCCGCGGAATCGAGGCGGCGGTCTCGCCGCCCGGCTGACCTGACGCCGCACACCCAAAGACGACTCACGGGGCGACCTGGGCCCCCAGGTACACGGCCTCCACTCTGTCAAGGCGGCGCGTCAGCACAAGGCAGCGCGGCGCGAAGAAGGAGAGCGGCGACGAGGCGGGCCGCAAGACCCCGAAGGTGAGGGTGGCCATGCGGGTGTCTGCGGGGAGCGGCGCCTCCTGCTTCGAGCCGAGGAAGGCCCAGGCCAGGGCCAGGGAGCCTGGCCGCACCAGGGCCGCGCGGGAAACCGCGGTGCCTTCCTCCTCGCCAAAGACCGGGACGATGGATGTCTCGCGCAGGTCGAGGACCGATGGGTCCCACTCCACCCGGAGGGCCACCCCGAACAGGGCCGGAAACTCGTGGGCCACCACGTGCACGACAAGGGCATCGCCTTCGCGGCCCGCGGGCTCCAAACGAAAACTCTTGGCGGGGATGTACGGCTGTGGGACCATCGTCACCTCCGGACCCATGTCCGGCAAGGCCGAGTCGTCCGGGGACACGGTATCGCCTGTCCAGGCCTCGTCCACCTGGTGGTCCTCCATGTCCGGCCATGCCTCCTGGTCGGACAAGAAGCCCTCATCGGCGACGACCTCGTCGGGGGCCGTGGTGTCGCGCGGAACGACCCCGCCCGAGTCGCACGACACCCACGAAACCACCAGCATGACCACCACGCAGCGCTTCATGGTTGCACCTCCTCCCCCGTGCGACCAAAGTTCGAAGTCACCTGTTTGAGGTCGGCCTGGTCCACGACCCCATTGGCATCGAAGTCCACGTAGGGCAGGAAGTTGAAGGACTGCCCGATCCGCCCGTTCTGGGCCCACGCGGCATACAGAAGGTCCACCCCGTCCACCTCGCCGGACAGGTCCATGTCGCCCGAGAGACCGGGGTCCACCCGCTTGATGAAGACACGCTCCGGGTCAAAGCGGACCCTGACGAGCCTTCCTTCGTGGGTCCAGTCGAAGGCCATGTCGTCCTGGTCCACCCATTCTGTGCGAACCTCCTCTCCCTGGTCGGTCACCAGGGTGAACTGAATGGGAGCCGAGAACTTCTGTCCTGCGATATTTGACGACCTCCGGACCCGTACACGCACCCGGCCCTTCCCGTCCTCCTCTGGGGCGAGTCGCGTCACGTCCACCGTATAGATCGGATACCCCTTCCCGTACACCCATGCATCGAACAGCCAGGACAGCGAGTCGCCATGGGCCTCCTCAAAGTACTTCTGGAGAACCTTCGTGTCGTACCAGGCCTCCTTCCCCGCAAAGTCCGCGTACAGGTTCGCAAGGGCCTTCAGGAAGGCGGTATCCCCAAGGACCTTGCGAATCATGTTCGTGACCACGGCGCCCTTGTAATAAGTGACTATCTGATAGACCGTCGCGTCGGATACGTACTGGGACTCCTTCGACGTGAGACCATAGTCCATGTATGCTGGGACAAAATATCGGTACATCATCCCATATGATTCAAGTATTCCCTGAAGGTATGATTCGTCGGAGAGGCTGCTCATGTACCAGACGGACAAGAATTCCGCAAAGCCCTCCGACAGCCACGCCCCCCAAGAGTCGTTGTTCTTCAGGATGTCCGGAAACCACTGGTGGCCGAGTTCGTGCGCGAACAGGGCCGTGCGCTGGTCCTCGCCCCAGTGACCTCCGCCGCCGCTACCCAACAAGAACATCGCCTCTGGTACCCAGAGGAGCGCGGGCCAGCCGAAGGCAGCGCCCGCGTCGTCGGTCACCTGGGATGCCTCCATCTTGGGGAACAAGAACTCCCCGAATCGGTCCTCGTAGAAGGCCAGGATGTCTCGCATGTCGGACAGGACCTTGGGCACGATGTGGGCCACGAGGCCACCCGGCACGGTGAAGGTCCCGATCCACTTCTCGTCGTAAGGGATGAGCGACCTCTGAAATCGCGCAATGACCATACTGTGGGCCTCGGTCGGGAAGTCCTGGACCACGTGATGGACCTCCCAGCCGGCTGTCGCAGCAGGCGTCACCGAGACCGTGACCCCCGAAGACGTCACCATGAGCCCCTCCGGCACGACCACCTCGAAATCGAGCGTGGCGAAGTCCCCCATCAGCGAGCCGGGCAGGACGAGGTCCATGGCCAGGTAGGTGATGTCTCCGAAGGCGCATAGGTTCACGGTGAAGGTGCTCGAAAACGTGCAGTCCGGCGTCCCTTCCATGGTGAACACGTACGAGAAGGGGGATTGGTCGGGAGGGGGCTCGGGTAGGACCAGGCGGGTCAGTTTCACCCCGGAGTACCAGGTCTCCTCGAAGGGGACCGGATTTCCGTCTGGGTCCGTGACGCCCGTCACCGGCAGGAACGTCAGGAAATACAGGCTCTGGTGCCCGTCACCGATTATGCGCCCGTCCACACGAACCGTGGCGCGGATGAGGCCGGTGGCCGGGTCCACCAAGACCTCGCCCGAGAAGGCCCTGCCCCGCTGGGCGTAGTAGTCGTCCCACGGAAACAGGGCGGCCACCTCGCGCCCGAGCATCCATCGCCATTCGCGCACGGAGCGCACTCGCCTCGCCCCGGCCTGCGAGAGCCGCCGCTGCCAATCTCGGGTCACCGCCTCGAAGGCCGCAAGGTCACCAGGCCGGACCACGGGCTCGTCCTCCGAGTGGCCGGGCCTTCCGACGATTGTTCCGGGGGCCGCGAGCACCATCGCCGACAAGACAATCCCGGCAAAGCACCTCATCGGGTCGTGCCTCCGAAGAAAGGCGAGGGCATACTACAACGCATCGAGCCGCCCGTCATCCATCTCGACAACGAAGAAAACCCACCCGAGCCGACCCTACCCTTTCGCCTCCCTGTCGTGGCGCGCAATCAAAGGTGGTCGCGGAAAGGCTCGGGCGGCCCACTCAGTCCACCCGCTTGCGGAACAGGGCGACCGACACGCCGAGGATGGCAAGGCCTAAGGTGAAGAGGGCCGCGACCTCGGGCCAGTGAACCCCGAGGCCGGTGCCCTTCAGAAACACCCCGCGCACCACCGTGAGGTAGTAGCGCATGGGGATGACGCGGGAGACCTCCTGGAAGAGGCGGGGCATGTTCTCGATGGGGAAGATGAAGCCGGATAGGAGCACAGAGGGCACCATTACGAAGAAGATCGCGGTCATCATGGCCTGCTGCTGGGTGGACGAGGCGATGGACACCAACAGCCCGAGCCCCAAGGTGGACATCAAGAACAGAAGCGACACCCCGAACAGGAAGGGTATCGAGCCGCGCAGTGGGACCTCGAACCACAGGCGAGCCACGGCGAGCACGATCACAACGTCCACCAGGCCGATGACCACGAACGGGGCGAGTTTGCCCACGAGGAGTTCGAGCGGGCGCACCGGGGTCACGATCAGGGACTCGATCGTCCCGCTTTCCTTCTCGCGCACGAGGTTCATCGAGGACAGCACCACGGTCATGACCATCAGAACCATGGCGAGGACCGCGGGGACCATGAAGTCCGCGGAGCGCATCTCCTCGTTATAGAAGACGCGGGGCACGATTTGGATGTCGGGCAAGGACATGGGGAGGGGCCTTTCGGCCAGTGTACCCCGGAGGAAACGAAGGAGGGTCTCGCGGGCGTGGTTCAGGGCGATGGTCGCGACCATGGCCTGGGTGCCGTCCACGACCAGGAGGAGGGATGTGGGGCGCAGGGCCTCGGTATCCGCGGCGAACCCGCGCGGGATCATGAGTCCGACCTGCGCCCGACCCGTGCGGATTTCGTCGTCCAGCATGGAATCTCTGTCTACTCGGGCCACGATGCGGAAGGTGCCGGGGGCCTCGAGGCGTGCGACCAGTTCCCGCGAGGCCGCGGAGCGGTCCAGGTCGCAGATGGCCGTGCGCACCTCGCTCACGTCGAGGGTCGCCGCGTATCCCAGGATGACCAGCTGAAAGACGGGGCTCACGAGGATGAGCGGGATCATGCGGCGGTCCCGCCCGATCTGTCGGAACTCCTTGGCGAGGATGGCCGCGATGACCCTCATGCTCCTGGCCTCAGACCATCTTCCTGCGCACCACGAGGCTTGCGAGCGATACCATCATCAATGCGAATACCACAAGAGATACAAACTCGAACCGGAAAGCCTCCACGCCTTCCCCCTTCAGGATGATCGCCCGCAGGATGGCGATGATGTAGCGCGCTGGGATGAGATACGAGACCGCCCGGATCGCGGGCGGCATCGAATCCAGTGGGAACACGAATCCCGAGAGGATGAAGGAGGGGAGCATCGTGAGCGTCGCCGAGACCGTGAAAGCGACCTGGGCGCTGTCGGTCAAAGAGGAGATGAAGACCCCCATCGCGAGCCCCCCGAACAGAAACAACAGAAGCGTGACAAACAAAAGAAAGAGGCTCCCGCGGACCTCGACGCCAAAGACGGCCCAGCCGACCGCGACCACGAGGGAGGAGGCGATCAGGGCAAGGATGAGGTAGGGGAGGGTCTTGCCCACGACGATCTCGTAAGCGCGCAGCGGAGAGACCCGCAGCATCACGATGGTGCCGCGCTCCTTCTCGCGCACCAGGGAGAGGGCAGTCGAGACCACGGCCATGATGGTCAAGATGATGCCGATGAGGCCCGGGACCAGGAAGCGTGCCGTCTCGAGCGTGGGGTTGTAGCGGACCACGAGTCGCAAATCGAAGGGGAGGTCTCGGGTCGTCGCGAGCGGTCCGGCGAGCCCCCCCATCTCGTGAATCCGCTCTCGCACCAGGTCCAAGGCGAAATCGAGCGTGAACCCCTGCAGATACCCAAGCGCCGTCACTGCGGTGTTCGAGTTGGTGCCGTCCACGAGGGCCTGGACTGCGATGGGCTCGCCACGGGCAAGGGCGCGGCCGAATCCCTTGGGGATGACCAGGCCGACGCGGATGGCTCCGCGCTCGATGGCCGCATCGAGTTCCCTCGCGGACGGGGCATCGAGCACCCGGTCGAAGTACTCCCCGTGCGTGAAGGATGCGGCGAACTCTCGGCTGGCCCGGGTGCGGTCCAGGTCCGCGACCCCCAAGGGGACATGATGGACATCGAAGTTGAGGGCGTAGCCGTACAAAACGAGCACGAGTGCGGGGAAACCCACCAGGATGAACAGGGCGCGTCGGTCGCGCCGGAGGTGGATCAACTCCTTCCAGACGACCCAGGCGAGGTTCACTTCAGGCCCCCTTGCGCACCAGATGGATGAAGACGTCCTCGAGCGAGGGCGGGACGGCCCGGACCGACGCTGCGAGGCCGGCGGATGCCAGTTCTCGGGTCAGCGGCTCTACTTGCCCCTCTCCGCCGCGGACGACCACGTGGATCTCCGCGCCGAATGGGATGGCCGAGACCACCTCGGGCAGCCCGCGCAGGACGCGGATCGCGGCCTCCTGCGGCTCGGCCTCCACGGCGAGCACGCCGAATCCCCGCAAGGTCTGTTTGACCTCGGAGGTTGTGCCGACCGCAAGCAGTCGCCCGCCCCCGATGAGGGCCAGTCGCTCGCAGTATTCGGCCTCGTCCAGGTAGTGTGTGGTCACGAGGACAGTCGTGCCGCGGCCTGCAAGGTCGTAAATCAGGTCCCAAAAAGCCCGCCGGGCCACGGGGTCCACCCCGGATGTGGGCTCGTCGAGGAAGACGACCGGGGGCTCGTGCAGGGTGGCGCAGGCAAGGGCAAGGCGCTGGCGATGCCCCCCGGCGAGGTCTCGGGCCAGGCGGCGCTCGAGGCCCTCAAGGCCGAGGTAGCCAAGCATCTCGCGGGCGCGCTCGCGCAGGCGGGAGCGGGGGATGCGATAGACCCCGCCGTAGAAGGAGACGTTCTCGGCCACGGTGAGGTCGGGATAGAGGGTGAAGCGCTGCGACATGTAGCCGATCCGGGCCTTGACCTGCTCGGGCTCGTGCGAGACATCGTGCCCAGCCACGCGGGCCAAGCCGGAGGTGGGCCGCAAGATCCCGCACAGCATCCGGATCGTGGTGGTCTTGCCCGCCCCGTTTGGCCCGAGGAACCCGAATACCTGCCCGCGAGGGACCTCGAACGAGACCCGGTCCACCGCAACGAAGTCTCCGAAACGCCTGGAGAGGTCGCGGGCCTCGATCATGGGAGGCGGCATGGGGTCTGGCTCCTGGAGGTCCGCTCGGTCAGCGCGATGAAGACGTCCTCGAGGCTCGGGGTCACCGTCCGCCAAGGCGAGACCTCTACCCCGGCTGCGCGAAGGTCGCGCCACACGGCGTCCGGGTCGCAACCGGGGCCAGGCACATAATGGACCTTCTCGCCGGCCGCATGCACGCGCTCGACAGTCCTGTGGGCCTTCAGAACGCGCACTGCCTCGCGCACGGGGCGGCAAAATACCTCGACCATCTGAAGGCCCAGGGATGCCTTGAGCTCGCGGGCCGGCGCGTTGGCCAGGATGCGTCCGTGGTCGAGGAGCACGGTGCGGTGGCAACGCTCGGCCTCGTCTAGATATGGCGTCGCCATCAAGATGGTCATGCCCCGAGCGACGAGCCCTCCGAGGATCTCGGCGAACTCGCGGCGCGAGGCTGGGTCCACCCCGGTCGTGGGCTCGTCGAGGAGCAGCACTTTTGGCTCGTGGATCAGGGTGCAGGCGAGGGCGAGTTTCTGCTTCATCCCGCCGGAGAGGTGCTCGGCGAGACGGCCGCGGAACGGAGCGAGGCCGGTGAAATCGAGGAGGACGTCGCGCCGTTCGCGGAAATCGCGGACCCCATAGACCCGCGCGAAGAAGGCGATGTTCTCGTCCACGGTGAGGTCGAGGTAGTGGCTGAATCGCTGGGGAAGATAGCCCACGCGGCGCTTCAGGTGGGCAAAGCGTTCGGGTACCGACTCGCCCAAAACCACGACCTCGCCCTCGTCAGGGGGAAGGAGGCCGCACAGGACCTGCAAGAGCGTAGTCTTGCCGGCCCCGTCCGGGCCGGAGAGGGCCACGAACTCCCCTTGATGGACCTCGAGATACACGTCCGACAGGGCCGTGACGCTGGAAAACCGCCTCGTCAGGCCCCGGACGCGGATGGCTGGCTCCGCTCGGTCAGACATCTGGATTGCCCACGCCTACGTCTACGCTCGGTCCCACGCCCGCGACAAGAGCATCCCGCTCGTGCTACCTCGCGACGTCACAGAGACAGCCGGATCTCCGCATCCGCGGGCATGCCGACCTTCAAAACCCCGTCGGGATTGGGCACGACGACCTTCACGGCATACACGGTCTTGACCCGCTCCTCCCGCGTCTGGATGTTCTTGGGCGTAAACTCCGCCTCGGACGCGATGTGGGACACACGGCCCAAGAATTCGCGGTCCGGCCAGGCGTCCACGCGCACAGACACCTCCTGGCCGAGTTGGATTCGGCCCAGGTCCCGCTCGGAGACATAGACCCGCAGGGTCAAGAGGGAGAGGTCCGCCACAATCGCGAGCGGCTGCCCCGCGGCCACAACCTCGCCCGCCTCGACCATCTTGAGCAGGACGACCCCGGCCACAGGCGAGCGAACCGTGTAATCCTCGAGGCGGTCTCGCAGGGCCTTCAGCGCGGCCTCGGCCTGGCGCTTCTGGGCCTCGGCGGCCTCGACCTCCTCGGGGCGGGCCCCGGCCTTGGCCTTGCGAAGCATCTCGACTGCGGCCTTCAGTGTGGCCTCGCGCACGGCCACAAGCGTCTCGGCGTCGTCGAGCATCTTGCGCGGTAGTCCCTCTTCCGCGACGAGGGCGCGCGCCCTGTCCCGCTCCTTGCGGGCCTGCGCCAGGGCCTCCTCGGCCTGGCGGACCTGCTGGCGCAAGGCCTCGATGTCCTCGCGACGGGCCCCCAGGCGCACGATGCGCAGGTGGGCATCCGCGAGGGCCAGCGCGGCCTCGGCCTGGGCGATCTGGTTTCGGTGGTGGCGGTCGTCCAGACGGGCGACCACCTGGCCTTTCTCGACCTTTGTCCCTTCCTCGAACGCGACCTCGAGGACCTGGCCGGCCACGGTGGGACTCACGCGGACCTCGACGGCCTCGAGTGTCCCCGAGGCGATGACGCTCTCTCGCGGTCCGTCATCTTGGCAGGCGAGCGCAGCCACCAGGACGACCAGGGCTCGATATGGCCACCAGCGCACCTTCCGGACCCCCCACCTGCGCCCGCGCCAATGTTCCGTCCTTTTCGCAGGGCGATCAACTTTGATCTGGTACACTTCTTTTTGGCTTGGGGTGGGGAAGAGCGCATGGAGAGCCGGTTGTGGATGGCGCTGGCCGTTGTCGGGACCTTGGCCTGCGCAGGGAGCGCGACACCCGGCGGCCAAGGGGACGAGGGAGTCGCGGTGGACCAGACGACAGAGGCGATGGACCTGCCACTCGACATCGCTGCGGAAGATTTCACACCTGCGGACGAGGGCTTTGGGGATCCAGACCCCGGACGCGCGGATGAGGGCACGTCGGACCTGGGCCCCCAGGACCTGGGTCCCCCGCCGGATCCTGTGCCTCCGCCGGACCCAGGACCCCCGCCGGATGCGGGTCAGCCCGACCCCGGACCGCCCCCGGACCCCGGACCGCAGTACAGCGAGACGGTGGCAGCCTGCATTTACGTGGTCGAGCACCTGTGCGACCAGTTCATCAAACGGTGCGACGACATGGCCTTCAACATCATCCCGGATAACTGGCTCACGGCATGCACGGACTTTTTGTCCCAGCAAGACGCCCTGGTCACGAGCGCGTGTCTTCAGATTGACAACATCGAGTCGTCCGACCCGAATGTGGCCTTGATCAAGACCTTTGGCCCTGTGGCGTTGCGGGAGTGCGTGGACAACTTCGAGTGCAAGTGGGAGACCGTTGGGGTCATCGCGGACTTCGTGATGCCGCTCATCCAGGGGCAGAAGGTCGAGACGTCGGCCATCCTGCAACTGGTGACGGACCTCTGCTTCAAGCAGTAGGGCCGTTTCCGAGTTCCTTCAGGGACACCGAGAAGGCCCTCCGGAACGAGACCTGTCCCCTCGCGATGAACCAGCCGCCAAAGACGATCAACTGGAGCAACTGCATCCCGTAGACGGCTATGGCGAAGGCAAACGCCTCTGGCTGGCCCGCAAGACCATATAGTTCGAGAGGTTTCAGAAGGAAAAACCAGAAGGTCCCGACATTGCCAGGGGGATTGGGGATCATCATCCCGACCACGATGGTGGCCATCATGGCCACGGCCGCGGTGAAGGGGATGTCGAGCCCGAACCCATGCGCGAGGAGGAAGAGCCCGGTGCAGTTGGAGCCCCAGTAGCCGAGCGATCCGGCCAGAAACAGAAGGAAGTTGCGCCAGTCCGGGAAGATGGCGAGGCCTTGGAGGAAGCGGTCCAGGATGCCCGATAGCACCCCCCCGATGCGGCGCCCGGACAGGCGTGGCAGTAACCTCCGGGCGTGACGCAATAGAAAACCGCGGAAGGCGAAGACGAGGACCAGGGCCAGGACCAGGCCCGCGAACAGGGCCAGCGCAAGATAGGTCGCGACCTGGATCTCCAGGTACGAATCGCGGTGGGTACGGGGCATGAACGCGAGCGCAATGGCGAGGAACCCAGCGACCAGGACCCCGTCCACCGTGCGTTCCACCACAACGGTGGCGAGCGCGGGCGAGCGGCGGACTTGGACCTCGGTGGCCAGGAGCGCCGGACGCACGAGTTCTCCCAGGCGGAACGGCAGCAGAAACATCGCGAGGAATCCGACCGAGGAGACGCGGTTCAGGGTCCAGATGTCCACGGTCGTCACGGGTTTCAAGAGGGGCCTCCAGCGCCAGACGCGGAAGGCGTGCATGCAGACGAGGGTCAAGAAGTACGCGGGGAGCCACAAGAGGTGCACGTCCCACGACTGCGCCACGAGGCGCAACCCATCGAAGCGCAGGTCTGCGAGGATGTCCTCGACGGGCCAGTCCCGCAGGGTCAGCCAGGCAAAGGCCGCGCCGATGGCGAGGGACAGGCCCCACTTGGCGGCGACGCGCAACAACGACGACACCTGGCGTGTGCCTCCGTGCCCAAAAAACGGGCGGAGTATAGGACAAAATCTTCAGGGTAGGACTAGGTCACATCACTCGCGGACGAGGAGGTCGCGCGAGACGTCGTTCTGTGGGGCCGTCGTCTGCGTGGCCTTCTCGACCACGGGTGCCGGGTCAGCCTGGTGGGCCTTCGGCTTCTCGGCGTGCAAGGATACGAAGAATGGCGTCAGCACTAAAGCCACCACGCTCATCAGTTTGATGAGGATGTTCAGCGAAGGACCTGCGGTGTCCTTGAAGGGGTCCCCCACGGTGTCGCCGACGACCGCGGCCTTGTGCGTGTCGGAACCCTTCCCGCCGTAGTGACCGGCCTCGATATGCTTTTTGGCATTGTCCCAGGCCCCTCCGGCATTCGCCATGAAGATTGCTAGGAGGACACCGGAGACCGTGGTCCCCGCCAAAAGCCCACCCAGGGACAGCAGCGTCGGATCCGCGATCCCGAACACGACCGGCGTCACCACCGCGAGCAGCCCGGGGACGATCATGCGTCGGATGGCGGCCTTGGCCGAGATCGAGACGCAGCGCGCATAGTCCGCCTTGGCCTGGCCCTCGAGAAGCCCCGGAATCTCGCGGAACTGGCGACGCACCTCCTGGACCATGTCCATGGCGGCTCGACCCACCGCGCTCATGGCGAACGAGGAGAACAAAAACGGCAGCATGGCGCCCACGAAGACCCCTGCGAGGACTCGCGGGTCCAGGAGGTCGAGCTGTTGCACGATGGGGTTCTTCGACGAGAACGCCGCGAACAAAGCCAGGGCGGTCAGGGCCGCGGACCCGATCGCAAAGCCCTTGCCGATGGCCGCGGTGGTGTTTCCGACCGCGTCCAGGCGGTCCGTGCGGGCGCGGACTTCCTTGCCGAGGTGGGCCATCTCGGCGATGCCGCCCGCGTTATCCGCGATGGGCCCGTAGGCGTCCACAGCCAGCTGGATGCCGGTGGTGGACAGCATGCCCAGGGCTGCGATGGCGATGCCGTACAGGCCGGCCAACTGGAAGGCGACCACGATCGCGGCCGCGATCAAAAGGACCGGCAGCGCAGTCGAGTTCATGCCGACCGCGATCCCGCGGATGATGTTGGTGGCCGGGCCGGTCTGGGAGGCCTCGGAGATCGAGCGCGCTGGACCCTTGCCCTCGGCCGTGAAGTACTCCGTAATCAGTCCGATCAGGATCCCTGCGATCAGGCCGGCGATTGCCGACAGGTAGATGCCCAACGAGGCGCTGGTCCCCTGGTCGCCGCCCTGGAACAACTGGATGTTCAGGCCTGCGGCCTGGATGCGCAGATCGCTTGGCAGGATGGCCTGGATGACAAAGTACGAGCCGACAAGCATCGCGACCCCGGCCACGATGCTACCGATATTGAGGGCCGTCTGGGGATTGCCGCCCTCGCTGGTCTTCACGAAGAACGTCCCGACGATGGAACTGACGATCCCGACCGCGGCCAGGGCCAGGGGCAGGAACACGAGGGCGTAAGGGTTGTCGCCAAGGGCCTGGTGGCCGATCAGCATCACACCGAGCACCATGGCGCCGACGATCGAACCGACGTAGGACTCGAAGAGGTCCGCGCCCATGCCGGCCACGTCGCCCACATTGTCCCCGACGTTGTCTGCGATGGTGGCGGGGTTGCGGGGGTCGTCCTCGGGGATGCCGGCCTCGACCTTGCCGACCAGGTCCGCGCCCACGTCGGCCGCCTTGGTATAGATGCCGCCGCCCACGCGGGCGAACAGGGCGATCGAGGAGGCCCCCATGCTGAACCCGGCCAGGACCGAGAGCACCCGGTTCATCGCGGCCTGGTCGAAGGTGTGAAGGTCCATCCCGAAGAACTTGAGGTACACAAAGAACAACAAAGACAATCCCAAGGCCCCGAGGCCAACGACGGTCAGCCCCATCACCGACCCGCCCGAGAACGCCACGGTCAGGGCCTTCACCAGGGAATGCCGTGCCTGGGCCGCGGTGCGCGCATTGGCCGCAGTCGCGACCCGCATCCCGAAGAAGCCAGCCAGCGCCGACAAAGTGGCCCCGCATACGAAGGACACCGCGATGAGCCAGTGGCTGTCTCGCTGACCGGCGTTCGCGACCCCGAGCAGGATCGCCACGATCACGACGAAGACGGCCAGGACCTGGTACTCGCTCTTGAGGAAGGCCATGGCGCCTTCTCGGACGTACCCAGAAATTTCGACCATCCTGTCCGTGCCCGGGTCCTGCTTGAGGACCCACGCCGCTCGGAAGGCGGCGTACAGCAGGGACAGGACCCCAGCCCCCGCCGCGATCAAGAGCAGTGTCCCGTTGTCCATCGCGCACCTCCTTGAGTCATCGAGTCTCGCTCGACCCGCGCAACCGGGAGCGAACCGTCCGGGCCTCGGTCCGGGGACGGTCGCGTCGGACACCCCATCCGACGCGCGCTGTTTAGTCGGGTGGAGCGAATCTTGTCAAGGAAAACGGCGGCGGGGCGTGTCCAATGTCATGATCCGGTCAACCCAGGCCCGCGACGCCGGAATAGGGTGTAGAGCAGTGGTACCAGGACCAGGGTGAAGACGGTCGAGGCGCCAAGGCCCCCGACCACGGCCCGGGCCAAGGGGACGTTGGACTCGCTGCCCTCGCCGATGCCGATGGCCATCGGCAGAAGTCCGAGCAGGGTCGTCAGCGTGGTCATCAGGATGGGGCGCAGGCGGACGCGGCCGGCCTCGACGACCGCGCTGAAGAGGTCCATTCCTTCTTCGACCCTCGCGTTGGCGAACTCGACCAAGAGGATGCCGTTCGACAAGACGATCCCGACCATCATGATCACCCCCATGAAGGCGTTGACGGACAGAGGGGTGCCGGTCAGGTAGAGGGCCCAGACCACGCCGATGAGCCCCATGGGCACCGAGAACATCACGATGAAGGGCTCGCGCAGCGACCGGAACTGGGAGGCCATGGTCATGTACACCAGGAGCAAAGCCAGCAGCAGGGCGAGCGCGAGGCCTTGGAAAGATTCCTTCTGGGACTGGCGCTCCCCGGCGAGGGAGACCTCGAAGCCCTCGGGCAGGGGCAGGTCCTTCAAGGCCGCCTCGACCTCGGATGCGACCTCGCCGAGGGGCCGGTTCCAGACATTGGCCGTGACGTGGACGATGCGCTGCTGGTATTTGCGGTCCATTTGGACCGGGCCAGCGCCAGGTCGGATCGAGGCCACGGTCCGCAACGCCACAGGCGGGCCCGCGCGGGTGCGGACCGGCACGTCCTCGAGATCGTGGAGGGAGGCGCGGTCCTCGTCCCTCAAGCGCACCACGATCCAGTACTGGTTTCCGGTCACCGGGTCGGTGTAGATGCCGGGGACGTTGAGGTTTCCCGCGACCGAGGTGAGCACGGTCTGGGCCACCTCGCGCGTGGTCGTCCCGAGGATCGCGGCCTTCTCGCGGTCCACCAAGACGTCGAGCTCCGGGTAGTCGTCGTCACGGCTCACGCGGACGTCCGTGGTGCCAGGGGTCTTCTCCAGGATGTCCACGATGCGGTCCGCGAGTTCGCGTGCGGCATCGAGGTCGTAGCCCACGACCTCGACATCGATCGGGGCCCCGGAGCCCATGCCCAGGACGCGCTTCACGATCCCGCCGGTGTCAAAAAAGACCTGGACCCCCGGAAACTTCCCCTTCAGCGCGGCCCGGACCCTCTCGACGCACTCCTGGTCGCTCAGGTCGCGGCGGTCCGGGGGGAGGAGTTGCACTCGGACCGTGGCCTGGTGAGGCCCGGTGTTCCCTGACCACAACGCGCCCATTCCCGACTGCCGCACCCCGGAATCGGTGACGACGGTGGCGACCGCTGGGCCCAGGGTCTCGCGGACGACCTGCTCGACGCGGGTCGCGAGGAGGGCCGTCTCCTCGACACGCGTGCCAAGCGGGGCCTTGATGAAGCCTTGGAACTGGCTCTCGTCGGTCCGCGGGAAGAACTCGGTCCCCACGCGCGGGAAGAGGGCCATCGAGCCAGCAAAGACGGTGAGGATGGCCGCGATGACCATTGCGCGGTGGCTCAAAGCCGCGCGCAGGACGCGCGCGTAGAACCCGTCCAGGGCGTCGAACGCGGCTTTCCAGCGGCCGAGGACGCGCCGATACAGGTCCGGGGCGCCCCGGGGCGCTTTGGCCGGAGCGATGCGCTCGGTCAGGGGAGGCACCACGCCCATGGCCGCGAAATACGAGGCCGCCAGGGCGAAGACCACCGCGAGGGTCAGAGGGATGAAGAGGAGTTTCGCGATCCCGGTCAGGAAGACCACGGGAAAGAAGACCGCGATGGTCGCGATGGTCGAGGCAAGCACGGGCATGGCCACCTCCCGCGCCCCCTCGAGCGCGGCCTTCGCCGGAGGCTCCCCGCGTTCGCGATGGCGAAAGATATTTTCAAGAACTACTATCGAATCATCAACGAGTCGCCCGACCCCGAGCGCGAGCCCTCCGAGAGTGAAGACGTTGAGGGACTGTCCGCCCACGAAGAACAAGAGCATGAAGGTCGCCATCAGGGACAAGGGGATGGACAGGGCGATGACGATGGTCGAGCGGAAGGATCGCAGGAACAGGAAGATGACGGCCACCGCGAGCAGGGAGCCCATCAGGGCCTCATTGACGAGGCTTCGGATGGAGTTCCGGATGTAGGTGGACTGGTCGAAGGTCGGCCTGATCTCGACGCCCTCCGGGATGCCCCGCAGGCGCGGGATGGCGGCAAGGACACGGTCCACGACCTCGATGGTGTTGGCACCGGGCTGCTTGCGCACCCACAGGTTCACGCCGGGCTGTCCGTTCACGCGGACGATGTTCGTCTGGTCCTCGGCGCCGTCCACAACCCTGGCCACATCGCGCACAAAGACGGGGGTCTGGCCAGGCCCGGCCACCCGCACGGGTACCTCCCCGATGCGCTCCACGACGGGGATCTGCGTCTCGGTGAAGACATGGTAATCCACGGCCCCGACGCGTAAGTTCCCGGATGGCAGAAGGAAGTTGGCCTGGGCAATGGCGTCCACGAGGTCTTGGGTGGTCAGGCCCCGGGCCTCGAGGGCACGCCGGTCCGCGAGGACCGTCACCTGGCGCACGAGCCCGCCCGCGATGGAGGCCGTGGCCACGCCAGCGATGTGCTCCAACTGGGGCTGGATCACGTTGTACGCAAGGTCGTACAGGGCGCGGTCATCGAGCCCTCCGCCCGTCACAGACAGCCCCACGACCGCGATATTGGACAGGTCCACCTTGATCACGAAGGGCTGCTGGGCGCCTGGCGGCAGCGAGGCCATGATCTGCTGGACCCTCTGGATGCAGTCGGCCGCGCCCACGTCCACATCGGCCCCCCAATCGAACTGCACGCGGACCACGGACAGGCCCTGACGCGAAGTGCTCTCGATGTAGGTGACCCCTGGGACGGAGGCCACGGCGCGCTCCAGGCGCATGGTCACGGAGGCCTCGACCTCCTTGGGCCCCGCGCCGGGATAGACCACACCCACGACCACCACAGGGATCGAGATGTCGGGGAAAAGGTCCACGGGGATCCGGCGCAGCGAGACCAAGCCCAGGACGACCACCGCGATGGCGATCATCAGGACCGCGACCGGGTTGCGCAGGGCCGCGCGGGTCAGCATCGCGAGGACCTCATCTCTCGTGGTCGGGCGCACCGGCCTCCACGGCGCGGACCACGGCCCCGTCTCGCACCATCTCCCGGCCAAGCGTCACGAGGAGGTCGCCCTCCTCGAGCCCCCCCACCACCTCGACCCGCCCATCCGGAAAGGTGCGGCCCAGGCGCAGTCGCACCTCGTGCGCCCGCCCATCGCGCACGACAAACGCGACCCCCTCCCGACCTTTCCTGGCCACGGCGCGGGGCGGGACCAAAATCGCCCCGGTCACTCGCTGCATCTCCAGCGTCACCCGGCCGAACATCCCCGGCTTCACGCGCTCGTCCAGGCCCGAGAACTCGAGCTCGACCTCGAGAGTCCGCGTGGCCGCGTCCAGGGCCGGCGACATCCGCGCGATGCGGCCTTCCCATGGGCCGCCTTCGACCCCATCGAGCGTCAGAAGGACCGGCTGCCCGACCTTCAAAAAGGGCACGTCCGGTTGCGCGACTGCGGCCACGGCCTTGAGCCGCGTAAGGCTCCCCACTGTGAACAGGGCCGGGCCCTGCGGCCCGACCAGGGCCCCCACGTCCACGTGTCGCTTGACGACGTAGCCATCGAAGGGGGCCTCGATCGCCGCGTATCCCTTCCGGGTCCGAGTGAGCCCCAGCGCGGCCTCGGCGGCGCGCACTTGGGCCTCGGTCACCCGGACCTGTGTCTCGGCCGCGTCTGCCTCCGCCTGCGAGAGGAAGGCCTGCGCGACGAGCCGGCGGGCCCGCTCGGCTTGGTCGAGCGCGTTCTGATGGGCCGCGCGCGCGGCCTGAAGTTGGGCCGCGGCCTGCCGCTCCTGGTCGCTCAACTCCCGCGACTCGACCACGGCCAGTCGCTGGCCTCTTCGGACCTTGTCGCCGCGGTCCACAAAGTAGGCGAGCACGTAGCCCGAAGTCCGCGAGACCACGCTCGCCTGCTCTCGGGGCTCGAGCGTCACGAGGTAGGACCTCGATACCACCGCGTCCTCGCGCCGGACTCTTTGGACCACGACCTCCGGCGGCGGTCTCTCGCGGCGGGCCTCACCACCTCGCGCCCCTTCCCGGCAGCCGACGCCGAGGACCGCGCCTGTGACGGCCGCCAGGGTCGCGGCCACCCTCGACCACCCCCCCGTCCGTCGCGCCCTCTCCTGGGTCTTCCTCATCGCGCACCCATGCCGTCTGCTCCTCGCGGCATCCTCGGCGCCCGTCCCAGGACGCGAAGCCATGTCGCCTTCGCGACCGCCAGGTCCAGTCGCCCTCGGACGAGCGCCGCCTCCGCGTTCGCCAGGGCCGCCTGGGCGTCCAGGACCTCGACCGATGTCCCTGTGCCGGCCTCGAACCGCCCCTCGGCCAGCGCAGCCGCCTCGCGGGCCGCTTCAACCGCGGCCTCGAGGGGGCGTAGCCGCGCCTGCGTCTCCACAAGCCTCGCGCGCGCCTGCTCGACCTCGCGGCGGATCGCAACCTCGATGCCCCGCAGTCGCTCGCGCAGGGCAGCCAAAGCCGCCTCGGCCTCGCGCACCTGGTAGAGGGGCACAAGCCCTGTGAACAGCGGGACGCTCAAGGTGACCCCGAGGCTCCAGTTCCAGACCAAATCCTTCACCTCGGTGCCCGCGTCCGTGAACGAGGCGTTCGCGGACAGGACCGGGAACCACTGCCCGCGCAGGGCCCTCACCACCCCCTCCTGGGCTGCGATCCGGGCGGTCAGGGCCGCGCGCTCCGGGCGATTTCGCAGGGCCTCCTCGACCGCCTCCGACAAGGACGGCGCCGGGCCTTCTTCTTCGGGGTCCGGCTCCACCGCCCGAAACGCGAACCATTCCGGCACCCCGAGTACAGCAAGCAGGTCGCTTTGCGCCACCAGGAGGTCGTTCTCGGCCTGCAACAGGGCCGCCTCCGCGGACCGGGCCTCTGCCTCGGCCCGCAGGGCCTCGAGCCTTGGCCTCATGCCCGACTCGACCATGGCCCTTGCGCGCTGCGCGTGCCGGCTCGCCTGCGCCTCCATGGCCCGGGCCACGCGGACCATCTCCTGCGCTGCGAGCACGAGGTGATACCGGGTGACCACGGCAAGCCAGGTTTGCTCGCGCGCGGATTCCATGTCTTCTCGTGCCGCATCGGTCGCTGCTCGGGCGGCCTCGTTCGCCCCTCCCGTGCGGCCGAAGTCATAGATCGGTTGCTCAAGCGTGATGGCGAAGTTGAAATAGTTGAAAGACTGATTGGATGGGCTGGTGGAGAGCCGAAAGGTGGACGGGATCAGGCCAGGCCTCGGCGTGAAGTTGCCTGTCTGACGGGAGTACGCTGCTGTCCCCGTGAGCGTGGGCAGGTATCCCGCCCGCGCGACGCCCTCGTGGGCCTTGGCCCCCAAGACCGCCTGCCGGGCCGCTGCGAGGTCCGGGTTGTGCGCAAACGCGATGTCGAGCGCCTCCTCGAGGGTCAGGACGCGCTCCTGCGCGCCCCCTGACCTCGCAAGCGCGACCAGGGCGGTGGAGGCGAGAAGGAGCCGTGGAACGCTCCAGCGACGCACCATTACGCCCTATCTCTCCCCCCGGAAATCAGCCCTTGATCACCGCGATGGGCCTCATCCGGCACACCTTGCGGGCGATCCCTGCGGCGTGGACGACCTCGACCACCTCCGATACGTCCTTATATGCCTCGGGCATCTCCTCCGCAAGGGTTTCCGAGCCCGCGGCCCGGACCAATACCCCCCTGCGCTCGAGTTCCTTGCGGATGTCGTGCCCCTTGCCCGCCTTGATCGCCTGGCTGCGCGACAAAAGCCTCCCGGCCCCATGACAGGTACTGCCGAATGTCTCCTCGAGCGCGGAAGGGGCCCCCACCAACACGAAGGAGGCTCGTCCCATGTCCCCGGGGACCAGGACCGGCTGCCCGACGGCCCGGTACGGCTCCGGGACGTCCGGGTGGCCTGCGGGGAGGGCCCTTGTGGCGCCCTTGCGGTGAACGCACACGAGTTTTTCTTGTTTGCCGACCTTGTGCCTCTCGAACTTCGCAATGTTGTGGGCCACGTCGTACACGACTTTCAGGCCCAGACCGCGCTGCCTCCGTCCGAACACGGCCTCGAACGCCTCGCGGACTTCCGCCGTGATCATCTGGCGGTTCGCGAAGGCGAAGTTCGCCGCCGCGGCCATGGCCGCGAAGTAGCGCCGGCCCTCCTCTGAGCGGATAGGCGCGCAGGCGAGTTGCCGGTCCGGCAAGGAGACCCCGGCCGCCCGCGCGGCCCGATCCATGACCGGGATGTAGTCGGTGCAGACCTGGTGCCCGAAGCCCCTCGACCCGGTGTGAATCAGGACCGTCACGCTGCCCAAAAACAACCCGAAGGCGCGGGCTACTTCCTCGTCAAAGACCTCATCCACCACCTGGACCTCGCAGAAATGGTTGCCGGAGCCGAGCGTGCCTAGCTGGTCGCGCCCCCGCTCGTACGCCCGGTCCGAGCATGCCCTGAAGTCCGCGCCCCGGATGCACCCCTGCTCCTCCAGGACCAGGAGGTCCTCCGCGTCCCCGTATCCCTGCTCGACCGCCCAGGCCGCGCCCAGACGCGCCACTTGGGCCATGTCCTCGCGGGAGAGGCGGACCTCGCGCTGATGAGAGCCGACCCCGGTCGGCACGCGCGCGAAAAGGGCCGCAACCAGGTCGGAGACCCGCGGACGCACGTCCTCCGCGGTCAAATCCGAGCGGAGCAGTCGCACCCCGCAGTTGATGTCGTACCCCACGCCCCCGGGCGAGATCACGCCCTCCTCTGCATCGAAGGCCGCGACCCCGCCGATGGGAAATCCATAGCCCCAGTGGATGTCCGGCATGGCGAGCGACCGCCCCAGAATACCTGGCAGGCACGCCACGTTTGCGACCTGGGTCAAGGCGGCCTCGTCTAGGGCGTGGCTTTCGAGTTTCGCGTTCGCGTACACGACTCCGTCCACCTTCATGGCCCCGGTCCGAGGGATGACGATCCGTTGGTCGTCTAGTCGTTTAAAATACAATTTCTTACCCACAGAATACTCCAAAAATCATGTATCCATGACGACTTTGGCACGAAGCCCCTTGCCTCGCGTCCGAGTGACCCTAAGTCCATGGAGGGTCGGCGCCTTCAGCGCGACCCTATGCGCATGCCGCGAAGGGTCGAGCCTGTCGCAGAGCGCCCGTACCTGCCATCCCCCCTGGGCGGTCTTGGTCGCCTCCGCCGCTGCCGGGATCAGCCCCCGCGACTCGACGAGAAAGACCCATTCCGACAACGCAAGAAACAATGCCATCTCCGGGTCTGCCGGTGCGACCTCGAAGACCACCTCATGCGTGGGCCGAAGGCTTGAAATCCCCCACATCGCGTCCGAGCACGCCAGCAAACACGAGGCCATCAGGTCCTCGAAATCTCGCCCCCTCGCCTCGAAGGCAAAGTCGGCTGTGTGTGGGACGACCCGGTAGTCGCTTCGGTCACGCATCCCGCCTCTACCCCCACATCGCCGTGGCCCGGCGCGTCCACACCGCAGAAAATCTACCATGTCCTTGACAGGCGCGAGAGGCAAAGACTAGCATTTCCGCACCATGAGGGGTGGGCTGGAGTTTCGGGCCCGCGAGAACGGCATCGTTGATGGAAGGGATTGAAGATGCCCGCGAGAAAGGTCAAGGGTGAAGCGGTCCAGGTCGCCGACGACGGGACCGGCGCTGCGGTCCTCACGGTCCACAAGGGTCTGTACCCGAAGGATGTCCTGTTCGGGACGGCGTTCACGTTCTTGGACCGGTGCTACGTGCACCTCGACATGGCGGACGCCGACCACGTGCGTGTGTCGCTGCGTCCGAAGCCCGGCGTCACGGGCCTGAGCGCGCAGGAGGCCGCTGGCGAGTTCTGCAACGAGATGGTCAACCAGGCAGTGCGCCTGCGGCTCGCGAAGGCGACCGAGCAGGTGCGGACCGAGATCGTCAAGCGTGCGATCGGGCAGTCGCTACCGCCTGCCTCGCCGGCCCCGGCCAGGACGCCGCCTCCGCCCCCGGACCTCCCGCCCGAGGTGGCCAAGATCCTGGCCGAGGAGGACGACAACCTCGACTTCCTGGACGACCCCCTTGGGATCGCGGTCCCCTGGGAGGAGAAGTACGGCAAGAAGGACGGTGCGCCGGAGCCCGAAAAGAAGTAGGGGAGGGGGCATGCAAATCCGATTCCACAAGGGCCTGTACCCGAAGAAGGCCGTGGACGAGGCTGTTGAGGCCTTTCAAGAGGCGGCGACGATGAAGGTGTCGCGCCAGGGGGAGCACTGGGCCGTGAGCATCGAGCCTGGCGACCCTGACGTAAGCGAGGACGAGCTCATTGGCGAGTTCCAAAACTACGTCCTGGGTCTGGCCATTGCGAAGCGAGGGAACGCATGAGCGCCGCATCCCGCCGGTCCACGAAGTCGCCCGCCGTGTGGGCGAGGACGAATCTCTTTCGATACAGAAAGGTTGGGCCGAAATACGTCGTCACGAACGACCATGGGGCCTTCACCTTCCTGGACGACGCCGAACTTGCCCTCCTGATCAACGGCCGGGTGAAGCCGGGGACCCCGCTGGCCGAGGAACTGACCTCGAAGGGGTTTTTGGTGACGGACGGCGACATCGCGCGCATCGCGGCGGACTACGATCGCCGGGTCTCGTACCTGTACCGGGGGCCGGTCCTGCACATCGTCGTGGTCACGCTGCGCTGCAACGAGGTCTGCCGTTACTGCCACGCGAGCCGCGCCTCCCTGAAGGAGACCGAGACCGACATGACCATCGCCACGGCAGAGAAGGTCGTGGACCTGATCCTGCGCGCCCCGTCCGATACCCTCACCATCGAGTTCCAGGGCGGGGAGCCCCTCGTGAACTGGGAGGTGGTCCGGCACATCGTCGAGTACGCCCTTTCCAAGGCCAAGGCCCTCGGCAAGCGATTGATGTTCTCGCTCGTGTCCAACCTGTCGCTGATGGACGACGAGAAACTCGCCTGGCTCCTGGACCACAAGGTCCAGATTTCCACGTCGCTCGATGGGCCCCAGGACCTGCACGACCACTTCCGCAAACTGGCCGGGGGCAGTTCGTACGACCACACGGTGCGCTGGATGCAGCGCATCAACCAGGCGTACCGCGAGCGCGGGATGGACCCGGACCTCTATCATGTGGAGGCCTTGGCCACCATCACCGCGGACCACCTCAAGCGCCCGCGCGACCTTGTGGACGAGTACGTCAAGCAGGGGTGCCGCGCCATCTTCCTGCGGCCCCTGAACCCGTTCGGATTTGCGAAGAACCAGACAGAGCGCCTGGGCTACACCGGGCGGGAGTTCCTCGACTTCTACCGCGAGGCCTTCGACTATATCCTCGATTTGAACCGCCGCGGCACCGAGATCCTCGAGCGCCTGGCCGGGATCTTCCTGACCAAGATCCTGACCCCCGACGACCCGAACTACATGGACATCCGCTCGCCCTGCGGGGCCGGGATTGGGCAGATCGCATACAACTACGACGGCAGCATCTTCACCTGCGACGAGGGGCGCATGGTCTATCAGATGGGGGACGAGGCGTTCCTCATCGGCCGGGCGGATGTGAACACGCTTCAGGAGGTCGTCACCCACGATACGGTGAAGGCCCTCGCGATGGCCTCGTGCCTGGACTCGATTCCGGGGTGCGCGGAGTGCGCCTACAAGCCGTACTGCGGGACGTGCCCGGTCTATAACTACACCGAGCAGGGGAACATCTTTCCGCAAAACCCGACGAACGACCGGTGCGCGATCTACATGGGGGTGCAGGACCACCTCTTCCGCTACCTGATGGACGGGGACCCACAGGTGCTCGACATCTTCCGGCGCTGGGTCGAGGTCAAGGAGCGTCCGGAGTACCTTCATGACCACCGGCCCCTCTGAACCCGCCGGCCCGCCGCTGCGCGCCATCCTGAAACTGACCTACCGCTGCTCGAACCGCTGCCGCTTCTGCCGCGTGGACGAGCACCGCGGGGTCGTGGAGGACATGCCGCTGGAGCGGGCCGCATCGCTGTTGCGCGAGGCCCGCCGGCTCGGGGTCGAGATGGTCCTGTTCTCGGGTGGAGAGCCCACCCTGCGTGAGGACTTGCCTCGCCTCGCGCGCGCCGCCACGGCCCTCGGCCTGCGATGGGGCCTCATTACAAACGGGCGGCGCCTGGCGTACGCCGATTACCGCGACGCCTTGCTCGGGCTCGGGCTCGCCTATGTCCACACCTCCCTGCACGGGGCCCGGGCCGAGACCCACGACCACATTGTGCAGTGCGGAGGACACGCCGAGGTCCTCGAGGCCCTGTCGGGTCTCAAAGGGCGGGAAATCGAGGTTCACGTCAACACCGTGATCACGCGGACCAACCTCGCGGAACTGGACGCGATCTCGGACCTCCTCGCGCGGTTCGCGCCCCTCACCCACAAGGTCTGCCTGATGGAACCCAGGGGGCTATTCGAGGCGCACGAGCAGGAACTGATCGTCCGCCCCGAGGTGGCGGCACGCGCGGCCCTGGCCACGGCTCGGAGGGCCCGCGAGCGTCACGGGGGTTCCGGGCTGCGAGTGGAGGTCGAGGGCTTCCCGCTCTGCCAGGTCCCGCCCGAATACGCCGCCGGCCTGCACTCCCACAACATCCGCTACATGTGCGAAGGCTTCGAAGACCAGTTTTATCCCACGGACCATGGGGAGCGGACCTTCCCGGCCCCTTGCGCCCGATGCGCCATCCGGACCTCGTGCCCTGGCGTGTACGTGGGTTATGCCGCGCGCTACGGGGCTGCCGGCCTCTCCCCGGTCAGGGCACCTCGACCACGAAGGAGTCCTGCGACACGCCCGCCGCATGAAGATTGACGTCAAAATATTCAAAGTCATTGTTGTAGTCAAAAGGCTTACCGCCGGCTCCCAGCAGATAGGCGTTTAGCTCGAGTTCCAACGTCTTCGGGCCATAGTGCTGGGGCGCATCCGCGTCAAAATCCGTGGGCAGTGGGTTCCGCAGAAGGGGGCGGTAGGGGGCCTCTTCTGGGAAAGTTGGGAGGGACAAGGACGAGCGGTCTCCGGGCAGGAAGATCTCCCAAAGACAATGCGACGCCGGGCCTCCCACAGACCCCTTGCGCGGGTCATTGGGTTCCTCGACCAGGGTGTTGCGAGGCGCTGGCGTCATGTAGTTGATGCGGAACACGTAGAAATCCGGCTGCCTCGGCCAGGTAACTGGCTCCCAGGACGCCTCCCCGGTGAACAAGTCGGGCGACAGCGCGTCTAGAGGCCCCCCGACCCCTGCCGGTGGACGCGGGTGCAGGAGCCTTGGCGGAGGCAGCCACGCCTCGGGTCTAGAGAAGTCCAAGGAATCGCCCGCCCTCACCCCGGGCGCAATCGCGGTGGTGATGCCTGGCGGGTCCGCCCCGAGCACGGCCTCGCGGCCAGCGAACCCGACCGCAAGATAGATGGGCGCAAGACCGAGGGCCTTCAGCACGGGATGCCCCGGGTCCGGGAACCGGATGCGGACAGGATTCTGGGGCGGTTTCCATTGATAGGTCGCGTCCACGGCCACGAACAGGTATCCTTCGCCCCCGGTCTCCACGACGCCAAAGACGAGCCCGTTGGGCAAAGGCTCGCCGGTCTTGTAGTCCACGGGGAAAGAGCCGAGGGAGATGTCCACGGTCTGGCCAGGCAGGGGACGCAGGTCCACCGAGAAGACTAGGTCTTGGGTGGTCACCTCCCCCCCGCGGACCTGGACGCGCTCCACCGCCAGGGCCCGCGGCTCGAACCACAAGTGATAGGGGTCCTTCATTGCCTGGAGGAGGCAGCGCGTCGTGCCCCCAAGGGCAAACAAAAGATGCTGGCCCTCCGGGACGTCCCGAAGAGCGAACCGCCACGATGTCGTGTCTCCGGCGTATGGGACCACGAGGTTCGCTGGGACGGGGAAGGGACCGGTGACTGCCGGGTCCGGGGCCTCGAGGATATTGCCCATGCTGATGGAGGACAGAGGGACGTTGCGGAGCGCAACCTGCACGATGGCCAGCGGGATTTGGGTCGCCTCGTCGCAGCCGAGGATGCTCCCCGTGTTCGGGAACGGCTCGATACCCAAGGCCATCGCCTCGCCGAAGAAGCCAAAGACCGAGCCTTCGATGTCCCCGACACGCGCATCGTCGCGGCCAGGGACCGGGTCCAGAGGGACCATGGGGACCGCGAGGTTGGCTGCGTTCACCCCGAGGTACGAGATGAAGCGATAGCCGTCCGCGCCGACCGTCACATCCACCGGACCCTTGAGGGCCTCGTCCTCGAACTCGACAAACCCGTCCGGGGACGTGAGCCCGAAGAAGACCCGCTCGCCTGCCCGGACCACCACCTGCGCCCCCTCGAACGGGGCGGGCGCCGAGCCCGCCATGCCCACCGTGTCCGCGTCCAGGGCGAAGACTCGCAAGGTCCCGGCCACAGGTCCGCTCCCGGCGTAGACCCCGGTGTTGACGCCTGGCTGGGGCAGGTCCCCTTCCACGGTAAAGGCGATGGCGACCGAGGCCTCGATGGGCAAAAACGCATCCGTTGGGTCATCGTAGTGGGCCGTCACGTGCGCGACGACCCGCTCGGAGGTGCATACCTGGCAGGCGAAGTCTCCGGGCGCGCGCTCCACGGGCTGGGAGAGCGTTCCCCAGTCCGCGAAGAACTCGACCTGGCGACCCGGCATGGGGTTGCCCTGGGTGTCCCGCAGGCGCGCGAGCAGGTCCGCGCACCGTTGCGACTCCCCGTTTGGGCGCACGGGGCCGCGCGTGAGGGTGAGACTCGGTCCCTGGCCCAAGGGCTCCGGGTCCTGGCCGTCCAGGATGCCGTCCCCGTCCGTGTCGGGGTTGTGAGGGTCCGTGCCGAAGCGGTCCTCCTGGCGGTCGGTAAGCCCGTCCTTGTCCGAGTCGGGACCCACGTCCCGCCCGCAATCCAGGGCACCCAGCGCGACGACCATCGCGAGGAGCCAGGTCCTCATCGAAACCTCACCTTCGCACCGACCCCGCCGCTTATCACCCACCCTCCACCCTCGATGGTGGGAAAGCCTGGATTGGCCAGGTCGTGGACCATCTTCTCGTCGCGGTTCGAGACCAGGCCGCTCCACGCGAGGTGCGCATCCACAACGATGGGGGGCCCGCCGACCGGCTCGAAGTCGAGGCCGGCCCCGAGGGTGGCGGTGAACCGGTGCCCGTCGAGGAGGTTCGACTCGCCCTCCTGGGCCGGGACCGGGGACTGAACGAAGGCCAGGCCCGCTCGGAGGCGCCAGGCAAGGGTTGCGTGCCACTCCACACCCGCACGGACCGAGACCGTATCGTGAAACCCTGGGTCCGCAACCGGCTGGACCTTGCTCACCGCCCCGGACGAGTCGTACAGGGTGACGGATGGTGAAGATTGTTCAAACTGTCTCCAGAACGAATAGATGATGTCCGTGCTGACCAGGACCTGCCCGACCTCCCACGCCACGCCGAGCCCGACCTGATGGGGAGTCGAGTACTCGGTGGCCTCCACGTTGAGCCGGATGGGGGGGACCTTCTCGATGTCCACCGAGGTCGGGATGCCCAGGCGCGTGCGATTGGCCCCCCGCCAGACCAGGGCCAGAAACAGCGCTCGGTGGGGCTGCACGAGGACACCCACGTTGGGAGACAGCCGCGCGGTGACATTCACATTCGTGTGGGAGCGACCACCGGTCCCCGCGAAGTCTACCCGCACGTCCCCGGCCACGTGCGGGAGCAGCGAGAACCCGACCCCGATGGCGAGCCAGTGCAGGGGCCGCAGCGCGACTGCCGCGTTGAGGACCAGGCGGCGATTGCGTTCTTCAAGCAACGGGAAGTGTGGCTCGGAGCGTGGGAAGGCCCGGATCGAATACAAAGATAGCCCCGGCAGCATCGCATCCACGCCGACGAACACGATGTCTCGGAGGCCCTGTCCCAGCGGTATGGGGCTCGCAAACCCGAATGCCATCAGGGCACGAGTGCGATTGAAGGGCGAGCCCTCGCCGTTTACCTGGAGAAACGGACGATAGACCAGGAAGCCCAAACCGGCCTCGAAACCTTGAAGACGCGACAGGGACGCCGGGTTGTAGTAGCAGGCATCGTAGGAGGCCGAAGCCGCAGTGGCTGCCCCGGCCATGGCAGCCGCGCGGGAGCCTGCCCCAAAGGTCTCCTCGGGGTTGGCGTGCGCCTTTGCGGGTCTCATCAGCGCGATCAGCACCGCGGCGATGACTGTCCAGGCCGTGCGCACGTCGCTCGCGCCCCTGTTCGAGGCCGGCGGATGATAGCACGGGGCGGAGGTGGGGAGGGTCAGGTCCGCTTGCGCAGCTCGATCGGGTACACCTTGTGCCCGCCGACCTCGCGGCCTGGCAGGACCCGCAGGACACCCATGTGCAGGTCTACGTGCTTGCCCGAGGCGAGGCGGATCGTGAGTCGGTCCTCTTGGGGGGCGTGGACCACGCGACACATCCCGAACCGGGGATGGTCGACGTAGTCCCCTGGGCGGATCTCGAGCAGGATCAACTCCTCGGCCTCGTCCGGGTCCGGAGGCCTGAACGCGGGCTCCGCGGGGGGACGAACCAAAGGCTGGATGGCGGGCGGGGGTATCGGGCCCCTGGTCCTCAACTCTTCCGGGGCCTGGACCTGAACCCAAGGCGCGTAGGCGTCGTCCGGCGCCCGCACAAAGGCCACGTCATCGAGGGCGAGGATCAAGAACTCGCACATCCGGACCTCGCCGGACAGGATGCGGCCCGCGCGCTCGATGCCCGCCCCCTCACCGGGACACCGAACTGCCGCGTAGAGCCTCACATCCAGCCCGTCCCCGAGCATGGAGACGTTCCCCGAGATCGTCGGGCAAAAGATGTTCCCATCGAGGGGCTCGCTGACCTCGCCTTGGGCAGCCTCGCGGTCGAGGAACCCAAAGACAGGGTGTCCGAGGACCGCGGTGGCGTGGATCCATCCGCACGAGATCCGGTTCTCGCCGCAGATGGTGCGAAAGCCCGCGATGATGTCCTGCGATGGGTCCAGACGACCCGCGAAGTAGCGGCGTTCCTGGAACTGCGAGACGATCATGGGACCTCCGATGGGGTAGGGGCCTCAGCCGGCTCCGAGTCCGCCCCGGCCTCCGGGGATTCCCGGGTGCTCTCCATGGCCTGCCCGCGCACACCCCCGAACCCGCGGACCAGTTCGATGCGCCAGCCGTCCTCCGTGTAAACTGCCGGGACCTCCATAGGTTCTGGACGAGCCTGGACCCGGACCACGAGGGTCACCGCGGTGCGTGTGGGGTCGAAGGGACGGTTCTCGACGACAGGGACCGCGAGCGGCGCCCTCAGGTCCTGGAGAGGCTCATCGCTCCCGACGACCGATAGGCCCTCGACGCGGCCACCCTCAAGCAAACGCACCACCGGGACCTTGGACTGCCTCGCGCGGAGGGTGACGAGCGCCATCGTGTCCGGCCCGAGCCATGCAGCGCACTCCTCCCCCCGTCCTCGCACGAGCGCCTCGTGGAAACGCTCGAAGGCGCGTGTGGCCCCTGTCTTTTCGAGGAAGGCGGCCCGCTCGCCCGAGAGGGCCAGTGCCTGCGGGTCCTCTCCGCGCAAGGGCATCAGCTCGTTCGAGGGCATGCAAGACAGCGCGACCACGGCCAGCGCCACCACCCCGATACTCGAGCCCGGGCCGGGCCAAGTCGCCCATCGCGCAGACATCGCGCCTCCAGACGCCGAGGTCACTTCTTCCGGACCGCCTCGAAGGTCCCCGTGAACGTGGACTGGGCCGATGCCGAGGTCTGGACCTGCCCAGAGTACTTGCCCTTGGTGATCCGGTCCACGAGCAGGTCACAATCGTCGTCCACGAGGGTCCCGCTCCCCGACAGCGACAGTTCCGTGTCGAGCGTGAGAGCCCCGAGGAACATGTCCACGGGCGTCAACAGAAAGTCAATCGCCCCGTTGCAGAGGTTCACGAGGTCCTGTTCGCTTCCGCCGAACCACGACCAGATCTCCCCGAAGATCCCGCTTCCGATGGAGTTGCAGTTCAGCCAGAGTTTGGCGGCGTCCTTGATGCTGTGGGCCTGGCACGACGTGATGCTGGCGATCAAGATTTCATTCAAAACAAAGAGCACCAGTTTCCCGTAGTTCAGTTTGACCGCATGCTGGTTGATGATCAGTTTGTTGAAGTCCGCGATGGAGGCCGTGAACTTCCCTTCCAAGAGATTCATTGGGAACTGGGTCCCTGGGCACACCCCTCCCCCCACGATGTTGCCGAGCTCGTTCAGGGTGAAGACCAGTTTGCCGCAGTCCTTGTAGTTAGGGTCCTGGGGGTTGCACCCGAACTTCCAGTAGAGGGCGAGCCCCGTCCAGTAATGCGTCCCCTGGACGGTGAAGTTGTTCTGAAGTTTCGACAACAACAGGTCTGAATACAACTCGAGGTTCGTGATGACGCCCAGCGTGTCCTCGCCGACCTTGAAGAAATCCTGGATCCATTGCGGGGAGTTATTCTTGAGGTAGTCCGTAATGATCTTCGCGACAGCATCCCCAAACAGTCCGAAGAAGGTGTCCACGATGAGGCTGCCGATCCACTGCTTCGCCAGGTCCTTGATCAGGTTGATGATCGTTGTACCCGGCGTCTTGAAGAAGGTGATCAGCTGGTACAGGATGCAGCAGACCTGCTTGCCCAGGTCAATGCCGGACGCGGTGACGCACTCCAGGGGGTCCGTGATCCCGCCCGCGCAGTCCTTCACGAGATTCGTGAAATCGAAGTGGTCCTCGCTCAAGTACTGGCCGGTCGGGTTCAGGGTGACCAGGTAGAGCTCCAACAAGACGTCCCGGCACTTGTCCGGTTGGAGGAAGACCCCGTCGTCGCAGCCGCTTGCCGCGATGCAACTGTACGGCCCTTTCGCGGTCCCGAAGACGGTGTAGTAGTTGCCCGCGGGGATGCACTCGAACTGCGTAGTCCCGTAGAGGTCCGTGATGGTCCTGTCGCCAAGGGAGGCCTGTGGGACTGGCTTCTCGGGCGGCAACTTGTCGCAGGTGTAGTCGCTCGGCAGGACGTGGACCTTGATCGTGTTCAGGCTGGAAGCCGGCAGCCCTCCCTCGTACTTGAGGCTCACATTGACGCACCCGCAAGGCAAGTCCGTCACGAGGATGCGGACATCCTTCGGCTCTCCGCAGCGTGCGGTGAAGCGAACCGTGTAGATGAGCCCGCCTTGGGTCCCGGCAAAGAAGCGCGTGTGGACCATGCCGGCAGCATCCGTGTACCCGCCCTCGCTTTCGAGGCCCGACGACGGCCCAGCCTGGGTCGGGTTCCCTTGAAGGTCCGTGACGCCTGCGACCTCGAACAGGACCAGGACATTCGGCGCAGGCCCGCCGAGCCCGTAGTCCACCACCTTGAGGTGCAAAGGCAGGTTCCCCCCGACGTTCACCGACAGGGGCGCGCTCGTGTCGTGGAGGGGGATGATCTCGCACGTTGCCTGCGGAAAGGGATTCTCGGCCTGGTCGGTCGGGGACCATGCCTCGAGGTCCAGGGGCGCATCCGTGCCTGTCGTCGCCTCCTCCCCGTAGGTGATGTCGAGCGGGACGTGGCCGGCCGTTCCTCCGCCCCCGCAGGAGGCCAAGACGACAAGGGCCCACGCCAGCAAACCCTGCCGAACCGGGGTACCAGTGCGCATCGGCATCTCCGCCCGCGACCGACACGATTATAAGGAATGCCTCCAAAGGACAACAAGGGCGCGTTGCAACCCTTGACACCATCGTCCGACGCAGGCACGATCCGCTCATGATGCGCGAGCACTCCAGGTTCCAGCTCGAGGCCACGCGGCTCGGCAGGACGGTCGTGTTTCAGGTGACGGTCTTCGAAAGGGAGGACCGCCAGCGACCCCGCCTGTACGCCGAGACGCAGTGCTCGGACCCGCTGCACTTTCTCTTGCAGTTTATCGTCCGGGACGCCACGGATTTCGATGACCTTCTGTCCCGGTTCGTGTCAGAACTGGAGCACCGGGGTTTCGAGGCGACGCGCTATCGCCGGCGCGAGGGTCGGCGATGGGGCGACTGGATCGCGCTCGCCGCCGCGTCGGGCGTCGAAACGGGTTCGGATCGGACCGGGAGCGTGACGGAAGGGTGAACCCGCCCGAGCGGCTGCTCGGCACCCGCGAAGACGCCCTCTTCGATGCCAGGAGAGTTGGACCATGCTTCACATCGTGCACTGCACGCCCGAAGTTGTCCCCTTCTCGAAGACCGGGGGCCTCGCGGACGTGTCGGCGGCCCTGCCCGAGGCCCTGACCCGACTCGGTCACATGGTGACCGTGGTGACACCCCTGTACGCACGCGTGGACCGCGACCGCCACGGTGTCCGCCCGACCGGTCGCGCCCTCCCCGTGACGCTCGGGGGGCGCACCGAGACCTTCGAGGTCTTCGAGGCTGGCCTGCCTGCGGGGACGCGCGTGGTGCTGCTCGCGCATGAGGGCTTTTTTGGACGCCCCGAGTTGTACGGGACGCGCGACGGAGATTACGCGGACAACCACGTGCGCTTCGCCTTCTTCTCGGCGGCGGTCTTCCGGTTGCTGCGCGGCAGCCGCGTCTGCCCTTCGATCCTGCACTGCCACGACTGGCAGACGGGTCTGGTGCCCGCGTTCAATCACCTGTATCACCTGGACCTGTGCGGCACGGTCTTCACGGTCCACAACCTCGCGTACCAGGGGCTCTTTCCTGCGGATGTGCTGCCGGAGGTCGGGCTGCCGTGGGATGTCTTCAACCCGGAGCAAGTCGAGTTCTATGGGAAGGTGAACTTCCTGAAGGCTGGCCTCGTGTTTTCGGACCGCATCACGACCGTGAGCCCCGGCTACGCCCGCGAGATCATGACCCCGGAGTTCGGGTGCGGACTGGACGGGGTCCTGCGCAAGCGCGCCTCTGACCTCGTGGGGGTGTTGAACGGGGTGGACTACTCGGAGTGGGACCCTCGGATAGACTCGCTCATCCCGGCCCGCTACGGACCGACGGACCTCTCAGGCAAGGAGGTGTGTCGGGCTGCCCTGCTCGCGGAGTTCGGCCTGGCCGCGTCGGATGGGCCTGTCTTCGGCGCGGTGGGGAGGCTTGCGACCCAGAAAGGGTTCGATCTGGTCGCGGCGGTGCTCGAAGACGTCGCCGCAACGGACGCCCGCGTCGTCATCCTCGGGACCGGAGACCGGGAGGTGGAGGAGGCCCTCGTTGCTGCGGCGGAGAGGTACCCGCGGAAGGTCGGGGTCCGCATCGCCTTCGATAACCGACTGGCGCACCTTATCGAGGCAGGGAGCGACTTCTTCCTGATGCCGTCGCGCTACGAGCCGTGCGGTCTCAATCAGATGTACAGCCTGAGGTACGGGACGCTGCCTGTGGTCCACGCAGTCGGAGGCTTGGACGACACGGTCGTGGATGTCACGGAGGACCCTGAGCGGGGAACGGGATTTAAGTTTCGGACCTTCTCGCGCGAGGCCTTTCTGGATGCGCTGCGAAGGGCGTACGACCTCTACCGGGACCGCGGTGCGCTTGAAACGATACGGCGGCGCGGGATGGCCCTGGACTTCTCATGGGAGGCGTCGGCGCGGGCGTACGAGGCGCTCTACCACCAGGTGATAGGATGACCGAGCGGGGCAGGGAGGGCTTGTGATGTCGAGCGAAGAACGCGAACGCATCCTTCGACGGCTCCAAGAGTTCGAACGCCTGGCAGAACTGGGCGGCGGGGAGGAGCGCATCGCCCGCCAGCACCAGGCCGGAAAGAAGACCGCGCGCGAGCGCATCGCTGCGTTTGTGGACCCGGGGACCTTCGTCGAGATGGACAAGTACGTCACGCACCGTTGCTACGACTTTGGCATGGAGAAGCAGCGCATCCCAGGGGACGGGGTGGTGACCGGGCACGCCCGGGTGGACGGCAGGCCGGTCTTTGTCTTCGCGCAGGACTTCACGGTCTTCGGTGGGTCACTGTCCGCGGCGTACGCGCGCAAGATCGTGAAGATCATGGACCTGGCCATGAAGGTGGGTGCGCCGGTGATCGGGCTCAACGATTCGGGAGGGGCGCGCATCCAGGAGGGGGTCGAGTCGCTCGCCGGATACGCGGACATCTTCCTGCGCAACACCCTGGCCTCGGGGGTGATCCCGCAGATTTCGGTCATCATGGGGCCGTGCGCGGGCGGTGCGGTCTATTCCCCCGCGATCACGGATTTCATCATCATGGTGGAGGGGACCTCGCACATGTTCATCACGGGTCCCGAGGTCATCCGCGCGGTGACACACGAGGAGGTGACCAAGGAAGAACTGGGCGGGGCCCTCACCCACGCCAGGCGCAGCGGCGTGGCCCACTTCGTGGCGCCAGACGACGACGCCGCTCTGGCCCTAGTGCGCGACCTCCTGTCCTACATGCCGTCCAATAACATGGAGGACCCCCCCCAGGCGGCGTGCACGGACCCGGAGGACCGTGCGGACGAGGCGCTCGAGGACATCGTGCCGACCAGCCCCGAGAAGCCCTATGATATCCGCGACATCATCACGCGCGTGACGGACGAGGGGCGGTTTCTGGAGGTCCACGCCCAGTACGCCGAGAACATTGTCGTGGGATTCGCTCGGTTTGGGGGGAGGCCGGTCGGGATCGTGGCGAATCAGCCCGCGGTCCTGGCCGGTTGCTTGGACATCGCTGCCTCGGTCAAGGCTGCCCGGTTCGTCCGGTTCTGCGATGCCTTCAACATCCCGCTCGTCACCTTTGTGGACGTGCCCGGCTTCCTGCCCGGCACCGCGCAGGAGTACGGCGGGATCATCCGGCATGGCGCGAAACTCCTGTACGCCTTCGCGGAGGCCACGGTCCCCAAGGTGACCATCATCACCCGCAAGGCCTACGGGGGGGCCTACGACGTGATGGCTTCCAAGCATATCCGGGCGGACGTGAACCTGGCCTACCCGACCGCGGAGGTCGCGGTGATGGGACCGGAAGGGGCTGTCGCCATTGTGTTTCGTCGGGAACTCGAGCGCTCGAAGGACCGCGAGGCGACCCTGGCCGAGTACGTCCGACAGTACCGCGAACGGTTCGCGAACCCCTTCACCGTGGCGGAACTGGGCTACGTGGACGCGGTGATCCGGCCCAGGGATACGCGGGTCCACATCTGCAGGGCCCTGCGCCTGCTTGCGAACAAGAGGGATTTCAATCCACCGCGAAAGCATGGTAACATCCCACTATGAGCCTTGAAGGAGAACCACGATGGAAGTGCAATTGAAAGTTCAAAAAATCTTGATCCCGATTGACTTCTCGGACTCGTCACGCAAGGCGTTCTACTTGGGTCTCAAACTTGCCCGTGTCTTCGACGCCGAGACCTACGTGCTCCACGTCATGGAGCCCATTGCCTCGTTCGATTCCGGCGAGGACATGGACCGCCAGGCGAGCGAGGTCCGGCGCGTGGAAGAGGGTGTCAAGCGCCGCGTGAACGAACTCTTCGAGGTGGGGGGGCTCCAGGAGGTGGACCGCCGCAAGGTCAAGGTCGAGATCCGCGGGGGCAAGCCCTACATGGAGATCTTGCGCTTCGCGTATCAAAACGATGTGGACCTCATTGTGATGGGCTCCCATGGCTACACGGGCGTCAAGCACATGTTGATCGGGAGCCAGACCGAGAAGGTCGTGCGCCGTGCCCACTGCATGGTCCTGACGATCAAGCCGGATGACTTCCAGGTCGAGTCTGACATCACGGGTATCCCCAGGAAGTTCAGGGCGTAGGCAGCCGGCCCTCGAGCCGCTCGCGCAGGGGGGGGAGTGCCCTGGCGATGGCCTCCTCGAGCGGGGCATGCACATCGGCGCCCGCGGCGAACGGGTGGCCTCCTCCGCCGAGCGCCTCCGCGATGTCAGCGATGGGGATGTTGCCGGGCGAGCGGATGCTCACCTTCACCTTGGGGGCGCGGGCGTCTAGGGTCGAGGCCTGAGGCGTGCCGTGGTTTTCCCGGAACTGCTTGAAGAGCACCGCGATGTCCACCCCCTCGATCTCGCCGAGGACCATCACCATTGTGCGCACGTCATCGCTGTCCACATCGAGGCCGGACATCGTGGTTGGCGTCACGACGCTCCAGGCGAGCCTCCCCCCGCACTCGAAGCGCGCTGCCTCGAGCACCCGGGCCTGAAGCAAGAGGCGGTCGCGCCGGACCGTAGCGAATAGAGCGCGCGAGATGGCCTCCGCATCGGCCCCGGCCTCGACGAGCCGGGCCGCGGTGCGAAACACGCCCGCGTCGTTGCGCACGAACCGAAACTGGTTTGTGTCGAACAGGATGGCCGCGTAGAGGGGCGAGGCCAAGTCCGGTGTCCACTCGACGCCGAGGTGGTCCAGGACCTCGAACAGCAGTTCGCCGGTGGAAGAGAACCCGTCCACCGTGATGCCTGGGATCGTGTGGGTGTTGGCCGGGTGATGGTCCAGGGCCAGGATGGGGCCGCGCCTGCGTGCGAGGACCTCTGCCATCGGCCCGGTCCTTCGGACCTCGGCCGTGTCCACCAGGAGGACGAGGTCCGCGGCCCGGACCACGCGCTCTAGGGCCGGCTTGAAGACCAAGACCTCTTGGGCGATGTCCAGGAAGGCGAAGCGGCGGGCCGTGGGTCCTGGATTGACGATGCGGACCCTGTGCCCCCTGCGACGCAGGGCTCGTGCAAGCGCGATCTCCGAGCCGATCCCGTCGGCATCCGGGCCCTCGTGGGTGGTCAGCACAATGTCGCGCGCCTGCCGCACCTGTTCAAGTACGGCTCCGACCAGGGCGGGGTCCAGTCGAGTCCCCATCACGAGACCACCTCCCAAAGCCCCATGAGCATCCGGGCCGTGGCGCCCCACACGACCTCCCCATCGTAGTGACAGACGAGGACCTCCCCGAAGCCGTCCGGGTGGTCCGCCGGAATCCGCATCAGGCGGGCGGGGTCTGCAATCGCACGAAGTGGGAAGGCAAAGACGCGCTCGATCTCGTCTGTCATCGGTCGCAAGCCCTCGAACGAGGCGATGGCTCCCACCCATGGGATCACATGGTAGCCCGTGATCGTCGTGTAGTCGTCGAGCCGGCCCAGGACCTGGACGCGCGCAGGGTCGAGCCCCACCTCCTCGGCGGACTCACGCAGGGCCGCGTGCAGGGTATCGGGGTCCGACGGCTCCACGGCCCCGCCGGGCAAGGACACCTGTCCCTTGTGGTCCCGCACGTGCTCGCTGCGGCGCGTGAGCAACACCTCCACACCCTCGGGCCCGTCGCGCAGGAGGACCAGGACCGCGGCCGGCGTCAGGTCGGACAATGGGCGCGTGCGTGGCACTCGGCCCATCAGCGCGCGGGCCACGTCGTCCACGCGAATCAAGCGGCCCGGGTGCTCCTCGCGATGCATGGGGTCAGCCCTTAGCCGTGGCGCGCAAGAACTCCTCGCGCGTCTGAACGTCGTCCTCGAGCGACCCCCGCCAGGCAAACGACACGACCTCTGCGTCCTGCTTGCGCACGCCACGCGCCACCATGCACAGGTGGACCGCGGTCACCTGGACACCGAGTCCCCGGGGGCGCAGGACCTCGGTCAGGTGGTCCGCGATCTCGCGGGTCATCCGCTCCTGGACCTGCGGGCGGCAGGCGAAGTGGTCCACGACGCGCGCGATGCGGCTCAACCCAAGGATGCGACCGTCGGGGATGTAGCCCACGTGGGCGTGCCCGAAGAAGGGGAGCAGGTGGTGCTCGCAAAGGGACACGAACTCGATGTCGCGCACGAGCACAAGGTCGCGGGATTCCTCCTCGAACAGGCCTCCCCTTGTCAGGTCCGAAGGGTCCTCGCGCAGTCCGCGGGTCAGGAAGGTCAAGGACTCGATGACCCTCCTCGGGGTGTCGGCGAGTCCGGGGCGGTCCGGGTCCTCGCCCAGATACCGGAGTAGCGCCCTCAATCCTCGCTGGAAATCTTCTTCCGTCATTCCCTGCTCGCCGCGGGAGAACCAGACCGATGATACCCCAAGAGGACGGGTCGGGGTACGGGCGCATCCAGAATCTGCACGCACAGCGGGTCTCCCCGCCACCAAAACCAAAACGGATTGACGACGCGCATCCGCCCGAACGTCCGGCCATCCTGGGACTCCTCCCTGTACTAGGATATCGTATCCCTGCGACAGGGCGGCCTCGACGATCAGGGCGTCCCACGGGGCAACTGTGACTCCTCGGAGCGCCTCATGCTCGCCGGCAGCAAATCCGGCGTCGTTGCAACCATTCGCCACGTCACGTATTCCTCGACGGCCCTGCGAACGACGTCCGAACTCACGGGGTGCGCCACCTTGCGCGTCATCGTCACGTAGTATTCCTCGAGCACCTGGACGCTCAAAACCCCCTCCGCACTGTCCCACAGGCGCCGGATTCGGTCCACGGCGAGGTCGCGTTTGCGCCTGGTGTCCAGGTCCTCCGCGTACACCAGGAGGTTCGTGTCAATGAAGGCCGTCGCGGTCGTGGACCTCCTCCCGCGAGGGCAATCTGCCGCCGCCAAGGTGCTGGCCCTTCGCGAGCCGGCGCAGGGCGGCCTCCCTCGCCGACGAGAATCGCCCTTCCTACGCTGCGAGCCAGAGCAACTCCTCCCCCAAAAGCCCGGACGAGGACAGGCCGCGCCGGGCCGCGTGGACGCGGACCTTGCGCTAGACCTCCTCGTCAAGCACCACGGTCACGTTGCGAGCCATCGAGGACCTCCCATGCCCACATAGCCAACGTGTACCACACATTTCACGTGGCGTCAAACCCCTGAGTCCACCGTCACGGTGTGGGCAGCGCGACAACGGGTGGCGATTTGGCGCTGCTGTGGGCAACGTGCGGGCAGGACTAGCGGCCATTTCTCGAGTGGAAGGCCGAGGGCCTCTTGGCCCGCGGCTCGCGGTAGAATGCCCAAGGCTTGCTCGGAGGGCCGAGGGATGAGGAACCCATGGTGGATCGCGATTACACTCGTCTGGGTCGCGGGGCATGCGTCCGCAAAGACCGTGTTCGAGCCTGGGGCGGATTGGGCGCTCGATGGGCACATGGAGCGGCACACCAGGCTGTTCGATGGACTTCACGCGTTCCCGTTTGGGATTGGGCTGACCATCGCGCGCCTGAACGAGTCCTACGGACCGGACTTTATCCGCCAGTGGCTTGACGAGGGCGAGGGGCTGTCGCTCCTCGAGTGGGGTGGGGTCCACCCCTACGAGGTTGTGGGCGAGTACGAGGGACCGGGCGGTCTCGGGCTTCGGGGGGGAGGGGCGAGCCCCCGTTCCCCCACCCGACGCCGAACATCGTCCCCCTGTTCGATGAAGAGGGGAACCCGCTGCCGCCCGACCCCAAGAACAACGGCACGGACCGGGCCGACAACTCGGGCGGGGTGCTGCCTGAGGGCCTGTGGTACTGGCAAGATTCCTGTTCAAAGGACCAACTGGTCGGGTGGGTGGCAGCCATGGCCACGCTGTACGACGCGGTCGCGGATGACCCGGACGTGGACCCGAGCGTGGTCCAGCGCCTGCAGGACGTGGCGTGTGCCATCGGGGCCGGGCTGCGCGTGAAGTACCCCTTCACGGCCCTGGACGGCAATGAGTACCTGTACGACCTTGTGATCGTTGGACGCGGACGGCCTTCCCACCAAGCACCACGACCTGAACCCCTTGGGCTTCGATGGCGGCATCTACCTGCCCCCAGGCTCCCCGAACATCAACGTCTTCAACCTCATCATGGGCATGGGCATCGTGAAAGGCCTGTACCATGTGTGCGGTGACGAGGAGTCCGAGGAGTTTCTATACGGTGAGTTGCTTGGGCGCAGGGACTACCTTGGACTGATCCCCAAGGGCGATGACTCGGCCGCGGTGGACTACATCTACGCGGGGCCCAAGACCAACTTCTCGAACGTGAACATGGTGGCCATCGCCCTGTACTTGAACCTCTATTTCGAGCGGGACGAGGCGGTCGCAGCCCCGGTCCGCGATTTCATGGAGCGGCGCTGGTGGGACCCACCGGGCGTGCCCCAGGCGGCCCGTCACTTGAAGCAGCGGTACTTTTGGGCCCTGTACGAGGCCATGACCGACCGGGGCAGCGACAAGGCCCGAGCGGCCGAGGCCGCGGCGCTTCTCAAGGCGTTCACCTTGGACCCCTACACGCACGAGGTCCGCATCAACTGCGACGAGGGGGAGCTCGCGGCCGGCCAGTGCCTGGCTGTGGACGGAAAGACCGCGTTGACCCTTCAGAAGGAGACGAACCGCGGGGGGCACCCCATCGCGACCGAGCCCTTGGACCCCTCGATCCGGCCGCCGTCCAACTTTGATGCGCGCTCGGACCCGTTTGTGGTCAACGGAGGAGGCGGCGCGGGCCTGAATCCCGGCGGGGACCTGCACGCGGCCTACTGGATGCTGCGCTACTTGCCACAGCGGCCCGCCGGGGTTCTGGCCTTGTCGCCTTATGCCCCCGAGCACCGACCGGTCCTCGAGACCTCGGAGGGGACGGACCACTCGGAGGGTGGGGAAGAGGACCCCGGCCATGCTGCCGAAGACGCGCAACCGCCTGTGGAGCCGTGGCTGGACCCCGGACCCGGAGGCGAGCCCGGGCAGGACGATGCTGGTCCACTGGCCGGGGACGACTCCCCCCGCGACCCAAGCACCACGGAGACTCGCTCGTCAGGTGGGAGTTCAGGATGCGCGGCTGCGGATACGGGCTCGCCGGCCTTTTGGCTTCTGGCCCTGATCGCCGGCCTGTGGTGCGGGTGGCGGCGCAGCAGGCCTCGAAACGAACATTCGCAGGTGGAGGTGTACTAGCGACGCCGGTGAGCGGTCACCCACCGAAAACCGCGAGGACCTGCTTGCGTCCACGATGCCAGGCAGTGTCTTCACGACTGTTGCGCGAACAGATGGACTTCGCTGGCTTCCGAAAGATGAGGGTGCCGCGCCGGAGGCGACTACTGGAGGACTGGCATCAGGCGGAAATACACGCCAGAGGAATCTCCGTCTTGGCCTTCTGACTGCCACCCGACGAAGAACGAGGTTTCCCCAGGCAGGGGGGCGAGGAACGGCCTCGTCTGGTCGCCGGCCCAAGTACGGTTCGCCACAATCCTCGGGCCGACCGCGGCTCCAGCGCCGGTGAACTTTCGATATTGAATCCCGAGTCCCTGAGAATCCACGCCCTCGCTCGCCCAAGCAACGAGGACATCGCCACCAGGAAGGTAAGCGACCGCCGGGTAGAGTTGGTGGCCAGCGGTCAGGGCGTGTGGGTGGAACTCGGTCCCCGCCTTCGAGAGGTCCGAATAGGCGAAGTATTGGCAGACGACCGCCCACGAGTTCGCCGCATCTTGCCCGAAGGACTCCCAGCAGGCGAGCAACCGTTCCTGGTTCGGGGAGACCGACAGGACGACGTTGCGTTGGTCGCCGGTGGTGCTCGTGTTGATGAGGACCTCGTTGGTGAGTGCCTGCCCGGTCGCGCTGAACTTTCTCATCACCACCCCGAGCCCAGAGCCGTCCTGGTCCCTCGACTGCCACGCGACCACAAAGTCGTTCTTGCCTGGCGCGACATATGGCCTCTCTTGCGCGGACTGGGTCGTTGTGTTCACCCGGAACTCGGCCTTGACTGTGTTACCGTCTGGGCCATAGACCTTTGCGAATACGTCTGAAAGGGAGCCCGGGGTCGGCACGTACCCGGCCCAGGCCACGAAAAAGGTCCCCGATTCCACCATGCCCACGGAGGGCTGGTGCTGAACGTCCACGGTGGTCTCGTTGACCCGGAACTCGCTCCCGAGGGTCTTCCCATCCCCGTAGAACAACTGGCCGTAAATCCCGTCCAAATCGCCGTCTTGCCCAACAGAATCCCACACGACCACGAACCGGTCTGGCCCGCCAGCGACCGCCGGTGAGGTCTGGGCCTCCCGGTCGTAGGTGTTCACCTGGAACTCGGCCTTCACCTCCCTCCCGTTTGCATCGAACAGACGACCGAGGACCTCGGACCTCTCCTTCCCGAACACGGGCGATTCGTAAACGATCAGCGTGTTGCCGCCGTGTGCAGTGGCGGCCCGTGGGCTCGCCTGCGCGCCCGCAGTCGTGGTATTCGCCCGAACCTCGACCTTGCCCATCGAGGGCGTGCCGTCTTTCTTGAACCTCCGCGTCCAGACCCTCTTGTCGCTGTCCACATAGGCCACGACCCACTCGTCCGAGGCGAGGACCCCCACGGCCGGCAAGACCTGGTTGCCCGGGGTCTTCGTGTTGACGACCTGCTCGGACCCCAAGGCGTTTCCGCGGTTGTCGTAGCGACGGGCCCGGACTGCATAGCCGTTCACGTCTCCGGCGGCGTCGTCAAAGACGACGACGAATCCGTTGTCCGAGAAGCGGGCTGCGTCCCCGAGCCTCTGGTCACTTGTCACCTGCTGATTGACTCGGAAGGCCTGGCCCATCGGGGTTCCCCCGGAGTAGAACATCTGTCCAAAGACCCCTCGGCCATTCCCATCGCTTGTGTCCCAAAAGGCCACGAACTTGGAATCGCTGAACCCAAGGACCCGGGTCTGATACACTTCCTTCCCCGTCCCCACGTCCACAACGAGGACAGGCGACGGGAAGATAGGCGAGCCTTGTTTGTCGTACCTCTGCACGTAGACCTTCGTCTTGGAACTATCCACCCAGGTTAGGATAAAGTTATCGCTTCCGTCCGGGACGTAGGAGGCATCGAAGCGGTCCGCCCCTCCCGAGTTGGCCTGTGGGACCAAGGTCACCCGCGCACCAGGCGTCAGGTCCGAGGCCAAGGGGGCGTACTCGATTTCCCTAACAGGAGGATTACTACCACCCGTCGTATCCCAAGAAAACACCACACCGAAGGTGCCGTCTGTGTAGGCGAGGGGAACGGCTCGAAGGGCTGTGACCGAAACGGAACAATAACAACAGCAAGAAGCGGAAAGCGCGGCAAGGTCCTTCTCATGGAGGCGCACGCCATCGTACCGAAACTTGATTCCGTACAGCGCTGCGGCCAAGGTTGCCGACCATCCAGACGCTTCGGTGGGGCCCCGGTACGCAAGGATCAAGAAGTTTCCACCGGTGTCCGCCGCGATCCTCGTGCTCCATTGTTTGCCCGAGTTAGACGGGGCGACGACCACCTCCTCGTTCTCCCGGGACCCGTAGGCATCCGAGAGCCGGATGTAGTTTTGCATCGCCGCGGTGCCCTGCCACTGGGTCACGTACCGCCCGTACCCGAGCGAACCGACCGCAGGCTGGCGTTCCCCGGGGCCTGCGACGTTCAACTGTTCCTCCACGCACGCATCGTCGTGGCCAATGCACAGCCCATTCTGGCACGAGTCCGACAGAGTACATGCATTGCCATCATCACAAGGGGTCCCATCCGGCTTGCGGACCTTGATGCAGGAGTCGAGTGACTCCTCGCAATAACCGGTATTGCACGCATCCCCGACCTCTTCTTGGCAGTCCCGCGGTTGCCCGCCCTTGCACGACCCTTGACCGTCGCACTTCTCGCCCACGGTGCAGAACTGGCCGTCGTCGCACGCGGCACCAGCGGGCTTCGGTTTCTTGCGGCACTCGTAGAACTCTCCCTCGAGGGGCACGCACTCGCCCATGTTGCACGCGTCCGAGTAACTCGAGCAGTCCGCCGCCTCGCCAGGGATGCAGTCCCCGCCTGCGCAGACATCGCCCAAAGTACAGCCGTCATTATCCGAACACGGGGACCCGTCGGGCTTGTTCGTAATGAGGCACTTTTGCTGAACCTCGGAGCACACGGCCTCCTGGCAGGTGGTGGCAGCCGACCCGCAGTCCCTGGGCCCGCCGGCTACGCAGGCACCCTGGCCGTCGCAATGGTCCCCAACCGTGCAGAACTTTCCGTCGTCGCAGGGCACACTCGGATCGCTGTAGGCCGTATCGCAGACAAACGTATTGGGGCCAGTGCTCCGACACGTCTTTTGGACACAAGGGCTTGGATCGCTCTGACAGACCACTGGGGGCCCGGCCACACAGGAGCCGGCGAGGCACTGGTCGCCCTGGGTACAGCCATTCCCGTCCGCGTCGCAAGGGGTTCCGTTGGCGATGGCCTCGTATCGGCACTTCCCAGTGGCGACCTCGCAGGTGTCCTTCGTGCAAGGGTTGCCATCGTTGCAATCGGCAGCCGTCTTGCAGCAGTCCTGGACCGGTGTCCCCACGCAGGCCCCTAGCCCATTGCAGGCGTCCCCAGAGGTACATACGTTCGCGTCGTCGCACGGCGTCCCCGACGGAACGTTTTCGCTTTGACAGATATAGTTGAACGGATCGATGGACTGACACTTGTTCGAGACGCACGGGTTGCCCGTTGGTGGGCAGGTGGCCGGGCTCCCAGCAACGCAGACCCCAAAGAGGCACTTGTCGCCCACAGTGCACCCATTCTGGTCCGCGTCGCATGACGTCCCGTCCTCGAGAGTGCTGTGATGACACTCCCCAGTCAGGACGTTACAGGCATCCATGGTGCATGGATTGTTGTCATTGCAATCTTCCGCTTGAGTACAACAGCCTGGCACTGGGGAGCCAGGAAGGCAGTTCCCCGCACCATCGCACTTGTCGTTGACGGTGCATGGGCTTTTGTCGTCGCAAGGACTACCAGGGGAAAGGTTCTCGCTCTGACAGATGTAGTTGAATGAATCAACGGACTGGCACTTGTTCCGAACGCACGGGTTGCCCGTTGGTGGGCAGGTGGCCGGGCTCCCAGCAACGCAGACCCCAAAGAGGCACTTGTCGCCCACAGTGCACCCATTCTGGTCCGCGTCGCATGACGTCCCGTCCTCGAGAGTGCTGTGATGACACTCCCCAGTCAGGACGTTACAGGCATCCATGGTGCATGGATTGTTGTCATTGCAATCTTCCGCTTGAGTACAACAGCCTGGCACTGGGGAGCCAGGAAGGCAATTCCCCGCACCATCGCACTTGTCGTTGACGGTGCATGGGCTTTTGTCGTCGCACGGCGTGTCGACTGGGCTCGGTTCAAGGTCGCAAGTGTAGGTCTCTGGGCCTGTGGGCTTGCAGGCATTGCGGTAGCAAGGGTCAAAGGAGGAGGGGCAGGTCACTACGGTGCCTGCCACGCAGACCCCTCCTTGGCAGGTGTCGTTCTGCGTGCACCCGGAGGCATCCGCATCGCACGGGGTCCCGTCGGCCACGGGGATGTAGCGGCAGGTCGCCTGCGCCACCTCGCAGATGTCCAGCGTGCACGCATTCTGGTCGTCGCAATCGCCGTTTTCATTGCAACAACTGGGCTTTGGCTGTCCCTGGCACTTGCCATCACCCGTGCAGACATCCCCGCTCGTGCACAGGTCCCCATCGTCGCAAGGCTTGCCCGCAAGCGCCTCGTTCAGACACCCCTCGGTGGCGCTACAGAAGTCGCGGGTGCACCCGTTCCCATCGTCGCACAGGGAGTCGTTCGGTGCATGGATGCAATTCTTTGTCACGGCATCGCAAAGGTCCACCGTACATGCAACACCGTCCTCACACAATCCCTCGTCACTTTGACCATCGCAGTCGTTATCTTTCCCGTCACATACTTCAACTCCGCCCGGGTAGACCGTCGGGTCCCCGGGACCGCAGTCCACCGCGTCCGGAAATCCGTCCCCATCCTTGTCCGGGTCGCACGGGTCCCCTACCTTGTCCCCGTCGGTGTCGGCTTGGTCAGGATTCGCCACGTCTGGACAGTTGTCCGTTTCGTTGGGAATCCCATCCCCATCCCGATCCGTGTCAGCGCAATCCGCACTCCCATCTTGATCCAAGTCCGGGAAGCCTTCGTCCGCCTTTCCGTCGCAGTTCTCGTCCAAGCCGTTGCAAACCTCCGGCATTGCGTAAGAACCCTCGCAGACCTCCTGTCCACCGAGGCACCGAGTCTCGCCCGGGCAAGTCCCGTAGACGTTCGTCAAGTCACAGGGGGTCGAGGGCACATCCTCGTCGGTCTGCCCATCGCAGTCGTCATCGAGGTTATTGCAAGCCTCCGGCACCGGCACCTTGGCCGAACACTCTGAATCGCACGTCCTCTCCCCGTAGCATCTCCCGTACTGGTTTTCGATGAAGCAATCTGTAAGCGCCCCCTCCTCCTTGTACTTCTCGGTGCAGGGGCAACCGCCCTCCCCAACCGCAACGCACTGCTTGATGCTCCCGCGGTCGAAAGGCACTTCCTTGCACGAAAACCCATTGGGACAATCGCTTGGGCCCTCACACGGGACGCCGCAGAACTTCCCTTCAGGCCCGTACTCGAGACACGCGTACTTGGCGCCAGGCGTGGCCCCTACCCCTGGGAGGCACTCGGAGTCTCTCTTGCACGGACGACACAAGCGGGCGGAGGGGTCCACGCAGCCATAGATGACGTCTCCCCCCGTTCCCGCTAGCGCCAGACACTTCCATCCTGCAGGGCACGAGGTCTCGTCCTCGCACGGACTCGCGCAAACCCAACCCTCCATCGTCTCCACGCAAATGCCACTGTAGCAGTCGCCTTGGTCGTCGCAGGGGCACCCAGGCTGGCCAGGGCACTCGACTGGCGGACCCTCGACGGAGTCTGCCACCAAAACCTCCTCGGCAGGCTCCAGAGGCTCCCCCTCGTCGGGCAGCCCCACCTCACGAGCATCCTCGATCGCCTCCGCTTGGACCGTTCCGTCTTCCTGACCGATGAAAACGTCAATGACCCCGTCGGGTCCACCGGAAGGGCCCCTGTCTCCAGCGTCACCCCCCTGGGGCACCTCCCCCCCGCCCCCGCATCCGAGGGCTGCGATCCACATAGCGACTGCAAACCTCTTCTTCATGACGTCCATGCCTCCCCGTTTTACTTCGCCAGTCGTTTAGCCCAACACGAAGACGTGGCGGAGGATACGTTGGGACTCGGAGCCGTGTCAAGAGGGCGAGTTGCCGAGCAAACCCCAATGTGGGGAGGTACAGGCGGCTTGGGCGAGCGAAGCGAGCCTTCCCCAGGGCGCCAGGTCGTCGGCGCCTAGTTCGGGGAGGGCGGTGTCCAGCCACCGCACTCCAGGGGCGCCTGGCGGCGCCAAACAGGCGCGAAACCGCTTCCCGGAAAGTCCGGAATCCAACCATGCCCCGCAATCCGGCGTCGCACCAGCGAATTACCGCCCGAGTCTCTTCTTACAGAAAGCGTTGGGGTGAAAATCCGCCTTCCGAGGGTCTCGCCGCTCGTTGGACCGCTTCAGACCCTCTCTTTCTGGGGTAAAAAAAGTTCCGCCCCCGTCGCTCGCGAGCCTTCGGAGCGGACTTGCTAACAACGCGGTTTGCTCTGGCTCTGGGACAGAATTCGCAGACAGGGTTTGCGTTGCCTCACGCAGACAACCACGAGCCCCCTAGTGATGCCGAAAATCAGGATGCTCGGCCTCGGCCACGGCCCCGCCGGCCTTTTGGCTTCTGGCCCTGATCGCCGGCCTGTGGTGCGGGTGGCGGCGCAGCAGGCGTGGATGAGGGCTGGTCCCTGGGGCTGACCTCCACGCGCAGGTGCACATCGAAGCGCAGGCCCGAGAGGACCTTCTGGACCTCGACCGCCGGGTCGAGGCGCTCGAGAAAGCGCGCGAGTTCCGCCACGACCGCGCGCACCGTCTCGGTCCGGAGCGTCGCAACCTCGCGCAGCACGGTCTGGCCGACCTCCTTGGGCACGATGGCCCCGATCAGGGCCTTGACCCCGTCCTCGGACGCGAGGATGGAACGCACGGACCCGACCACGGCCTTGCGCGCGATGTCGAAGATCATGCCCTCCGCGCCCCGGCGCTCGGTGGCCTCCGCCTCCGCCTCCCCGCCCATTCGCTCGTTTGCGTCCTGCATCGCTCGTTCTCCGCGACTCCCGCACCATCCTACCCGGTTTTGGGGCGCGGCGGGGCTGAAAACTGTTGGCGCCCTTCGATTCGTCAAGGTCCACGCGCACGTCCACGTGGAGGAGGCGAGACGGCACAAGGTGCTGCGGCCGCCTTGGCCGAGCCAGACTCGGGTGATTATGGTAAAGTTCAATCCCCCTCCATGCCGGCGGGGACAGGGAGAGCGCGCGCCATGAACATCCTGAAGAAGATCCTGGGAACCAAGAACGAGCGCATCCTCAAGCGGATGCGACCGATCATCGCCGCAATCAACGACCTGGAACCGCGGATGCAGGCTTTGTCCGACGAGGACCTGCGCGGACTGACCGCAACATTCCGCCGCCGTCTGCGAGACGGCGAGACCCTCGACGCGCTGTTGCCCGAGGCATTTGCTGCGGTGCGCGAGGCCTCGCGCCGCACCACCGGGATGCGCCACTTTGATGTCCAGTTGATGGGTGGCATCGGCCTACATCGCGGGATGATCGCCGAGATGAAGACCGGCGAGGGGAAGACCCTGGTGGCCACCCTCGCGCTGTACCTCAATGCTTTGACGCCCGACCCCGCCAACCCCGAGCGCGGGATGGGCGTGCACCTGGTCACGGTCAACGACTACCTCGCCCGCAGGGACGCGGAGTGGATGGGCCCGATCTACCGGGCGCTCGGGATGACCGTGGGCGTGATCGTCCACGGCCTGACCGACCGCGAGCGCCAGCAGGCCTACGCCTGCGACATCACCTATGGGACCAACAACGAGTTTGGATTTGATTATCTGCGTGACAACATGAAGTTCTCGCTTGCGGACATGGTCCACCGGTACTACGACTTCGGGACGGTCGAGGGCCAGCGCAAGTGCTTTCACTACGCCATCGTGGACGAGGTGGACTCCATCCTGATTGACGAGGCGCGCACGCCGCTCATCATCAGCGGTCCTGCCGAGGAGTCGTCGGACATCTACTACAAGGTCAACGCCATCGTCCCGGTTCTGCGTCGCGACGAGGACTACGTGGTGGACGAGAAGGCGCGCTCCGTCACCCTGACCGAGTCGGGCGTGGACAAGGTCGAGCGGCGACTCGGGGTCAAGAACCTGTACGACGGCGAGAACGTGGAACTGGTCCACCACGTCTATCAGGCCCTCAAGGCCCACACCCTGTTCAAGCGCGACGTGAACTACGTCGTCGAGGACGGCAAGGTCGTCATCGTGGACGAGTTCACGGGCCGCAAGATGCCAGGGAGGCGCTGGTCGGACGGGCTGCACCAGGCCGTGGAGGCCAAAGAGGGCCTGAAGATCGAGGAGGAGAACCAGACCCTCGCGACCATCACCTTCCAGAACTACTTCCGGATGTACCACAAACTTGCGGGCATGACAGGCACGGCGGACACCGAGGCCGAGGAGTTCGCCCGCATCTACAACCTGGATGTCCTGGTCGTGCCCACGCACCGCCCCATGATCCGCAGGGACGAGGAGGACGTCGTCTACAAGACCGAGCGGGCCAAGTTCATGGCGGTCCTCGAGGACATCAAGGATTGCTATCGCCGCGGTCAACCCGTGCTGGTCGGGACCACCTCGGTCGAGAAGTCGGAACTGGTCAGCCGCCTGCTCAAGCGCGAGAACATCCCCCATCACGTGCTCAACGCGAAGAACCATGCCCTGGAGGCCCAGATCATCGCCCAGGCAGGGCGGAAAGGGGCGGTGACGATCTCGACGAACATGGCCGGGCGCGGGACGGACATCATCCTGGGCGGGAACCCCGAGGCCCTCGCCCGCGCGCATTGCGAGTCCACGGATAGCGAGAAGTACCAAGAGTGGCTCGCGAAGTTCCGTGAGCAATGCGCTCGAGAGCGCGAAGAGGTCCTGGCTGCTGGGGGGCTTCGCGTCATCGGCACCGAGCGCCACGAGTCGCGCCGCGTGGACAACCAGTTGCGCGGGCGGTCTGGGCGGCAGGGGGACCCAGGCTCGTCGCGCTTCTATCTGTCCCTCGAGGACGAGTTGATGCGCATCTTCGGGGGAGACACCATCAAGGGCATCATGGAGCGCTTGAACGTGCCCGAGGACGAGCCCATCGTGCACCGCTGGGTGACCAAGGCCATCGAGGGGGCGCAGAAGCGGGTCGAGGCCCGCAACTTCGAGATCCGCAAAAACCTGCTCGAGTACGACAATGTGATGAACCAGCAGCGCCAGACCATCTACGACCTCAGGCGGCGCGTGCTCGCGGGGAAGGAGGTCCACGAGATGGTCCTGGCCGCGGTGGAGCAGTACGCCCTGATGCTGCTCGACCGCTACTGCCCGGAGGCCCAGAACCCCGAGGAATGGGACTGGGCAGGGCTGCGCAAGGAGGTCTTCTCGTCGCTCATGGTCCTGTTCAAGGAGGAGGACTTCGAGGCGCTCCGCTCCGACCCCAAGGGTGCGCCTGACCGCTTTGTGCGCTTTCTTCAGCAGGCCTACGAGAATAAGGAGAAGACCCTGGTCGAGCGTCTGGTGGACGCGCGCCTGCCTCCGCCCGTGGCCATCGAGGGCGTGGAGTTCGATGAGGAGGCGTGGGAGGCGGACCGCGAGAAGGTCCGCCAGGGCGTGCTCGCCTCGTGGCGAGCCTATGAGGCCGAGCGCTACCTGCGTGCCATTGACCAGTTGTGGAAAAACCATCTGTACGCGATGGACCACCTCAAGGAGGGCATCTACCTCGAGGCCTACGCCCAAAAGGACCCGAAGGTCCTCTACAAAAAGGAGGGCTTCGAACTTTTCAAGCAGTTGCTAGACCTGATCAACGAGACGGTGGTCCAGGCCTTGTTTCGCGTGGAGGTCCGCGAAGATTTGGACCTCCAACGCTTGCACCGCATCCGCCGCCAGGTCGCACTGCACTACGGTCGCGGGACCGTGCCCGGCGAGCCCGCGGGCGCCCAGACCGCGGCGTCGTCCTCGCGCCCAGGCGGCCCGCCCCCCTCGAGTGGCCCCAAGGTCGGCCGCAATGACCCCTGCCCTTGCGGGAGCGGCAAGAAGTACAAGAAGTGCTGCCTGCCCAAGGAGCAGGCAGTCGGGGGATGACCGGGGGGCCAGGGCCCTGCCCAGACCGGAGGGAAGCGCGCGATGCGATGGAAGCCTGTGGCCGTCTCGTTGGCCCTGGTGGTCGGCTGTTCCGAGCCCCCACAGACGACGCCAATCGCGCCGACGCCACCCGCGGACTGGCAGCGGGTCGCCACGGTGGGAGGCGCGGCGCTCGACCGCCAGGACGACGAGGCGGAGTGGGTCGCGATTTTGGACCGACTCGTGCGCGAAAACGTGACCGTGGTCGAGGCGGATTCCGGCCTGTCGGAGTACTTGAGCGACGAGGAGTTTGAGGCGGAACTCGCGATGATGAGGCGCTTTGCGCAACTCGCCCACGAGCGCAACCTCAAGGTCGTCTGGTATTACCCGAGCCTCGAAGTCATCACGCCCAACGGAGAGACCGCGGAGCACTCGATGTTCAAGGACCACCCCGACTGGGTCCAGTTGGGGCTCGACGAGGAAGACCCAAATCGTTTCGCGCCAAACGTCTTCTACGGCAGCAAAGTGTTCTGGGTGGAGCCCGGCGCGGAGAGCGCCTGGATGTGCCACCTCTCCGGCTACCGCGACTACCTGTTTGAGCGCATCCGCAGGGTCGCAAAGACCGGGGTGGACGGGGTCTGGCTCGACGTGCCCCTGTTCAACGACATCGTGGGGAAGTGGGCCTGCTACCACGAGGCGGACCAGGCCAAGTTCCGCGCCGACACCGGGTACGAGATCCCCCGGCTAAAGGCCCCCGGCACGAACCTGGATGCCTCGGACCCGGCCTGGCGCGTGTGGGTCCACTGGAGGCACCGCGAGATAGACCAGTTCCTGCGCGACGTACTCGCCACGGCCCGCTCGGTCAACCCGGACTTCCAGCTGGTGGTCGAGACCGTGACCATGGATTACAACGCCGCACTACTCGAGGGACTGGACGGGTCCTTCGCGGGCCCGGACGCGGGGTACTGGCACGTCTGGGAGGTGGACGCCCTCTCCGACACCAACGCGATGCACCACGCGAACGAGGATGACTGGGCCAGCCTCGTGGCCATGTTCAAGTTCGGGAGGGGCGCGGACCGGGGGCGTGCGGCATGGGCCTTCACTTACGGGTTCGCACCCGACGACGCCGAGGCCGTGCTGGCCGAGGCCCTGGCTGCCCAGGTCTGCCCCTATGAACTGAAAATCCCCGAGATGACGACCACTGTGGGACACGATTACCGCGCCCGCGTCTTCGGCTGGATCCGCCGCCATGAGGACGACCTCTTCCGCTCGACCTCGGCGGCCCGCGTGGCTGTCGTGCACTCCTCGGCCTCGCGCGATTACCGGGACGGTCCCTGCATCCTGGGCCAGGGACCTGAAGACAACGAGCACTGCGGCGTCTCGCTGTTTGCGACCTGGAGGCGGCCTGAGCCGGACCTCGCGTGGTGGACCTCGGACGAGGACGACAGCGTGTATCGCTCGCTCTACCTCGGCGAGTACCGGGGGATAGTCAAGGCCCTCGTTCGCCTGCACGTCCCCTTTGACATCCTGCCCGCGAGCCGTCTGCCCTCGGAATCCCTGGAGGGCTACGACCTCTTGATCGTCCCCGACCCGCTCGCACTCTCCGACGCGGAAGCCGCGGCCATCGAGGCCTTTGTGGCTGGCGGCGGGAACCTCTTGATGACCGGGAGAGACCTTGGCACCCTGGACGAGCGCGGCCTCGCCCGGGGGGCATCGGTGCTCGCGCCCTTGCTCTCGGACGGGGCTGCTCCCTGCTCGGACCGCATCGTGGGCGCGGGCGTTGCGCGGACCTGCCCGATCTATCCGGGCCGCGCCTTCCTCAGGACCGGCGATGACGCATCCCTGGCCGTCATCGAGGACGCAGTCCGCACCCTTTCGTCCCCCCTTGTCGTCGTGGAGCCGGGCCTCCGGCTTCACGTCGAGGTCTTCCGCCGGGGCGGAAGGCGCATCGTCCACGCCGTCAACCTGACCGGGGTGGACGGCTCGTTCTCGGTGGAGCCGGTGACCGCGCGCATCGGCGTGTGGCTCGGACCTCAAGAGACGGTGACCCAAGTCCTGGCCTCCTCGGCCCGCCAGGAGGCCGACCAGTCCCTGCCGTTCACCCAGGAGGGGGACCTCGTCACCTTCGAGGCCAGGGTCGAGGTCCACTCCATCTTTCTTGTCGAGTGATTGCCCCGGAACCGATTTGCGGGTATAAGAGCGCCCGCGGCGGGCGTGGCCGGCGATTCGCCTGGGAGGCAACATGTACGAGACATCCGACATCCGCAAGGGCCTCAAGATCAAGATGGACGGCGACCCCTGGATCGTCGTGGACTTCCAGTTCGTCAAGCCCGGCAAGGGGACCGCCTTTACCCGCACCCGCCTGAAGAACCTCAAGACGGGTCAGGTCCTCGAGCGCACCTTCAAGACGGGCGAGAAACTGGAAGAGGCCAACTTCGAAGAGCGGTTTGCCACCTACCTTTACTCGGACGGGACCAACTACGTCTTCATGGACAAGAACGACTACGAGCAAGTCATGGTCCCGAGCGAGGTCGTGGGGGACGCCACTCGTTTCCTGATGGAGAACATGGACGTCACCATCTTGTTTTACGAGGGCGCGCCCATGAGCGTGGAACTGCCGACCTTCATCGAGGCCGAGGTGGTGCGCTCGGAACCAGGGGTGCGCGGCGACACCGCGACAGGGGTGACCAAGCCTGCGTTCATCGCCACCGGGGCGCAGGTAGATGTCCCCCTCTTCGTGAACGAAGGGGACATCATCAAGATTGACACCCGGGACGGGACCTACGTCGAGCGGGTGAAGCGCTAGCCGTGCCCTCCGACCTGGTCCGCCTGCCCGGCCTCAGACGCTACCTCGAGACGCGCGCCCGCCTCCTGTCCTCTCTGCGGCGCTGGTTCGAGGAGCGCGGTTTCCTGGAGGTCGAGACGCCCATCGTCTGCTCGTCTCCGGGGGTCGAGACGCACCTTGCAGCGCTCGAGACGCGCGTGGGTGGGCGCCGCATGTACCTGACCACGAGCCCGGAGTTCCACATGAAGCGGCTCGTGGCCGCAGGCTTCGACCGCGTGTACCAGGTGACCCGCGCCTTCCGGGACGGGGAGCGGGGGGACTGTCACAACCCGGAGTTCACGATGGTCGAGTGGTACCGAGCCGGCGTGGGGTACGAGGCGATCATGGAAGACTGCGAGGCCCTGCTGCACGACCTCGCCGTGGGCCTTTGTGGCGAGGCCACAGCGCCCGCGGTGCCAGGGGTGCGCGAGGCGGTGTCGCTCGCACGGCCTTTCCCGCGCCGGACCTTTCGCGAGGCCTTCCGGGACGCGGGGGTCGTGGAGGCCCTGGGCTTGCCGCCCGACGAGCGGACGCGTGTCCTCGTGGACCGGGTAGAGCCTTGGATCGGGCGCGACCGGGGCGAGTTTTTGATGGACTACCCCGCGGACATGGCCTCGCTCGCGCGCCTGAAGCCCTCGGACCCTTCGGTCGCGGAACGCTTTGAGTTGTACGCGGGGGGCCTCGAACTCGCGAACGGGTTCACGGAGATTTGCGACGCTGACACCTTCCTGGACCGCTGCGAACGCGAGCGACACGAGCGCCGCCGCCGCGGGCTTTCAGAGTATCCGGTCCCGGAGCGCTACGTCACCATGCTGCGCAACGGCCTGCCCCCCTGCGCTGGCGTGGCCCTGGGTTTCGACCGCGTTGTGATGCTCTTGTGCGGGGCAGCGAGCATCCGTGAGGTCCTCGCGTTCCCCATCGAGGAGGCGTAGGGGAAATGGGGGAGGACAGGTCCTGACGAGGCGCACGGCCCAAGTAAGGACTATAATCCTTCCGGGCCGTCCTGACGGAGTCCGACATGACGCGATTACTGACCGCCCTGGGCCTTGCGACGATCATCGTTGCGGTGGCGGGTCCTGCCTCGTCCACCGTGCTGGAGCGGGTGACCCTCGAGGAGATGGTGCGGCTCGCGGATTTGGTTGTCACGGGTACTGTGGTCTCGCGCACAAGCCGCTACGATGTCCCGCCGCGCGCAGACCGGATCGTCACGGACGTGGTCGTGCGCGTGGACAGGACCCTGCGGGGGGAGGGGGGCCGCGAGGTCGTGGTCACGGTTCCAGGCGGCGAGGTGGACGGCCATGGGCAGGTCGTCACCGGCGCGCCGGTCTTGCGCCCGGGCGAGGAGGTCGTCCTGTTCCTTTACCCGACCCGGGCAACCCTTGTCGGGCCGCGTCGGGCCATCGTGGGCCTGTCGCAAGGGCTCTTCGTGGTGTACCGTGAGCGGCCCGGAGCCCCGGCTCGGGCGCGCCAGCGACTGTCCGGCGTATGGCTCGTGGGAGTCGGGGAAGGCAGCGAGGCCGAGATGGACCTGGACCTCGAGGAACTGGTCCGTGCGGTCCGGGCCGCCGCGCCGGAACCGAGCCAGGCCGTCCCGGATGTGCGAGGGGGACGATGAGAATCTCCCCCTTGCTCGTCGCGGCCCTCGCTGTCACCCAGGTCGCCTGGACGCAGTACTTCACCTCGACCGGGGCTCCGGTCCGATGGAATCGGGCGGAAATCGTAGTTCTGACCGACTCCCGCGGGACGGACGACGTCCCGGGTGACCTCGAGTTCCAGGCCGTTGTGCGCTCGATGGAAACCTGGAATGCCGTAGCCTGCTCGCACCCGCTCTTTGTGGACGGGGGCCGGGTATCCGGGGTGAAGCCCGGCCCCAAGACCGGCAAGAACCTCCTGATCTGGTGGGACGACCCGGCGGACTGGTCCTCGCCCGAGATGGACCACGTCATTGCCCTGACCACCCTGTACTACGACGACCGCAGCGGGATCGTAGCCAAGTTCGACATGGAGTTCGCGGACTTCGGGTACCAGTTTACCGTGACGGATGTCCAGGCGCTGACCCGGACCGACCTCGAGAACACGGTGACCCACGAGTTCGGACACGTGCTCGGGCTCGATCACTCCAAGGACCCCGAGGCGACGATGTACTACGTGGCCGCCCCCGGGGACACGGACAAACGCACCCTGGCCCAGGACGACATCACGGGGCTGTGCGCGGTCTATTTTGACTGGCCCGCTTCTGACGCGGACCAGACCTCGGCTGTGGAGGGCGGCCTCCTGGTCGAGGGGAGCAGTTCGGGCGGGGGGTGCTCGGCGGGGCCACGCGGGGTACCGGGGTCCCTGTGGCTGATGGCCATCCTGGTCGTGGCGCTGGTTCGCGCGGGTCGTGGGCCCAGGCCCTGGCTGCTCGTGGCCGTGCTCGCGGTGCTCGCCCCAGGCTGGACCCCGGTCGCAGAAGAGGACGGGGTGCCTGTGCGATGGAAGGTCCCGGCCATCCACCTGTCGTTCAACGCGGCGGGCACGCAAGACATCTTGGGCGATGAAGAGTTCGAGGTGCTCAAGACCTCGATGGCGGTCTGGAACGAGGTCCCGTGCGGTCAGCCAAGGCTGGTCCCTGGCAACCTGATCGAGGTCGTCCAGGACTCGTCCCAGGAGTACCTGTGGGACATCGTATCGTTCGAGCCTGCGGACGAGTTCGACGACCGCTTCGTGATCGCGTACGCCTTGTTGGACTACGACCTCTCAGTCGGGGAGCTCAAGCACTGCCGCGTGTATTTCAATGATGACAAATATTTCTTCACAACATCGTCTTTTGACGTCCAGACTGACCTGGGTTCCATCGCGGTGCACGAGTTCGGGCACGTGCTGGGTCTTGGTCACTCGCATCTCCCGAAGGCGACGATGTACGCGTTCTACTTCGAGGGGACTACCTTTCCACGCGACCTCCACAACGACGACGCGACAGGGCTTTGCGCGATCTACGGCGGCAACCTGCCGGAGGGCTGGACCTCCTCGTGGCCGTGGGAGGACCCGCCTTCCCCGTTGGAATGCGAGGACGGGTGCGAGCCCATCCCGACCGGTCTCCCCACAATCCAGCGGACGTGGCCGAAGTACGAGGTCTCGGGGAGGAGGGGCTGCTCCTCGGGGGGTGATGGTGCGGGGGTTGGCATCGGGCTCCTGTTCGCGATGGTCGCGGTGATCAGGTCGTGCAGGGGTTTGATTTGATCGCGCACCCCCGGAGACGGGCTGATTGGGCCACGTGCCTTGTGGCCGCCTCCCTGTTTTTGGTTCCGATGACGGCGCTCGGGGAGAGTCCAGTCGAGGTCGAGGTCCGCTCCCGAGTCCTGGTGGGACAACAGCCTCCAGCCCTGATCGTGCGCGCCCTCTCTGCGGTCAAGGGGCTCGAGGTCCGGCTTTGGACCGAGGGGCGCCCGCCCAAGGTACACCGGGTCGCTTCGCTGCCGGGAGGCGCGAGCCGCGAGTTTCCTTTCGACGCACCCCTTGGACGCTCGTCCTGGACCGCAGAGGTCCGCCATGCGGGAGCGAAGGAACCGGATATCTTCACATTCGATGTCATTGTCGCCCGTCCCATGGAGATTCGGATGGGCCAGGGGGACGTGGACCTGGCCCGCGGGGAGGTGACGTTTTCGGCCTCGGAACCCGTTGCGCGCGTGCGTATCGAGGTCTTCGCAGAGGACGGCACACCCGTCGGGAAGCGCGAGGAGGCGGTCTCGGCCAGGGCGGGTGAGCCTGTCCGGGTCCGATTCGACCCACCAACCGTGCCGGTTGGGCGTCTTGTGGTGACCGTCACCGACGAGAACGGGTTCTACAACGGGGTCGAGGTGACACCCTTCTTCATCGAGATCCCGCACGAGGAAGTCCTCTTCGAGTTCGACCAGGCCGAGATCCGCCCCTCCGAGGAACCGAAACTGGCTCGGACCCTCGAGGAGGTGCGCGCGGCCCTTGCCCGCCTTGCGAGCGCCTTCTCGGCGCGTTTGTACGTCGCGGGCTATACGGACACAGTGGGTCGGGCCGACTACAACCGCGACCTCTCGCGGCGTCGGGCCGAGGCCATTGCCCGGTGGTTCCGGGCACACGGACTGTCCATCGGCGTGTGCTGGCAGGGGTTCGGGGAGGACGCCCTCGCGGTCCCCACGCCGGACGAGACACCAGAGCCGCGCAACCGCCGCACCATCCACGTGCTCGCGAACCAGCCCCCGCCTGTGTCCCGAGTTTTCCCCGCCGCGGATTGGAGGTGCCTTCCCTGATCCGGGACTTGACCTGCGGCCATGTTGCCCAGTATCATGGCGGTGGGCGGTTCGGAGGACAGGTCATGACCTCGACGATGCGTTCGCACGGGCTTCGCGGGTTCACTCTGGTCGAACTGATGATGGTCGTCGTCCTCCTGGGCGTACTCGCCACGGTCGCGGTCTTCTCGTACAAGGGCTACATGCGGCGGGCCCGGCTGGCGGAAGGGGTCGCATTCCTGATGGACGTGAAACTCAAACAGGAAACGTACTTCACAACATATTCGCAGTACGTTGACTCCGGGACCACGGTGAACGACTTCTACCCTACGGACGCGAACTTCCAGCCGGACAAGATCCCCGTTTCGTGGGGGTGGGACTGCTCGGCGTCTGGGTTGAGCATGGCCGAGCAGGCCTTTTGTGCCCTGGGCCTGAACCCCGCGGCACCAGAGACGTATTTCCAGTACGTCACGATCGGGTGGGCGCCGGGGGACGGAGCGCCGCCCGCGGACTACATCCCGGACCCCTCTCGGCGCTGGTGGCTCGCCCGTGCACGCACGTATTGGGACTCTGCGGGGCGCCTCCCCGTGGAACTGCGCCTGTCGTCCCAGTTGCCCGAGGTGGTGGAACTGATGCCGTGACGACAGGGGCCGTCAGGCCGCCTGGTCCGATTCCAGGAGCGCGTGCAGTGTATCCACCGAGAGGTCCTCGAGGGAGGGCAGGACCCGGTGGGCCAGGATAAAGGTGTCCCCGTCTGTGTAGCGATTCGGGACCGCCACGCAGCGCAAGCCCGCCCGGACCGCGGACTCCACCCCGGCCTCGGAGTCCTCGACCGCCACGCACCGGCCCGCTGGAAGGCCCAGGGCCTCGACGGCCTTGAGGTACACATCCGGCGCGGGCTTGGTGCGGGCGACCTCGTCCCCTCCGACCACGACGCTCACAACCCCGTCAAGGCCCGCAGCCGCGAGAGAGCGGAGCACTACCTGCCTGGGCGACGACGAGGCCACGGCCAGGCGTACCCCCCGCGCGGCCAGGTCGCGCAAGAGCGTGGCGGCCCCCGGCATGGGCCGGATTCGCTCGACTAGGGCATCGTAGGCCCTCGCCTTGCGCGCGAGCAGGACCTCGACCGGCTCCAAAAGCCCGAAGCGCTCCTTGAGGGACTCGAAGTTCTCGCGTGTGCTGCGGCCCACGAGGGGACGGAAGTCCTCGTCGTCGAGCCGGATGCCGTACGGCGCCAGGACCACATTGAAGGATTCCTGCTGCACCGGCTCGCTGTCCACGAGCAGCCCGTCCAGATCGAAGACCACGGCCCAATGCGAGGTCCGGTCCTCGATGAACGTTTTTTTGCTGTACCGCGTCATCTTTCGCCCACCTGGAGGCCCGCGTCCACCCGTACCTTCCGTCGTCCTGATATTCTAGATGAAATCATCATGCGCGAGAGGATGTTTCAGGCGCCACAGGTAGCGGTTACAGGCCTCCATCCGGCACACGTCGCGGCACTCGGCCAGGTCCAGGTCCTCCGCGATGAAACGCAAGACCTCGCGCCTGTGGGGACCTGTCCACAGCGCGGGCAGCGATTCCCGCGAGAGATCACCCACATAAAACCTCGGGTCCCCTGCGAACACGTTGCACTCCCAGAGGCTCCCGTCCGCCGCGATAAAGGCGAGGAAGTGCGTGCCATGACAGCGCCCGTACTCCTTGGCCCGCCCGATCCGGGCCAGGGATTGCGACCGGAAATGGATGCGGAAGGATGCGTCCTCAAGCAAGCGGAGTTCGCGCTCGAGGTCCGCGGCGCCCTGGTAGTTCGGTCGGGGGCGAGGGCTTCCGAGGGGGTGCTGCGAGTAGGGCTTGACGCTGAAGTAGTCCACCCCGATGCGCTTGACCGTCCGTCCGAGGTCCACCACGCTTGCGGCGTTCTCGTCGAGGAGGACCAGTTGCACGCCCACCACGCAGCCGAGTCCCTGGTCGCGCTTGCGCCTCACTGCGGTTTCGATGTTTTGCAGGACCCGCTCGAATGCGCGTTTGGAGGTGCCGTGGACACGGGCGTAGGTCTGGGGGTCGCCGCCATTCACCGAGAAGCGCAACCACTTGAGCCTGTCCATGAGGCCGAGGTCGTGCTCGTCGAGCAAGAAGCCGTTCGTGGTCAGGGCCGTGCTCATATGCGAGGCCGCGGCCTGGATGATGTCCCCAGCGCGCGGGTGGAGCAGTGGCTCCCCGTGACCGCTCACGAGGACGGAGCGATTGCCGCACGCGACCAGTTCCTCGATGATGCGACGCGCGAGGTCCACGTCCAGGAAGACCCGTGTTCGGTTCACAAGATGGTCCACCCCGCAGAAAGAGCAGTGATGCGGGCATACAGTGGTCAGTTCCATCTCGGTGTAGAGTGGCCCGCTCGTGATACCGCGCTCGAGCCACTCGGCCACCTCGCGGGGATGGAAGGCGAGCCTCTGGCCATCGAAGTCGGGGTCGTAGGTCATGCCCACTCTCCCTCGAGCGCCGCCAAGACCCGCTTCGCGACGGCCTCCGGGGTCAATCCACAGCGGGCCCGAAGCGCCTCACGCGAGGCCGCGAACCCCACGAACTCGTCCGGCACGTGCACGGCTAGGAGCCTCGCAGAAAGCCCTCGCCCAGCCAAGACCTCGGCCACGCGGCTCGCGAGCCCCCCGTAGGGGCCGTGCTCCTCAACGCTCACAAGGAGCCCGCACCGCGCGGCCGCATCCACCACGGCCTCCGCATCGAACGGCTTGAGGGTGTGCAGGCTCCACCACTCGGGCTCCAGCCCAAGGGCAGTGAGCCGATCCACCGCACCTGCCGCGACGGGAAGTGCCGTCCCGCTCGCGAGCACCGCCACCACTCGGCCCGCGCGAAGCCTGATCCCCCGGCCGATCACCGCGTCCACCGGACCACGGTGAACCGCCGGCTCGCCGCTTTTTCCCAGACGCAGGTACAGCGGGCCCTGCCACTTGAGCGAGGCCCGCACCAGGGCCTCGGTTTCCGCCGGGTCACCGGGACACGTGACAGCCATCCCCGGGAGCGCAGCAAGGGCGCCCACGTCATCCGTCGCGTGGTGCGTCGCGCCCTCCGGCCCGTAGGTCAGGCCCGCGCCCACGCCCACGATTGTCACGGGCAGCCCCTGAAAGCAGAGGTCCACCCGGATCTGTTCTAGGCAGCGCAAGGTGACAAACGGGGCGATGCCGTACGCGAACACCCGAAATCCCTCAAGGGCCAGGCCCGCAGCCACACCGATCATGGCCCCTTCCGCGACCCCGGCGTTCAGGAAGCGCCGCGGAAACCGCGCCCGGAACTCGTCCAGGGCGTGAAACCCCGTGTCCGCGGTCAGCAAAAACACCCGGTCGTCCCGCTCCGCCGCCGCGGTCAACGCCCGCACGAACGCCGCCATCACGGTTTTCTCTCCAGGTCCTCCAGGAAGGCATCGAGCCGCGCTTCTGGGACCGAGAAGTAGTGCCACTCCAGGCGGTCCTCCATCTCGCGCACGCCGCGGCCCTTCACGGTGCGGGCCACCACCGCCGTGGGCCTACCGGCCATGGCCGGCACCGACCGCAAGACCTGGGACAGGGCATCCAGGTCGTGGCCATCCACCTCCGAGACGCCCCATCCGAGGGCGCGGAACATGGCGGCCACGGAACCCTCCGGCATCACATCCCGCGTGCGGTCGTACCCTTGCAGACCGTTCGCGTCCACCACGGCGACCAGGTGGTCCAGCCCGAGGCGCGAGGCTATCATCGCCGCCTCCCACACCTCGCCCTCCTGGCACTCTCCGTCCCCGAGGACCACGAAGGTCCGGTGCCTGCGCCCGACCAGGGTCGCGGCCAGGGCGAGCCCGACCCCGATGGCGAGCCCGTGCCCGAGCGAGCCCGTGGAGACCTCGACCCCCGGCACCGCTTTGCGCACCGGGTGCCCGCAGAGGGGGCTTCCATCCTGGAGGTAGGAGTCGAGCAGGCCTTCCGGCACGAACCCCTTCAAGGCCAGGGCCGCATAGAGGGCCGATGCCGCGTGGCCCTTGCTCAGGATGAGTCGGTCGCGTCCGGGGTCAGCCGGGTCCTCGATGGTCATCACATCGAAGAACAGCACGGCCAGGATGTCCGCGCACGACAGCGCCGAGCCCACGTTGGGGCCGACTCGGTGCATCCGGAGCACCTGCCGCCGGATCTCCAGCGCCGCCTGCGCCGGGGTCAGGCTCGCCGTGGGGCGTCTCACAGTCCTCCGCCAATCACCCAACCTCGCCGAGCCGGACCCCGGCGGCCCGCATCCTGGCGACCAGGGCGGTCGCGTGCTCGACCATGGTGTCCGTGAACGCCATCTGGATGCCCAGGCGCTCTGCCTCCCGCCGCTCAAGCGCTATCCGACCAGTCGGGTCGGAGGCGTCATCCCGGAACTCCGCGCCCTTCGCGTACACGTCCGGGCGGAGGAGGCGCAAGGTCTCGACCGCGGTGGGCCATGCGTTCACCGCGGCCAGGTCCACGGCCTGAATTGCGGCCACGGCCTCGACCCGCACTGCCTCCCCCTGAAGCGGCCTCCCGATCCCCTTGTCCACGAAGCGGTCCGGCGTGACAGTGACGACCAGGAAATCCCCCAGGCGCCGCGCCTCCCGGAAGTGCCGGATGTGCCCGATGTGGATCGGGTCGAAGCAGCCGTGGCACAGGACCACGCGCAAGCCCCTCGCGCGCGCCTCGGCCACTCGCAAGGCCAGGTCATCCAGGGTCACCACCTTGTCGGTCATCCACCCTTCCCCGCGAGGACCCGAACCGCCCGCCGCGCTATTATAGGGGATATGGAGCCATCTGACATCGGGGGCATCCTCGCGCAGATGTCCCGAGTGGCAGTGGCGGTGGTCGGGGATTTCGGTGTGGACCGCTACTGGACCGTGGACCCGGACCTGCGTGACGTGTCTCGCGAGACGGGTCTCCCGATCCGACAGGTCGTGGCCGTCCAGGAGCGACCCGGAGGGGCGGGGACGGTGCTGAACCAGCTCTACGCGCTCGGGGTCGGACGGGTCATCCCGGTCGGGGTCCTCGGGGACGACCCAGATGCCCTGTTCCTGCGCGCGGAGTTCTTGCGCATGGGGTTCTTGTGCGGCTTTCTGGTGGACAGGCCCGGGCGGACCACCCCGTCCTACCACCGCATCCTGACCCTTCCGGGCATGGACGACGAGCAGCGCTACGACGTCTTCGCCAGGGAGACCCTGCAGGAAGAGGACGAGGCGGCCCTGGTCAGGTTCATCGGGGAGGTCGCTGACGCCTGCGATGTCCTCGTGGTCTCTGACTACACGGAACCCTTCCGCCCTGGCATTTTGACGCCGCGAGTTTGCGAGGCGGTCTCGACACTCGGGTCCCGCGGTGCCCGCCCGCGGATCATTGTGGACTCGAGGCTTCAGGCCTCGCGCTTCCGTCGCGTCCCCCTCAAGATGAACCAAGAGGAGTTTCAGGCCCTGATTGGGGAGTCCGGGGATGTCACGAACCGCCTGTGGGTCCGGGGATGCGAGATCGCAGGCCGGCAGGGGCGGGCGCTCTACGTGACGCTCGGAGCCCAAGGACTCATGGTCTGCGAGCCGGACCGCGCCACGCACGTCCCGGGCTTTCCCGTGGATGGCGAAACGGATATCGTAGGCGCTGGGGACGTGGCGCTCGCGGGGATCGCGGCGGCCCTGGCCACGGGTGCGGACTCCGTGACCGCGGGGTTGCTCGGCGTGCTGGCCTCCTCGATCACGGTCCAGCAAGTGCGCACGACCGGAGTGGCCACGCCGGCGGAAATCCTGAGACGGTGGCGCAAATACCAGGACAGCCTCGGAGACGGGAGAAGGAAGCCCTGATGCATGGGACAAGAGAGCGGATGGGTTTCCAGGAGCACGCGAGGCGGTATGCCTCGGTCCTTGCCAAGGACCTGGACCGTCTGCCCTGGGAGGCCCTGGAGCGAGCCGCGGACCTGATCCTTCAGGCCGCGCGCACGGGCCGGACCATCTTTCTCTTCGGAAATGGGGCGGGGCCGCGACCGCCTCGCACATGGCGTGCGACCTCGGGAAGGGGGCCTCCGCGAATGGCGTGATGTTCCGCGCCCGCGCGCTCGGTGGCAACCTGGCCTGGCTGACCGCGCTCGCCAATGACTGCGGCTTCGACCGGGTGTTCGTCGAGGAACTGCGGGGTGTGATCCAGGCCGGGGATGTCTGCGTCGTCTTCAGCACGAGCGGCCAGAGTCCCAACGTGGTCGAGGCGGCGCGCCACGCCCACGAGCAGGGTGCACACGTCATCGCCGTGTGTGGGGAGGAGGGCCGGGCCCTCGCGGGCCAAAGCGACGTGGTCATCACCCTGCCTTCGGACCACAAGGGGCGGATCGAGGACCTCCAGCTCGTGGTGGCCCACATCCTGGGCTACCATTTCATCGAGAACGGGGCGTGAGGGACACCATGTCGGGCAGCGGCCTCGACCGAGACCGCTTGGTCGTGCGCCCGCTGAGCGAGCGCGCATCCCTTCTCGCGCTTTGGGAAACCCTCTTGGACCTAGACGCCTTGCCCGCGAGGTGGGTGGAGGCCGGCCTCTCGGAGCCAGTCGTGCATTGGACCGCACAGCGGGTCCGGGAGGCCCCTCGCGTGGCGCGGCGGTAGTCCTGGTCTTTGGGGCCCATGCGGTTCGCAACGGGCTTACGCCCGTGATCTTGGGGCTTGCGGGTCAGGGATACATCACGCACCTCGCGACGAACGGCGCGGCCTCGATCCACGACTGGGAGTTCGCGAGCCTCGGGCGGACCTGCGAGGACGTCGCGTCCGGACTCCAGGCCGGGATTTTCGGGTTGTGGGAAGAGACCGGCAGATGGACCGCGCTCGCGGTGGCCGCAGGATGTGTGCGGGGGTTCGGGTACGGTCGGGCGATGGGAGCGTTCATCGCTGAGGAGGGGGTCGAGGTCCCTGCCCGACGGGAGTTGCGCGAGATTCTCAACGGTCCCGACCTCGAGGCCGCTGGGGCCGCCGCGGACCTCCTGTGGGTCCTAGACCGCGTGGGTGTTGAGGAAGGCCGTGTGCACGTCCCGCACCCCTTTTCGCGGGCGAGCCTCCAGGCCGGGGCGTACCGGATCGGGGTGCCGCTGACCGTGCACGTCTCGGTGGGCCAGGACATCGTGCACGAGCACCCGGCTGCCTCGGGAGCGGTCTTTGGCCGGGCGTCCTATCGAGACTTCCTGATGCTGGCGGAGACCCTTCAGGGCCTCTCCGGCGGGGTCCTCGTCAATCTGGGCAGTGCGGTGACGGGCCCCATGGTGGTCGAGAAGGCATTCGCGATGGCGCAGAACCTGGCCTTGCAACGAGGGAAGTCCCTGCGAGACTTTTCGGTGGTCGTGGTGGACGTCGCGGCCTGGGACTGGTCGCGGGGGGAGCCCCCGCCAGAGCACCCCGGCTACTACCAGCGCGCCTTCAAGACCTTTACGCGCCTGGGGGGCGAGTTCCGCGCATGCGCCCTGGACAACCGCGCCTTCCTGTGTGCACTATGGAAGACGCTTGAGGGCGCGTAAGGCGCGGCAAAGATGGACCGCCTGTACTGTCGGACCAAGGTCTTCCACTTCCCCGACAAGGTCCGGGCCCAGGCCGAGGGGCGACACACCGCGCCCGTGGCTGTGCGGATCAAGCCGACCAACCGTTGCAATCACGCCTGCCAGTACTGCTGCTTTCGTACTGGCGGGCTCCCCATGTCGGCCGGGATGCGAGAGCGCGACGAGCTCCCAGAGGGGGTGATGAGGGAGATCATCGGGGACCTCGTCACGATGGGCGTGCGGGCCGTCACCTTCTCGGGCGGAGGGGAGCCCCTCCTGTATCGTCCTCTGGCCTGGGCGGTCGAGACCCTGGCCAGGTCCGGGGTCCGCGTGGGGGTCTTGACCAACGGGTCCAGGTTGGAGGGGACGGTTGCGCGTGTCCTCGCGGAGCATGCCACCTGGGTCCGCATCTCGATGGACGCGGCGAGCGCTCGCACCTACGCCGCGATCCGGGGCGTGAGTCCGCGCGAGTTCACGAGGGTCTGCCGCAACATCGAACGCTTCGCGGCCCTCTCGTCCCGGCGATGCGAGCTCGGGGTGAACCTGGTCGTCACGCGCGAAAACCATCACGAGGTCGGGCCGTTTCTGACGCTGATGAAGGGCCTCGGCGTGACCCACGTGAAGGTATCCGAGGCCGTGGTTGCGACGACCCAGGAGGGCAATGCCGAGTACGTGAGGCCCTGGCATCGGGCCGTCCGGGAGGCGATCCAGGAGGCCCGCGCGGGGCTCGAGGACGCGCATTTTTGCGTGGTGGACCGTCTCCTCGACCCGGACCGCCCGGGGGATGGCGGCTACGACAAGCCTTACGACTGGTGTCCGTTTGCGTCCTGGTTGACGGTCATCGGGGCGGACGGGTGCCTGTACGCCTGCCAGGACAAGGCCTATTCGGAGGTCGGGAGGCTCGCGGCGCTCCGCGGGCGCCCCCTGCGCGAGGTCTGGTTTTCGGAGGAGACTCGACGTCGCATCGCGTCCATCCGGCCCTCGCGCGACTGCCGCCACCACTGCGTGGCCCATGCCAAGAACCTGTTGCTCCTCGACTACCTCGCGGCCGACCCCGACCACGTCGCGTTCGTGTGAGGAGGACCATGGCGTATCTCGACTTCCTTGCGCCCCTGCACGGCTCGACGCAGCGTGACTACCTCGAGCGGGTGTGCCGGTATGACAAGGCCGAGTGCGCGGAGGTGGCCAAGCGCTACGGCCGCGACTACTGGGACGGGGAGCGCCGCTACGGCTACGGCGGCTACCACTACGACGGGCGATGGCACCCCGTGGCGCGCGCACTCGCCGCGCACTACGGTCTGAAGCCTGGGGACCGGGTCCTGGACGTGGGTTGCGGCAAGGCGCATCTTTTGTATGAGATGACGCGGGTAGTCCCCGGGCTCGTGGCGGTCGGCGCAGACATCTCCTCGTACGCGCTGGCAAACCCTGGGTGGCCGAAGGGGGGGGACACGGCTGCGTGCCCTGCGAGGGTCCAGGCCTCGGCCGTGGCCCTTCCATTTTCGGATTGCTCCTTCGATTTGGTGATATCCGTAGCGACCCTTCACAACCTCTACCTGTTCGATTTGGTGACGGCGCTCGGGGAGATCGTCCGGGTCGGTCGCGGTCCGGCATGGGTCGTGGTCGAGTCCTATCGGAACGAGCGCGAGAAGGCGAACCTCCTCGCATGGCAACTGACCTGCGAGTGCTTCTTCACGCCCGCCGAGTGGGAGTGGGTCTTTTCGCGTTTCGGCTACCGAGGGGACTACGCCTTCCTGTTCTTCGAGTGAAGGGGGGTATCATCCGGGGTATGAAGGTCTTGCGCCGAGCCTACCGGCTTCGCGAACTCGCCTCCTTTGCCTCTCATGCGGCCCGGCTCGCCGTGGACTCGCAAAGGCTTCGCAACCTGGCCCTGGTCGAGGTCTCGGCACGCCTGGGACTCGAGCAGTGCCTGGGCCTGCCCCTCCATGTCTTCGTGGAGGTCAGTGGCGAATGCAACTACCGGTGCGTCAAGTGCGCCCGCCAGCACCCGCGCTTCCAAGACGATGGCCCCGTGACCGACGGGGAGGGCCCGAGCGCGCGTCTGATGTCGTTCGACCGCTTTCGGCTGATCCTCGAGGAGATCGGGGACACCTTGTTGACCCTGCGCCTGTGGCACTACGGCGAACCGCTGTTGAACCCCGATCTCCCCCGCATGGTGCGGGCCGCCAAGGAGCGGGGGGTCTTCGTGGCGGTGAGCACGAACGGCTCGCTTCTGGAGCCCGCCCTCGCGCGAAACCTCGTGGCCGCGGGTCTCGACTACCTGATCGTCTCGCACGACGCGGGGACGCGGCAGACCTATCGCCTCCTGCACGGTGCTGACGCCTTCGATCTCGTGCGGGCGAACCTGGAGGGGCTCGTGGCGGTCCGGCACGCGACCCGCACCCGCCTCCCCTTCGTCGAGTTCCAGGTCGTCGTGCACCGCCAGAACGAGGCCGAGGTGGACCTGGCGCTCGAGGTCGGGCGCGCGGTGGGTGCGGACAAGGTCTCGCTCGTGCGGCTCGACGAGCGCGACGTGGACCCAGGGACCGCTGCGGCCCTGGGGGGAGTGGAGCCCCTCGACCCACGGTTCGGCCCGCTCGCGCCAGACGACTCCGACCCGTGCAGGCTCCCGTGGAGGGAGGCGGTCATCCGCTACTCGGGCGTGGTGCTGCCGTGCGTAAGCGATGTCGGCCAGGAACACAGTTTAGGACGGCTGTTTCGGGAGCCGAGCCGGGCTGGGTTTCGGGAGGTCTGGAACGGGCCGGCCTTTCGGACATTCCGCAGGGCTGTCAGGCGCAATGACGGTTCCGTGCCGATGTGCCGCGGTTGTACCCAGCGCAACAACAGCAATCTCGACCAGATCGAGGTCCCATGAAGGAGCCTGACCTGATCCCCCTGGAGCGCGTGGACGAACTGGACCAGCGCACCATCGTCGAGTTCTACCGGCGCCACGTGAATCCAGGTATCGCGACCTTCATGAAGGTCCTGGGCTTTGACCGCCTCCGGGTGGTCCGGGCCGAGGGTCTGACCCTTTGGACGGACGACGGGCGCCGCATCCTGGACTTCTCGGGCGGGATGAACGTGTTGAACCACGGTCACAACCATCCCCGGATTCTCGCGGCGCGCAGGCGCTTCGGCGAAGAGCGCCGCCTCGAGGTCTGCAAGGCCGTGATCTCGCCCTACGAGGCGGTCCTCGCGCACAACATCGCGACTCTCCTCGGCGGGGACCTGCGCTACTCCTTCTTCTGCACGAGCGGGGCGGAGGCGAATGAGGGCGCCCTGAAGATGGCCCTGCTGTACGGAGGCCCTTCGCGCGACAAGATCCTCTATACCGACCTTGGGTACCATGGAAAGACCTTCGGGACGATGTCGGTCTCCGGTCCGGTCTCGAAGCCATACAAAGAACTGTTCAAGAGGCTCGATGGCTGCATCGAGGTCCCCTACGGGGACCTTTCGGCCCTGCGCGAGGTCGTGGCCCGGCGGTCGCGATTTGGTCGCTGCGATATCGCGGCCATCATCTTGGAACCCATCAAGGGCGATTTGGCGATCCTCCCCCCGAAAGGCTATCTCGAGGGGCTTGTGGACCTGTGCCGCCGACACGGGATTCTCGTGATTTTCGACGAGATATTCACCGGATTTGGGCGGACCGGTCGGTGGTTTGGTTTCCAGCATTACAATGTGATTCCTGATATCGTGACGTATTCGAAATCTTTGGGGGGAGGCAAGGCGGCAATTGCTGGCTACACTGCTCGCGAACATGTCTTTCGAAGGACCTACGGCCCGCTGTCGCGGTGCACTGTGCACACGAGCACCTTTTCGGGCATGGGCGAGGCCTGCGCGACCGCCATCGAGGCCCTGAACGTGATGAAGGAGGAGGGGCTTGTCGAGGCCGCGCGCGTCAAGGGAGAGGTCATGCGCGTACGGATGCAGGACCTCGTGCGGCGGCACCCCCGCTACCTCCGCGAGGCGCGCTCCATCGGGTTGCTCGGGGTCCTCGTGATGGCGCGTGCGTCGGACCTCTTTAGCCTGAAACAGCTCGAGCGCTTCCTGCCCGTGGACGACTGGCTCGAGGGCCTACTCCCCGCGGTCGTCACCGCGGCCCTCCTGCGGGACCATGACATCCTGATCTACACCGGGGGACGAGAGGACAACCTCTTCCTCGCCCCCGCCCTCGTGGTGAGCGACGAGGAGATGGACCGCTTCTTCTGTGCCCTTGACCAGGTCCTGTCCGGGGACCTTGTGCGGCAGGGGCTCGCGCTGTTGTCGAACTGGATGGGGTGACCATGCAACCGCGCATCGCCTGGGGCCGCGGGCGGCCGCCGCGCGTCCTCCTCGTCGAGACCCGGCACGACAACCCCGAGCACCACCGCGGCGTCGACTTCTACCCATACCTTCTGACGTGGTGCCGTTCGCGCGGGTGGCAGGCACAGTGGGTCGTGACCGTGGCCCAGCGCAAGACCGTGCTCCAGGGTCAGACCTACACCCTCGACCTCGACCCAGACCGACTGCGGGTCCTGATTGATGAGGTCCGGGCGTGGCGCCCGGACGTGGCCGTGCTCATGGACAACCCGTCCGACGCCTTGCGCGAGGCGTGGCAAGACGCCTCTCCAGAGACACGCTTCGCGGTCGCGAAGGGGCGGGTTTCGGGCGACTCGACCGTTGCGGATGTGGCCTCGTGGCTCGGGTTGGGAGGGGGTGGCGACGGACTTCTGATTGACTCGGTGGACCCCTGCTTCGAGCGCCGCTTCCTGGACCCTGACCTCGAGCGCTCGCCCCGTGAGTTCTATCGGCTCGCAGTGCGCATGGACTGCTCCTGGCGCCGTCCCGTCTCTGGCAACCCCTTCTTCCGACCGATTGCGAAGCAGGTTCAGGAAGCCTGGGGCTGCACCTTCTGCTACCTACCGGTGCTGGTCGGGGGCCGGCGCCTGCGCGGCGCGGACTTCGAGCGCGACATCGAGCGTGTCCTACGACAGGTCCTGGCCCACCAGGCCGCGTCCTCCCCGCGCGTGACCGGCTTCGATTACTGGCTGGACCAGAGCCTCTGCGGCGAGCACGTCCCGCTCCTGCTGGAGCGCCTGGTTGCGTTCGACCTGCGACCAACGCGCATCACGACCCTCCTCCGACCCGACCAGGTTTTGGCTCGCCGGGCCGTACTCGAACGGGTGCTGCCCCGGATGGCGGCGCGTGGCCACTGCCTGGAGCTCGTTTCCGTGGGCGCGGACAACCTCTCCGCAGTCGAGAACGGGCGCTTCAACAAGGGGCTCGCGCCGGAGAGGGTCCTCGCGGCTTGGGAAGCGGCCCAGGACCTCGCGCGGCGCTGGCCGGACACCTTTTCATGCCGCGACTTCTCGTGGATCCTGTTCACGCCGTGGACCAGGCTCGCGGACTTGCGGGACAACCTGGACCGGGCACGCCGGATGGGTCCTGGGGTCCTGCGCGGCATCCTCGGCACGGTCCTGCAACTATGGGAAGGCACGCCTATCACCGCCCTCGCGCGCCACGATGGCGCCGTGACCGAGCGCTTCGAGGGGAGTTTGGCCCTGGTCGGGGTCTCGTGCGTCCCACCCGCAAACGTCCGAGAGGTCCCCTGGCGCTTTCTCGACCCCGCGACCGAGAGGGCGCACGCCATCCTCGTGCGCCTCGACCCCATGCCTGACCGGGTCCACATCCCCGAGGACGACCCCCTCCTAGCCCGCATCCGCGCCGCTCGCCGGAGGTTGCCCCCGGAGAAAGACCAGGACCATGCACGCCTCGCCCTCGCAATTGTGGATGCCATTGCGGCCCTCGGGCCCGACGCCCCCGTGGAGGCCATCTTCGAAACCATCGGCGTGGATGGACGGGTCGTGGGTGTCACCGACATACGCGGCTAGACGGGTGCACACCCTCGGGCGCGGACGCCGCTGCTCTGGGGTGTCCCCTGGCTGTCGCCACTTGGGCCTCGACCAGGTACATCGTACCGATGAGGTCCAGAAACAGCGCGGCCAGAGAGTCGCTGGCCTGCTCCGCCGTCTCGAACGCAAAGTGTCGGCAAAGCCAACCCTCTCCTCACATGGGCCGTGCACCCGAATCGCACGATGTCTTGGCGCTGCTGGGCCAGCCGACGAGACCCCGCGTAGGCGTCGCACTGGATGATGGCCACTCGCTCCGCCCGCGCTGCGATTGGGTGCTCCATAGAGCATCGAGCGCAGTTCCGGGGAGCCCCTCTTCGTGAACCGCCCCTGGCATTCCCGGCCGCCCGTCTGGTACGTGGACAAAACCAGCGTACGCTTTCATCGGGCTGTCCTCCTTCGTGTTTGGGGCCCCTCCGTGGTGACCCCGTGGTTTCCGGTCTACCTCAAACCGGCGTTCAAGGGGGACAGCCCGTGTTCAGTGATACGCCTCCGGAGACCATCCTCGCTCGCGCACGACCGGTTGCCAAGGTTCGTCGCTCGCGCGGTTACACGAGCCTTGCACGACGGAGTCTTCTATCCGCAGATGCAGCGCAGGCCTTGCACGACGGGATCGTCTACGCTAACATGGAGGCGACAACCGCTGGTTGCGGTGGGAGAAGGGCGGGTGAAGTCCACGGGGTCGCGG
>FWWL01000962.1_pt1 | contig 73095 bp, 58 predicted proteins | sample 2228331 | NCBI WGS metagenome assembly FWWL01 (sample SAMEA103939775, study PRJEB20133) | metagenome
CAGTCCCCGCCTGAACAGCAGCAGGAAGAACCACTGGGTCCACCGGTAGTACGCCGGGTCGCTGGAGTTTATCTCGCGGGACCAGTCGTAGGACAGCCCCAGCAGGTTCATCTGCCGCTTGTAGTTGGCGACATACTGCGGGACCGTCTTCTTCGGGTGGGACTTGCGCCGGATGGCCTCGTTCTCGGCGGGAAGGCCGAACGCGTCCCACCCCATGGGATGAAGCACGTTGTCCCCCCGCATCCGGCGGTACCGGCAGAACACGTCGCTCGGGACATAGTTCCGGCAGTGCCCCACCGAGAGACCGTCTCCGGAGGGGTACGGGAAGAAGTCCAGCCCGTAGAACTTCGGGCGCGAGCGGTCCTCCGGAGTCCGGAAGAGGTCGTCCGCCCTCCAGCGCTCCTGCCAGCGCTTCTCGATGGAACGGAAATCGTACTTCGCTGCGGCTTCCTGTCTGACGTTCACGCTCGACATGGATGATGCACAGACTCCTTCGTCTCTAGCGGACCCGGACGATCACGGCCACGGCGATGGCGACGGCGACGACCAGTCCGCTCGTGATGAGCGCCTCCTGCCTGGAAAGATGGAAATGGCGCAGGTTGGCTGCGATAAACCCCAAGCCGATGACGACCATCCCGGGGACTCCCACCCCGGCAAACCCGCTCCAGAAGACCACCAGGAGCATCGCCAGAGACACCAGCGCGAAGAACACCGCCGCCGTGCGCCGCGAGTCCATGCGCAGGCGGTCCGCCGCGGCCAGGAACATGGCGATGAACAGGAAGTCCCCCAGGCCCACGAACGCCAGCGGCGCAAGCTGTCCCGCCGCCGGCACCCCGGCCGCCACCACGTCCAGCACCTCCGGGCGGTGCTCCAGCACCTTGCGGACCGGACCGGCCGACACCGTCCAGAAGTCCACGAGCGGCGAGAGGAGGGCCACCGGGAGCAGGATGTTGGGCTCCCGGAAGATGACCGAGACCACGCACCCCAGGAACGCCGCCCCGTAGATGAGCATCAGGTTGGCGAGCGGCGGCCACAGGCGCAGCTGGACGGCCGCCAGCAGAAGGATGCCGCTCAGGGCGAACCCGGCCACCCTCCCCCGGAAGCTCAGCCTCAGTCCCGCGATGTGCCGGACCATCCCGATGGTGATGCCCACCCACAGGACCGTCAGGACGATCTGGGCGGCCAGGAACGCAACGGGACTCTTCGCGACGATGCCTCCCAGACGGGGCGACAATCCCCACAGCGTCAGGAAAAGAGCCGTGAAGATGGTCAGCCAGCCTGCAGAACCGGGTCTAGAGCGCATCGAGCGAGGGCACCGCCATTTTGACAGGGCATTATAGCATGCTATAGAATCGGGGATGCCGGCGGACCGGCGCCGGACTACCGGCGCACGATCGCATCCGAAATTCTCGAGGAGCATCTCCTGAAGTCCATGCATCCCATGCGTGTCATCATCGCGGACGACGAGTCCATCATCCGTCTGGACCTCCGGAAGACGCTGGAGGCCGGAGGGCACACCGTGGTCGGCGAGGCGGGCGACGGCGAGACAGCCCTGAACCTGGCCCGGACCCTGCGTCCGGACATCGCCATTCTGGACATCAAGATGCCCGTGATGGACGGGCTGGACGCCGCCAAGACCATCACGGAGGAGGGCATCGCGCCGGTGGTGCTCCTTACCGCCTACAGCGAGCCGGAACTCATCGCAAGGGCGCGGGAGGCCGGCGTGTTCGGCTATCTGGTCAAGCCGTTCCAGGAGGCGGACCTGCATCCGGCCATGGAGGTGGCCTGCGCGCGCTTTGAGCAGATGAAAGCCCTGCAGGAGCAGGTGCACGACCTGGAGGACCGTCTGGAGACGCGCAAGGCGGTGGAGAGGGCGAAAGGCATCCTGATGGAGCGTCACGGGCTGACCGAGACGGAGGCGTTCCGCCGCATCCAGACCCAGAGCATGAACACAAGGAAGTCCATGCGGGAGATTGCGGAGGCCATCATCCTGGCAAGCCAGATCTGAACGGCTGCCGGGGCGCCAGCAGGCCATGCCCACCCGCAAGACCCACCTCGATGAGAAGCCCCTCACGCCCGTCCAGGCGCTCAGCGGACAGGCGGTGGAATCGCTGCGGCAGCGCATCGGCGAACTGGAGAAGCGCCTCCAGGAAAAGGAGCTGGAAGCGGACGCCCTGCGGAGGACCGGGCACGCGATGGGCTTCCTGCTCGACCTTCCCCGCATGCTCTCGATGGTCGCCGAGACCATCGTCCAGGTCACCGAGACCGACCTGTGCCTCATCTACCTGCTCAACGAGACCCGCGACGAACTCATCCTGCGGGCTGCGAGCAGCCCTGCCTCCAGCGCCGTGGGCAAGGTGCGGCTGAAGCTCGGGGAGGGAGTCACGGGATGGGTGGCCAAGACCCGCGAGCACGTGGCGCTTCACAGCGAAGCGTTCCGCGACGAACGCTTCAAGCTGGTGCCCGAGCTCAAACAGGACCGATACCACTCCATGCTGAGCGTCCCGCTGCTGGGACGGACGGAGTTGATCGGGGTCATCAACGTCCGGACGGACAAGGCCCACGAATACACGCCGGCGCAGATAGAGCTTCTGGAGAGCATCGCCAGCCAGGTGGCCGGAGCGATCGAGAACTCGGAGCAATTCGACCGCATCCAGCGGCGCGCCTCGCAGCTCAGCACGCTTTCCGAGATAACCCGCACCATCGCATCCAGCAACTATCTGGAAGAGATCCTGCAGTTCATCGTGGCCGTGACGGCCGAGGGGATGAATCTCAGCATCTGCTCGGTGATGCTGCTGGACGAGGAGCGCCAGGAACTGGTCATCAAGGCCACCACGTCGCGCAGCCGCGCCTACGTCTCCAAGCCGAACCTGAAGCTGGGGGAGAGCCTGGCCGGCCGCGCCGTGGCGGAGGGCAGGCCGGTGCAGGTGCTGGACGTGCGCAGGACTCCCGGGTATCGCTATCCGGACATCGCCCGCCAGGAGGGGCTGTGCTCGCTGGTGTGCGTGCCGATGGTCATCCAGAACAGGACCATCGGGGTGCTGAACTGCTACACGGCGAGGCCGCACCGGTTCACCGACGAAGAGATATCCCTGCTGTCCGCCCTGGCCACGCACGCGGCCATCGCCATCGAGAACTCGCAGCTTCACATCCGGTCCGCCATCCTTCAGGAGATGCACCACCGCGTGAAGAACAACCTGCAGACCGTCGCCAGCCTGCTGCGGCTTCAGGTGCGCTACGGCAAGCAGGACAGCGCGGAGACGGCCCTTCTGGAGAGCATCAACCGCATCCGCTCCATCGCGGTGGTGCACGACATGCTCTCGCGGGAGGACCTGGACACGGTCAGTGTGCGGAAGCTGGCGGACAACATCCTGTCCGCGGTGGCCGCAAGCTGGCTGCCGGAGGGGCACCGCGTCTCGGTCGCGGTGGACGGACCCGAACTGCTGCTGGACTCGCACAGGGCCACCAGCGTGGCCCTGGTGCTGAACGAGCTCATCCAGAACGCGCTGGAGCATGGCGTGGGGCCCACGGGAGAGGGCAGCGTCCGGGTGGCCATCTCGGCGGACGAGGAGCGGGTGAGCATCCGGGTGGAGAACACGGGAGCGCCTCTGCCGCAGGGCTTCGACCTCCAGAAGAGCCGCAATCTGGGGCTGCAGATCGTGGAGAACCTGACACGCGGGGAGTTGAAAGGCTCGTTCAGCCTGAGCGGCGGAGAGGTGACACGAGCCGAGGTGTCGTTCGCGCTGCATCCGGAGGCGCTACCCTGAACGGCTTCCGGCTCGAGTCCGCAGGCGAAATCGGTCATATCTGAAAGGTGGCGCCAGCTTGCCCGACTATTCCGAAGCCCTGCGCATCGCCGAACACGTCGCCCGGAGCGTCCGGGAGGCCGTCCGGCCGCTGCTGGACGACCCGGACGCGGGACGCACGGCAGGGGTAGCCTCCAGCGGAGACACGACATTCCGGATGGATGTGGCGGCCGAGGAAGCCCTGCGCCGCGCCGTGGAATCCGCCGGGACGCCACTGGCCTGCTACTCCGAGGACGAAGGACTGAAGCTTTTCGGTGAGGACCCCGACTGGCTTCTCATCGTGGACCCGGTGGACGGGACGCGCCCGGCCGCAGCGGGCTTCGAGGCATGCGCCGTGTCGGTGGCGGTGGCGCATTTCACGGAGGAGGCGCGCTTCTCGGACGTGGTGGCGGGAGCGGTCTACGAGGTACGCCGCGACCGGCTGTATCTGGCCTCGCGAGGCGGCGGCGCCCGCGGAGTGTTCGAAGGGAAGTCCCGGCCCCTGGCGCCGGACGCGCCGCCGGACATCCGCCATCTCAGGTGGACGCTGGAGGTGGTGTCGCGCCCGTCCGTTCTGAACTTCGCGGCCGCCGGTCCGCTCATCGACGCGACGACGCTGCGCGGCGGGTTCTTCGTGCTGAACTCCAGCGCGTTCTCGCTCTGCCAGGTGGCGGCGGGACGGCTGTCCGGGATGGTGGATCTCTCCGGGCGGCTGCTGGCGGAGTTCCCCGAGCGTGCGGAGCTGTTCGCAGAGCTCGGCCACGGCCGTCCGATGGGCCTGTGGGCCTACGATATCGCGGCGGCGGCGCTCATCGCGCTCGAGTCGGGGTGCACGGTGACGGACGCCTTCGGCCGCCCGCTGGACGGCGTCCGGTTGACCCGCACGACGGACGAGGATATGGCGAGTTGCCTCTGCGCCTCGAGCGAAGAGCTGCATTCCGCGATGCTGGACCTGCTGGAGCGTGGACTGGTCTCTGTCCGCCAGCCGGCAGGATAGCCCCGCCCTATCCGGCCGCCCCGGCGACGCTCCGCGCGAAGCGGACACTCTCCCGGACGTTGGCGTCCTCCCGCTCCCGGCAGCGCCGCTCCCGCGAGCCCCAGGTGGGGACCTCGATGGTCACCGGCAGGTCCGGCCGTTCGCTCAGCAGCAGCGTCAGGACCTCGCGCGCCTTCGCGCCGCCCTGCCCGAGCGGGCGGTCCTCCCACACAGGACCGTCCTCCTCCAGCCGCACTTCCCAGTCCTTGAGATGCACGCACGCGGCAAAAGGCAGCAGATTGCGCACGCACTCCAGCGGGTCCTCCCCCACCAGCATCCCGTTGCCGGTGTCCAGACAGGCGCGGACGAAGGGATGGCCCACGTCCCGCAGGAGAGATGCCAGCTCTTCCGAGGTGAACTCCCCGTGGTTCTCCACGGCCAGGACCACTCCGGCGCGTTCTGCCACATCCGAGAGGCGCTTCAGCGCCTCGGAAGCGGCGTCCAGCGCCTGCCGGACGTCCGCGGGCTGCATCCGGTGACGCTCCCCGCCGTGGAACGTCCGGAGAGTCCGGGCGCCGGCGCTCGCCGCCTTCTCGAGCTTCGCGGAGATGTCATCGAACCCGAAGCCTCCCGTCCCCAGCTCCAGATACAGCCCGTGCTCGCCGCAGAAGGAGGAGACCGTCTGCAGGATGGTCGCGTCCCATCCCCGCAGGTGCCGCGGGTCCACCTGACATCCGTCCAGCCCCAGTCCGAGCAGCCTGTCCAGGAACCACCGGATGTCCCGCGGGGCGGACGGATGTTCCAGGTGGAGGTTGTAGCTGAACGAGTCGAGCCCGAGCCGGACGCGCCCCATCAGTCGATGTCCCCGTGCGGGCGCAGCATGACCTTGAGCGCCTCCCCCTCCAGGGCCGTCATCAGAGCCGGGGTGGCGTCCTCCAGCGGAAAGACATGGGTCACGAGAGGCAGGAGACGGATGCTCCGGGTGAAGATGAGGCGCAGCGCCTCTTCCCAGGCTTCATCGCTTACCGAGGCCACCCCCCGCAGCGTGAGCTGCCGGAACAGCACTCGCTGATAGTTGATGAACGCCCCGCCCGGACGCTGCGAGACCAGCAGCACCCAGCCCCCCTCGGCCGCCGCGTCTATGGCCATATCCAGCGTGGGCGCATCGCCTCCGGCCAGCTCGTAAAAGATCCCGCAATCCAGACGCGCCAGAGCCTCCGTCGCGGCCTGACGGTCGTCGGCAGGCAGGCACCGGCAGTCCACCAGCGCCTTCGCCTGCTCCAGATGGGACTCGCGGATGTCCACCATCACGATCTCCCGCGCCCGCCGCAGCCGGAGCACCTGGGCTAGCAAAATCCCGATGACCCCCGCTCCCAGCACCACGCAGTCCCGCCCTCGGACATCCGGCCCGCAGTCGATGCTGTGCACCGCGACTGCGAGAGGGTCCGCCAGAGCCGCCTCCTGCAGTGTGACGTCATCGGGGACGCGGGTCAGGTTCTCGGCGCGCACCAGCACGTATTCCGCCATCGCCCCGGGCGGCTGGCCGTTGCCCCGGCAGCCGTAGACGCCGCCCGCGAGGCACCGGCGGCGCGGACGGGCCAGGCAGTCCGGACACCGCCCGCACCTCGCCCGGGGCCTGACCGCCACCCGGTCCCCCCGGGAGAACCCCTCCACCTCCGGCCCGGTCTCCTCGACCACACCCGAGAACTCGTGCCCGGGAATCTGCACCATCCGGGGAGGATGGTCCAGGTCGTGCTTGTCGCTCCCGCAAAACCCCACCCACGCGACCCTGACCAGCACGTGGTCAGGGTCGGTGACCTGCGGCGCCGGCACGGTCCGCACGTCCAGCCGGCACCCACCGGTATGGAGAGCCGCTCTCATCACGCCGGAAGCCATCGGGCGCAAGGTCCTCCTTCCATGGCTGCACCGCATTGTTCGGCGCCCGGGACGGGAGCGCCTTCCCCCGCGGAAGGAGAACCATTGCCTGAGGAGGAATAAAATACGGGGCCGCTCATTCCGTCAACCAGATATCATCCCTTCACCCACAGGAGCACGCAAGATGGAAGCGAAACATCGGGGACGCTCAGCGATACCGGCAGCCGGCGTCACGCTGGCTGTGCTTGCCGCCGCTGCCGCGGCGCTGGCTCTGTCCGGCTGCGGCAGAGGACCGTCCGCTCCGGCTGAGAGCGCGCTGCTGGCAGAGGCGAAGAAGCTGTTCCAGCCTCTCCCCGCGCGGATGCCCGGCAGCTTCTCCGACACCCCGGAGCGCGTGGCGCTGGGGGAGGAGCTCTTCCACGAGAAGGGACTCTCCGTCAACAGCACGCAGTCCTGCAACACCTGCCACCGCGTGGACGGCCGGCGCCCCGGAGCAGACAACGAACGGGTGTCGCTGGGAGCTCTCGGGACGCCCGGCACCCGGAATTCGCCCACGGTCATCAACGCGGGATTCCAGTTCGTCCAGTTCTGGGATGGCAGGGCCGCCGACCTGAAAGAGCAGGCGAAGGGTCCCATCCTCAACCCGGTGGAGATGGCCATGCCGGACGAGAAAGCCGTTGAGGCGAGACTCCGGCAGCTGGGATACACGCCCGCCTTCCGCAGGGCATTCCCGGACGCCAAAGGCGACCCCGTCACCTTCGACAACTACGCGGAGGCCATCGCCGCATTCGAGAGGACCCTGGTCTCGCGGAGCCGGTTCGACCTTTTCCTGGGGGGCGATGAGAGCGCACTGACGGCCGCCGAGAAGAAGGGCCTGCAGACGTTCATCAAGGTGGGCTGTACCACTTGCCACTCCGGGGCCCCAGTGGGCGGCCAGATGTTCCAGAAGATGGGGCTGGTGAACCCCTACCCCCGCGGCGGAGACCTCGGACGCTTTCAGGAGACCGGAAAGCCCGAAGACAGGATGATGTTCAAAGTGCCGATGCTCCGGGACGTGGCTCTGACCGCGCCGTATTTCCACGACGGGTCGGTCCCCACGCTGGAGCAGGCCGTCTCCGAGATGGCGTGGCTCCAGCTCGGCCGGAAGCTCACGCCGCAGGAGACGCGGGACATCGTCACGTTCCTGAAGTCTCTCAGCGGCGACGGGCTGCGCGTCGCGAAGGCCGGACTGACGCCGCCGGCGCAGCGCCAGGCCTCGGCCCGCTAGGAGGCGCACACAGAAAAGGGGCCGGCCCGGCGGGCCGGCCCCTGCGGTCAAAAGCCCGGGAGGACTCACCCGAGGTACTCGCGGCGGTTCTCCTCCGTGGACAGCAGCACAGGCGCGTCCGGCATCCGCTCCCGCAGTTCGTCGAGCTCCGGCGGGCCGGCCTCGAGCGGGAGGGCCACCTGACCGCCGCGGGCGGCCGAGCGGCAGATGCCCATCATGATCTCGAAGCCCTTCCACGCCTCCTCGCCGTTGCAGGGGTGCACGGCCGAGTCGTCGTCCAGCCAGCGGGCCATATCCGCGATATACGGAGGCATGTCGAGAGAGTAGTCCATGCACCCCTCTCCGCTCATCACTCCGTCCCGGGTGACGGCCCGCCATCCGCCGCCGGTGAGCACCTCGGCGAACCCCTCGGTGCCCTGCGCCCCGACGCGGCACTTCCTCCACCAGTAGTCCACCTCGGGGACGTCCGGAGCTCCCGCGCCCGTCTCGAAATAGCCCCGCACTCCGTTGGCGAACTGGACGATGCCGGCGACGTAGTCGGGAGAAGGATGCGGGTCCGAGAACTTGCCCTTGCCGGCAGCCTGGCCCATCACCCACACCGCGTCCGCGTTCCCGTTGTACCAGCGGGCGTAGTCGATCATGTGGGTCATCATGTGCAGCATCCAGCCGGTGGCGTGTCCGTAGACGGTGTGCACGCGCCCGAGCGCTCCGCTGTCGATGACCTCCTTCACCTTCCGGTAATGCTGTCCGTAGCGGTGCTGGTGGCTGACCACCGTCTTCACGCCCGCCGACCGGACCAGCTCCATGATGCGCCCTCCCTCTTCCGAGGACATCGCCATGGGCTTCTCGAACGCGATCAGCTTCGCCCCGCCGTTCACGCCCGCCTCGATGAGGCTGTAGCGGACCGAGGGCATCGTCGTAAAGCAGAACACGTCCGGCTGAAGGTCGCGCAGCAGCGCGGCGGCATCGGTGCTGACGGACGAGACGCCGAACTCGGCAGCCGCGGCCTGGAGCCGCTCCTCGTCGATGTCGCACAGGCCCACCAGTTCGAAGCGCGGGTCGGCCTTGAACGCCTCAGCGTGGTGGCGGCCCCGCTTGCCCACGCCGGCCACCACCACCCGGTATATCCGGTCGCTCATCGCAGTCTGAACTCCTTCCCTGCCCCCGGACCTACAGGATGTTCCGGCACCCCTCCAGGGTGGTCCGGATGGTGTAGTCGACCTCTTCCTGCGTCAGCTCGGGGAACATCGGCAGCGAGATGCAGTTCGCCGCGTTGAACTCGGTGTTCTTCAGGTCGCCCGCGATGCGGTAGGGCTTGCCCCACGGGAACCCTTCCTGCTGGTGGATGGCGATGGGATAGTGCAGCTTGGCGTCCACGCCGTTGTCGTTGAGATACTTGAGCAGCTCGTCGCGCTTGCCGTTCGGCGTGTGCACCACATACAGGTGATACACGTGGCGGTAGCCCGGCTTCTCGTACGGGAGGATGAGACCCGAGTCCTTCAGCCCTTCCGTGTACATGGCAGCGATCTCGCGCCGCCGGTCGGACCACTCCGTGATGTGCTTCAGCTTGACGCTCAGGATGCCGGCGTGGATGTCGTCCAGGCGGCTGTTGAAGCCGAACGAGTGCACGGAGCGCTTCAGCGAGCCGTGGTTGCGGAGCTTGCGCACGTGGAGGGCCAGGTCCGCGTCATTGGTGAGCACCGCTCCCCCGTCTCCGAACGTGCCCAGATTCTTCTGGATGATGAAGCTGGTGCCCACCGCGTCGGAATACTGCCCGATCTTGAAGGTGTCCCCGTGCGCATCGATGGCCTGGGCGTTGTCCTCAAAGACCGTCAGGCCGTGCTTCGTCGCGATCTCGTGGATGCGGTCCATCTCCGCGCACTGCCCGTACAGGTGCACCGGGACGATGGCTTTGGTCTTCGGAGTGATGGCGGCCTCGATCTTCGAGACGTCGATGCAGTGGGTCTTCGGGTCGCTGTCGACGAACACCGCCGTCGCGCCGGCGATCCAGATGGCCTCGGCCGTGGCGAAGAAAGTGTTGCTGGTGGTGATGACCTCGTCGCCGGGCCCGATGTTCCTGGCCATCATGGCCAGCCAGAGCGCGTCCGTCCCGGAGTTCACCCCCACTGCGTGCTCCATCCCCGCGTATTCCGCGAGCTCCTTCTCGAACCGCTCCAGGGTGGGCCCCATGACGTAAGCGCCGGACTCGAGCACGTTCAGGATGGCTTCATCGAGCTCTTTCTTCAGGTTGTGATACTGCCTGACGTGACCGTAAAACGGGACTTCCAAGTTCGACCTCCGATGCGAGAAAATGGGCGTCTTTTCCAGACGGTCCTTCTGAAAGGAAGCGCGGTGTGCGGTCGCCGGGCCGCTTCGCCCTGCGTCGGCTGAAGCATCTGCTTCGAACGGCACTGTCTGCGCACGGAGCCGTCCTGTCCGGACGGATGCGTTACCGGTTACTCTCTGAGACGCCAGAGGTGTTTTAGCTTATCTGACGCCTTGCGGCAACTCCCCCGCGCCGGCGGGAGTCGCGGCAGGAGCGGGCGGCGTTATGATGGATGTGGCAGAGCGCCCACGGAGGAGGGATAACGCCGTGCGCGATTCAGCAATGCTGGCAGTCCTGCTTGCCGCCGCTGTGACGGCCTGCGCCGCCCCGGCGGGCGAGGCGGCGGCTTCGGCGTCCGGCAGAGCCGACTACTCGCTCCGCGGCCCTTTCCCGGTCCGGGAGACCCGCGGATTCTTCCGCAACGAGGACGGCCGGCAGATAGCCTACGCGCGGTTCCGCGCGGCGGGCGCATCTCCCCGGGCGCTGGTGGTGCTGGGGCACGGGTTCTCGCGAAGTCAGGCCAATATGCGGGGCGTCGCGCTGCACTATGCGAGCTGGGGCATCGACGTGGCCACGCTCGACTTCGCCTACAGCCGCCCCTGGAACACGGACCACACCCGCAACGGCCGCGACATGGCGGCGCTGGCCCGGCTCCTGACCCGCGGGCCGGTCATCTATGCGGGATACTCGGCGGGAGGGTTGTCCGCGATGATAGCGGCCGGCCGGGACGAGGGCGCCCGTGCGGTCCTCGGCCTGGACCTTGTGGACTCCGGTTCGACCGCCGCCTCGCTCGCATCGAAGCTGAGCATCCCGGTCTTCGGCATCCTGGGCGAGAGCCAGTCGTGCAACGCGAACGGCAACGGGCTCGCGGTCTTCAGTGCGGCTCCGGGCGGGCGCGCGGTGCGCGTGCGGGAGGCCGGACACTGCCACTTCGAGAGCCCCACGGACTGGCTGTGCGCCGCGTTCTGCGGGTCCCCGCTGAAGCAGTATACGGCGCAGGAGGTGCGGGGGCGCATCCTGGCCTTGGCCACGGCCTTCCTTCTCTGGCAGACGGGCCTCCGGCCGGACGGCCGGGACTGGTGGACGCCCGGACGGGAGCCCTTCGACAGGCTGGTGACCTCAGGAGCTGTGGAGCCGCTGAGATGACCCGGCCTGCAATCCCGCGCCAGGGATTCAGCTCCCGCGCCACGGCTTCCCGTCCGGGACCGTGAGCCGCTCGGCCGCGCCCCGTCCCCTTCGGCTGTCTAGCTCCTGCCTCCCTTGGCCGCGCCCGTGACGAGCGCCGTCACCAGCGCCACCTTGAATGCTCCCATCCAGCTCAGCTCGCGCGCGATGAGCCCCTGCTCCACCGCTGCCGGAAACAGGTCCGGCACCACCCACGACCAGAGAAGCTTCGTCACCAGCAGCACCACGAAGAACACCGCGACGAACGCCGCCGCTGCCACCGGAGCGACCGCCAGCGCGAGGGGACACCCTTTCATCAGAATCCCTCCTTGCGGGACCGGTATACCCGTTCTGCGGGACAGACCGCAAACGCCTCCCGGCAGTTCCTCCCTCGTCCGCCGGTCTCTCGGCCAGGAAGGCGGGAAGGGCTCCGTCAGAGTCCGGGTTCTTCGGGCGGCGGCAGCGGCGCCACGATCACCCGCTGCCCGCCGGAGCAGCCCGCGGCGCCTTCCACCGTGATGTAGTCTCCCTCCGCCACCCCGGGAGGCGCAGCCGTCAGCACCCGCACATCCGGACCTCCCGTGCCCATCAGCACGAACGAATCCTGCGTCAGCGACCCCGCCTTCACCTGCCCGAACACACGCACCAGCAGCCCGTCCAGCATCGGGTCGAGGAGCGTCCTGCCGTTGCAGGTGAGGGGCTGCGCGTCGCGCTTCCCGGTCGCGAGCAGGGCGTGCAGGCTGATGAAGGCCTCCCCCCACGGCTTCCGCCGCACCTCGCCCACCACCGAGACCTCCTCGCCCTGCGCCGCGGTAATCCTGCCCTCCACCAGCATTCCGCAGGCGCGGTCCGGACGTTGGACGTAGGCGAAGCCTTCCCGCGCGACGGTGAGGATGCAGCCGTCGATGGTCACGAAGGCGCCTTCGGGGAGGCTCCTGGCATCCCCGAGACCCGCCTTCAGCGGGGCCGTCCAGTCCTTCGGCCCCTGATAGCCGTCCACGAGGTACAGCTTGCCGGCGGCCACGTTGGCGCCCCCGCCATCCAGCACGCGGACCTCGTCCACATCGATGGCTTCCGCGCCCGGCGCGCGGACGAACTCCACCAGAACGTAGCGGGCCGTCACCGGGTCCGGGAACAGGACCTCGAGTTCGCCCCACCCTGCCTCGCTCCCGTCGTTCTCCCACACCCCCGCCAGCCGGAAGCCGTCGCCCGCGAACGTCTCGAACACGAAACGGTCGCCGGCCATATACGGCTTCGCCGTGACGGGAATGGTGAACGAGACGAGCCCGTTCGCCGACACGAACGGCTGTCCCGGCGCCGCATATCCCTGCTCCCCGGACAGGGAGCCGCTCACCCGGAACGAAAGAGGAGCCACCGCCTCGGCGGTCCAGGTCTCGGTGACGAGCGCAGGAGAAGAGGAGTCCACACTGACGACGATGGGAGCCGCTCCGGCCTGCCCGATATGCCGCGCGGCCACACGGGAGGGTCTGGCCGATGCATCCGTCGCGGAGATGCTGGTCGAGACACGGACCTGCCGCACGGCCGACCGGTCGCGGACGCCCACCGTGACGCGCTCCAGCTGCCAGACCCCGCCGGGCGGCACCGTGTTCCCCTGGGCATCGTATCCCGCAAGGTCCAGCAGGACGCCCCGGTTGGAAGCGGCATGCCGGTACGCGTGGAAGACGGGTTTGGGGTCGGCCGTGCCGTTGTAGAAGAGGCCGTTGTGGCCGCCCCAGATGTTGTCCTCCCCCACCCCCACAGGGTGGAAGTCGATAACCGGCCACCACTGGACGGCCTGCACGTAGTCCAGCCGCCGCGCCATCATGAACATCCGCAGCGCGTATTCCGCCTGCTTCCGCTCAGACAGTCCGCCCCCCGCGGAGGTCACCCCGCTGGACGAAGAGACCTCGCCGAGGAAGACCCCTTTTCCGGCGTCGCCGTTCTGGAGCATGATCGACCGCCCGGAGCCGTTCGGGCCGCCGTACGCCCAGTTCACCGTGTCCGGGGGCCTGTTGGTGAAAAGATATGGATGCCACGCCGCCATATCGAAGACGCCGCCCACGGTGTTGTAGACCGTCTGCAGATGAGGCGTGCCGCTGTCGGAGTATCCGCCGCAGGAAAAGATGGCTTCCGGGTCGGTCTCGCGGATGGCCTGCGCGGCGTCCCTCAAAAGGATGGCGTAGAGGTCCTGCCCTCCCCTCCACGCCCAGGCCTGGTCCGGCTCGTTGTAGATCTCCCAGTGCTTCACCAGGTGCCTGAACCGGCCCACCACATCACGGCAGAAGGCCTGGAACAGGGAGGTGTCCATCGCATTGTAGGACACCCGCACCGTGGCGCCGGGAGGGATGGAGGGAGACTTCAGAAGGAACCGGTCGATATCGGCCCCGGACGAGTCGGAGCCGGCCGCGGCCACCCCAACGCGCAGCGGGAAGGCGAGCGGCATCTCGAAAGTATAGTAGTGCTGGTAGCCGCCGTCGGTCGCGTCCGGATTCGTGGCGGATGTGAAGACTGTGAAGCGGGAGCCGTTCTTCCGCACGGTGAGCCAGCGGGGCGCCGTGACCAGGAATCCGATCTCCCCGCTGCGTCCGTAGGTGGTCACCTGCCCGTTGACGCACCGGGTCAGCAGCGGCCTTCCGGCATCTGTGGACAGGGAGAATCGGAACCAGTTCTGCTCATCCGCGTAGACCGCCAGCCCGGTCTGCCCGCTGCCCGAGACGCTGGCGCGGCTCACCCGGACCGAGGCGGAGAAGTCGCCGTCGCCATCCACCGTCTGATACAGGAGATGCCCGACGCCCGTCAGCGGATGCCCGATGGCGAGGAACAGATGTCCCGGTCTTGTCTGGCCGACATCCCAGGCCGATGGCTGGTTCATCCACTGCCATCCGCCGGGAATCCCGGGCCCGTCGAACTCCTCGGCAGGCAGGCCGCTGGACTGCACGCCGGGCAGACGCGTGATCCTGCCCGTCAGGCGGTCCAGTGTGTAATCCACGTTCATCTGGTAGGTCCTGCCCGTCACGGCGTCATAGCTGATCTTTATCCGCGAGCCGCGCGCCGGCGTCCTGCCGTGCGTCTCGAAGAGATACTTCGCCCGGAACTTCACCCGTCCCGACCGGTCGAACTGGTAGTGTTCGGCTCCGTCGGGCGAGTCGACCAGATGCTCCACCCCCGTCCAGAGCACCCAGCCGCGCCCGTCGTTCTCGTCCACCCGGACCTGCTCGGTTCCGGGAATCACGGGACGCAGGGAGGTCCGCGGCATCTCGGCCTCGCGGAAATCCGTCGAGATGATCTCGTCCTCGATGCGGACGGTCTCCGGGGGGTCCGGAGTGACCACCACCGGCATCACGTCCGGCTCCGTGGCGATGACCGGCGCCCGCGAAAGATACGCGTGGCCGGAGGAGAGGTCCACGGACTCGCCCTCCACCTCCGTGCAGGGAGGATAGAAGGTGCCCATAAGCCCGGTGGCCCAGTAGGGGGTGGAGTTCAGCAGCAGGCAGACGGTGAAGCCGTTCCGGACCAGCACATTGATGTCGTGCTCCACCAGGAACCAGTCGTAGTCGAAGGCGGTCCGGCTCTCCTTCTGGACGCCGGCCCACATCAGGTCGAAGCGCACCCCTCTGATGTTGGCGTCCCGGAGCTTCAGGAACTGCGCGGGCGTCCTCCACGGGGAATACTCGTGCGGCAGGTTGGCGCCCCAGAAGCAGAACTCGCCGGAGCGGTAGAAGGTCTTCGGGAGCTCGGTGGCGTCGCAGTAAAGACGCAGCCAGGCAGGGTCGTCCGGCGATGCGCCTGCGTGCACGCCATCCGTGAGCATCATTTGAGCGGCGGCATCGAAAGCCGCCGGGCCGGCCGCGCCCGCCGGAGCAGACAGGGAAACGATGCCGGCGATGCTCAGGGCGAGCAGGTTCGAGCGTCTCAGGGGCAAAACCGGTTCCTTTTCGATCCCGTCCGGAGCATTCGCGGGGACCGGCACGCGGTCCGCGCGCGGCAGAAGAGCGGCTGCGGCCTCCCCCATTGTAACCGCTGGAGCACGGACTGACATGGATGTGCATCCGGACCGGGAGGGAGGCGCCTGCCTGGCCCGCTCACGCCGGCAGGAACGACCGGCGGAGATGCTCGCGGGGCGTTGACAGCCGCCCGGCCGCGTGGGTAGAATTGTGCGCGGGGAATGCCTTCTCCCCGCGACGAGCCCCCATAGTGCAGAGGCCTAGCACACCGCTCTTTCACGGCGGCAGCACGGGTTCGAATCCCGTTGGGGGTATGATTCTACAAACCAGCGGACCACCAGCAATATGCGGCGGCCGCCCCGGACGGGGCGGCCGCCGTGTTTTCAGCCGCAGGCAGGGAAGCGGGGAACGGTCCGCCGAAGTGCTCCCCGGCAATGGCCGCCCCCGCCTGTCCGGAGCAACACGCTGCGCGGGGGCGTCGATGACAGGTCCCGGGAGCGGGGAATACACCACGATGAGAAAAGAGCCCCGGCTGGACAACACGCTGCGAAGGGCGATGCTGCGGAAGATGCTGGAGATCCGCATCTGCGAGGAGCGCATCCAGCGCCTCTTCGAGGAAGGGCTGGTGCGCGGTTCGACGCACCTTTGCATCGGGCAGGAAGCGGTCAGCGCCGGCGCCGCCGCAGCCATGGAGCCGGAGAGGGGAGACACGGTGCTGTGCACATACCGCGGGCACGGGATGGCGCTCGCGCTCGGGATGAGCTGCTCCACCCTGCTGGCGGAGCTGATGGGCCGGGAAGGCGGCTGCTGCAAGGGGAAGGGCGGCTCCATGCACCTGACGGACGTGGAGCACGGCCTGCTCGGCACTTTCGCCATCGTGGGCGCCCATCTGCCCATCGCGGCGGGTGCGGCTTTGACGGCTCAGCTCCGCAGGACGGGCGCCGTGACTCTGGCGGTCTTCGGCGACGGGGCGGTCAACAACGGGGCGTGGCACGAGGCGGTCAACCTGGCCGCCATCTGGAAGCTCCCCGTCGTCCTGCTTTGCGAGAACAACCTGTACGGGGAATACACACCCTTTGCGGAGACGTCTCCGGTGCCCGACGTGGCGGACCGTGCGGCGGCATACGGGATACCCTTCCGGGTCGTGGACGGTCAGGACGCGGACGAGGTGTTCCGGGCCGTGCGGGCGGCGGTGCGCCGGGCCAGGAGAGGAGGAGGGCCCACACTCATCGAGGCGAAGACCTACCGGTTCGTCGGCCACTCGCGCTCCGACCCCGCCGCCTACCGCCCTCCCGGGGAGCTTGAGCGCTGGCGGAAAAGGGACCCGATCCGCATCGCCGCCGCCCGCCTGGGAATAGGCGACGAGGCGCTCCGGCGGCTGGAAGAGCGGACGCGCAAGGAGGTGGATGCCGCGCTGCGGGAGGCGATGCAGCAGCCGCATCCGGCGCTTGAATCTCTCCGGGAGGACATCCTGGCATGAGCGAGATGACATATCGCGACGCCGTCATCCGCGCCCTCTCGGAGGAGATGGAGCGCGACGAGCGGGTCATCCTGCTGGGAGAGGATGTCGCCGCGGCGGGCGGCGTCTTCAAGGCGACCGCGGGACTGCTGGAACGCTTCGGCCCGGAGCGGGTGCGGGACACACCCATCTCCGAGGCGGCCATCATCGGGGCGGGCATCGGAGCGGCCCTGACGGGCATGCGGCCCGTGGTGGAGCTGATGTTCGCGGATTTCGCAGCGGTGGCGCTGGACCAGATCGTCAACGAGGCCGCCAAGCTGCGGTATATGTCCGGCGGACAGCTGAAGGTCCCGCTGGTCATCAGGGCGGCGCAGGGAGCAGGGGGAGGGTTCGCCGCTCAGCACTCCCAGTGCGTGGAGACGCTGTTCATGCACCACGCCGGACTGAAGGTGGCCGCGCCGGCCACGCCCGCCGATGTGCTGGGACTGCTCAAGACCGCAATCCGCGACGACAACCCCGTCGTCTTCTTGGAGCACAAGATGCTCTACAATCAGAAGGGCGACGTGCCGGACGGGGAGCACCTGGTCCAGTTCGGGCAGGCCCGCGTCGCGCGGGAGGGGAAGGACGTGACCGTCGTCGCCCTGCAGAAGATGCTGGCGGCGGCGCTCGAGGCGGCGGGACTGCTGCAGGAGGAGGGGGTCTCGTGCGAGGTCATCGACCCCCGCACTCTGTCTCCGCTGGACTTCGGCGCCATCGCCCGTTCGCTGGAGAAGACCGGGAAGCTGGTCACCGTGGAGGAGGCCGTCCGTCCGTGCGGCTGGGGGGCGGAGATTGTCTCCCGCGCCGCGGAAGAGGGCTTCTGGTCGCTGGACGCGCCCGTCCGGAGGGTGACGATGGGGGAGAGCATCATCCCGTTCAGCCAGCCACTGGAAGACGCGCTCATCCCCGGCGCCACTCAGGTGGTGGAGGCAGTGAGGTCCCTTCTCTGACCCGGGCGCCCCGGACTGCCGTCCGGCTCAAACCAGCGCGAACACCTCGCGCTCCGCGTAGAGCTGCTGCAGGACGCGGCGGTCGTTCTCGTCGAGCATCGCCTGCTGCTTGGCGACCCATCCGAAGGTGTGGTAGGTCCACGTGAACCCGTCGCCGTCGATCTCGACGACCGCGTAGCCCTCCGGATGTCCGAACCGCGGACCGTTCCACCACGACCCCGAGACGGCTCCACTCGTGATGTAGGTCACCCCGTTGTAATCGAAGCGCTCGCGGATGTGGACGTGCCCCTGCAGCACCAGTTTGACGTTGTGCGCCTCGAACAGCTCGCGGAGCTTCTTCGCGTCGGCCATGGCCCGGCCGGGAGGGTTGCCCTTCTCCGGACCATCCACGATCTGGCTGAAGAAGGTCACCACCGGCACGTGGAGGGCCACAACCGTCGGACGGTCGCCTTTCGCCTTCAGGTCGGCTTCCAGCCACGCCATCTGCTCGTCGTCCAGCCGGGCCGCCCACCCGCCCTGGACGGGAAGGATGCTGTCCAGGACGATGAAGTGCCATCCCCTGTGCCCGAAGGAGTAGTAGGTGCGCTCGAGTCCCAGGCTCTCCAGGTATTTCTGCTTCCCGTAGCCCGGCTCGGAAGGAGAGATGGCGCTGTTCTGCAATCCGAAGTTGTCGTGATTGCCCATCACGTTCCAGAGCGGCATCTCGAGGCGCTTTGAAAGCGAGGTGTAGAGGTCCCAGAGCCGGTCGCTGCGCTCCCTTCCGGCCTTGAGCACGTCGAAGACCAGGTCGCCGCCGCTGAGGGCGAACTCTGCGCGGTGGCCGTTCATGTGGTGGATGGCCTGCGCATATCCCCTGGCAGCGTTCAGTTCCGGCTGGACGTGGACGTCCGTGAAATGGATGAACCGGAAGTGCGGGCCGTCCCGCCGGGTGGCCGGCGCCACCGCGCGCACCGGCCACAGGGTGCCCGCAACCAGCGCGGACCCTCCCGCGAGGGCGGCGCCCAGAAAGCCGCGTCTGCCGGTCTTCGTTCCCGTTCCCATATGAAGCGTCTCCTTCCCGGACAGGATGCGAGAGGCTCGCAACAAAGCCTTCTGAAAAAGTGTACCCGCGCAGCGCGGGACCGGCAACCCGCCCCTCCGGCGGGAACCGGCAACATTTTCCGTCCGAAAACTGTTAAGCTGTCTAAACAGAATCCCGTCTCAGGATTCGAGCGCCGCGACGCGGAGAAGGGGCCGTGAGCGAAGAGGAACGGAGAACAGCAGGCGATACGGACGCCGGGAGGGACGGGCTTCCGGAGATGGAGAAGCTGCTCAAGCGGGTGCTGGGAGCGCTGGTCTTCTCCGTGGGGCCTGCGCCCGGACTGGCGGACCTTCCCCTGTCGCAGCTTCGCTGCCTGATGGCGGTGGCGAGACAGCCAGACGCCCGGGTCAACGAGATCGCTGCCGCGCTGCGGGTCTCGGTGCCCGCCGCGTCCCAGGCGGTGGAGCGGCTGGTCCGGCGCGGGCTGCTTCGACGCTGCGCCGACCCGCAGGACCGCCGCGTGGTCCATCTGAAGCTCACCCCCGGAGCCGCCTGCGCTCTGGAATCCGATCGCGCGGCGAAGCGCTCCCGCCTGAAGAGGGCTCTGCAGAACCTCTCTCCGGCGGAGGCCGCGACGGTCGAGAATGCCCTGCGCCTGCTGGCGGAAGCGGCCGAGAAGGCGCAGCTCAAGGAGGGAGCGACTTGTCCGACATTCGAAGAAGACCCCCTGCTCTATCGAAGGCCGGCGGAAGGCCGGCCGGAACAGTGAGGAGGCTGCTGTGTGCGGCGGCCTTCCTGCTCGCCGCACCGGCCCCGCCCGGCGCCGCGGCGCAGCCTCCCGGCGGATCCCTCAGCGTCAGCGACGCCATCCGCATCGCGCTGGAGAACCACGGATCCGTGACTGCCGCCACCGAGTCGGTGGAAGCCAGCCGGCAGCGTGTCATCCAGGCGCGCACCGGGACGCTCCCCCGCGTGACGGGAGAAATAGGCTACACCGTCTCCGGCCAGGAGGTCCGGCCGGGCGGCGGAGGCGGGTTCGAGACGTTCACCCGGAGCTCAGACGGTCTGCAGCCCCGTGTGGCCGTGACATACAACGTCTACGACGGCGGACTCACGCGGGCTTCCGTCCGGCAGGCGTCCGCCGACGAGCGCTCCAGCCGGGCCGGTCTTTCGGCGGTGCGCAACTCGCTGGCCCTGCAGGTGGCGCTGGCGTTCTTCAACCAGCTGCGGGCCACGCGCACCCTGGAGCTCAGAAAGCAGCTGGAGATGCTGGCGGAGGAGCAGCTGAAAGCGGTGGAGGCCCGCATCGAGGCGGGCGCGGCCGCCCCGGCGGACCGGGCGCTGCCTTTGTCTGAGCTGAGGAACCGGCAGGTCGATGTGGTGCAGGCCGAAAACGACCTGGCCGTCTCCGCGGTGACGCTGCGCCAGCTGATGGGGCTGCCGACAGGCCCCGCCCTCGAACTGCAGGAGGTCACCGGCGAGCCGCAGGCAGGAGAACTGGAACAGTGGCTCGACGCCGCCCTTCGCGACCGCCCGGAGCTGGCGGAAGCCCGGGCGCGGGTGGAAAGCGCGGCGGCGGCGCTGGAGGCGGCCCGGGTCCGGCGCAGCCCGCGGGTGGACGTGGGAGCCGCATACGACCTGACCCCGGCCAGCGACTCCCGGCGGCAGGACTGGACTGTCGCAGCGGCGGTCAGCATGCCGCTCTGGGACGCAAGCCTCACCGCCGCCGGAGTGGCCGAAGCGAAGGCAAGGCTCCGCGCCGCGCAGGCGGCTCTGGAGCAGGAGGAGAAGGACGTCGCGTCCGAGGTCACCCGCGCCTACCGGAACCTGGTGAGCGCCCTCGAGCGGATGCAGGCCACGCAGGCCGCTCTGGAGGCCGCCAGGGTGAACCTCGAGTCCGAGACGGAGCGTTACAGACTTCAGGCAGCAGGCTCTTCAGTGCTGGCGCTGCAGACGGCCCAGGTGCAGTACGCCACCGCCAGCACCAACGACATCCAGGCGCGCTACGACGTGCAGAGCGCCTGGTCGCAGCTTCAACAGGCGATCGGAGGATTGCAGTCACCATGAGCGACCCGAAACAGAGAGCGGAGCAGCCCTTCCCGTCCGCACCGGGCCGGCGCAACCGCCGTCCGCGGCGTGCGGTCTGGGCCGTCGCGGCCATCATCATCCTGGTGGCCGGCTGGGCCGTGGCCCGTTCCCGCAGCAGCCGGAGCGCGTCGGAGGTCACTTATGAGTTCGGCGAGGTGACACAAGGAGATGTCCGGAGCTCGGTCTCGGCCACCGGCACCATCCAGCCCTGGAAGGTGGTGGATATCAAGTCGAACGTGGCCGGGCGCATCGACGTGCTGGCGGTGGACCTGGGCGACAGGGTCCGGGCAGGACAGTTGATAGCCATCATCGACCCCACCGACACCCAGGTGGCCGTCTCTCAGGCGCAGGCCGACCTGGCGGCGGCGCGCGCCCGGGCCGATCAGGCGCGGGCGGCAAGCGCGGCCCAGCCGGCTCTGACGACGGCGTCCATCCAGCAGGCCAGCGCGGCGCTGACATCGGCGCGCAAGTCCGAGGCGCAGGCGCGCAGGCAGCTGGAGCAGCTGGAGCAGCAGCTCGCCGAACTCAAGGATGTCACCATCCCCCAGAGCATCGAGGACGCCGCGAGCAACGTGCATCAGGCCCGCGCCAACGTTGCGGCCGCCCGCGCCGAGCTCGACCGCCAGAAGGAGCTGGTGGCGAAGGGCTATTCGTCGCGGAGCGAACTGGAGGCCGCGGAAGCCAGGCTTGCGACGCTGGAGGCGTCTCTGCGGACGGCCGAGCAGCACCAGCGGACCCTAGACAGGGCGAACGAACTGGCAGTGCGGGAGCTGCAGGCCCGCATCGAGGCGGCAAGGGCGAGCGTCGAGGAGAGTCAGGCGCGCATCCGCCAGCAGGAGGCCGCCCTCCGGCTTGCGCAGGCCAACGCCTACCAGGACCGGGTCCGGCAGGAGGAGGTGGCGGCCGCGCAGACGCAGATCGTCCGCTCCTCGGCGCAGCTCAAGCAGGCGGCCACCAACCTGGAGTACACCCGCATCACGGCTCCGCGGGACGGCGTGGTGCTCGCGAAGAACGTGGAGGAAGGGACCGTGGTGCCCAGCAGCCGGGGCTCCATCGGAAGCACCAATGCCCTGCTCCAGATAGGCGATGTCAGCCGCCTCTGGGTGGTCTGCAAGGTGGATGAGACCGATATCGCCCAGGTGCGGGTGGGCCAGCCCGTGTCGGTGACGGTGGACGCCTACCCCGGCCAGCCCTGGCGGGGAAAGGTCATCCGCATCGACCCGCAGGCGGTTGTGGAACAGAGCGTGACCACAATCCCGGTCACCGTGGAGCTGGAGAAGAGCGACCCCCGCCTGAAGCCCGGGATGAACGCCAACTGCGAGTTCATCCTCAAGGAGGCGCGCAACGTGCTGCGCGTCCCGAACGAGGCTTTGCGCGAGTCGGACGGCAAATACAGCGTGCAGAAGCTGGTGAAGGACAAGGAGGTGGACGTCCCCGTGAGAATCGGCATCATGGGGGACGACTTCACCGAGATCGTCTCCGGCCTGAAGCCCGGAGAGCAGGTCATCACCCGCATCAACCGGCCCGAGGAGACCGGCCCCAACACTCCGTTCCAGTTCGGGCCGCCCAGGAGGCCGCAGGGGACCACAGGCAGGCCGGGCTCGGGCGGTGGAGGCGGCGGCGCCGGCCGGCCGTCGGGCGCCCCGGGAGGAGGACCGCCGCGGTGATACGCGTGGAGAACCTGACCAAGACGTACGGCGCCGGCACCTATCATGTCCACGCGCTGCGCGGCATCACCCTGGAGATACAGGAAGGGGAGATGGTGGCCATCATGGGGCCGTCCGGGTCCGGGAAGTCCACGTTCATGAACATCATCGGATGCCTGGACCGTCCGACCGGCGGGTCCTATCATCTGGATGGGCTGGACGTGGCGGACATGGACGACGACCGGCTGGCGGAGATCCGGAACGCAAAGATAGGGTTCGTCTTCCAGCAGTTCAACCTGCTGCCGCGCACGACGGCCATCCGTCAGGTGCAGCTTCCGATGATCTACAGCGGCGCGGAGAGCTCGGAGGAGCGCGCGTTCCGGGCGCTGGAGGCGGTGGGCGTGGCGGACCGCTGGAACCACGTCCCGTCCGAGCTGTCCGGAGGGCAGCAGCAGCGCGTGGCCATCGCCCGGGCCCTTGTCAACGACCCGCGGCTCATCCTGGCGGACGAGCCCACAGGGGCACTGGACACCCGCTCCGGGCTGGAGATCATGAGCATCTTCCAGAAGCTGAACTCGGAGGGACGGACGGTGGTGCTGGTGACGCACGAATACGATGTCGCGATGCACTGCCGCCGCACCATCCGCTTCAAGGACGGCCGCGTGATAGCGGACGAGCCCGTCGCCGCTCCCCGGGACGCGCTGGACGAGATAGCCCGGCTTCCGAGGTTCGCCGACGAGGAGGACGAGCAGCCATGAGTGTGACCACCCCCGAGCGGACGGCCCCGGCGGCCCGTCCGTCAGAAGCCATACACCCTCAGCATCACCTGTCGCTCCGGCGAGGTCTCGGGCTGCAGGAGGCGTTCCGGGTGGCCTGGGACGGCCTGATGGCCAACAAGATGCGCTCGCTGTTGACGATGCTGGGCATCATCATCGGCGTGGCGGCGGTCATCGTGATGGTGGCGCTGGGACAGGGCGTGGCGAAGGCCACCCAGGAGGCCATCGCGAAACTGGGGACCAACGTCCTGACCGTGATGCCCAACGCCCAGCGCAGCGGGGCCGTCAACCTGGGGCTCGGCAGCATGATGACGCTGAAGCCCCAGGACGCGGAATTCATCCTGAAGCACTGCCCATCCGTAAAGGCGGTGTCCCCGGAGGCCAACGGCAGCGCCACGGTCAAGTTCCGGGGCCAGAACACCCGGACGAACGTCCTGGGCGCCGGTCCGGAATACTTCAGCATCCGCAACATGCCGCTTGCGAAGGGACAGATCTTCACGGAGGACGACGTCCGCCGCAGGGCCAAGGTCGCAGTCATCGGCGACACAGTCCGGGAGAACCTGTTCAACGGGATAGACCCCATCGGCAAGGACATCAAGATAAACGGGCAGAACTTCCGGGTCATCGGGCTGGTCCAGAAGAGAGGCGCGGCAGGCTGGCGCAACCCCGACGACCAGGTCACCATCCCGTACACCACCGCGATGCGCCGCGTCTTCGGGGTGGACTACCTGAACCGCATCAGCGTGCAGGCGGTGTCGCAGGACCGGATGCTGCAGGCGCAGGACGAGATCCTTGCGGCCATCGCCCGGGCGCACCGGACCCCGCCCGACGCCGAACCTGACGTGCGCATCTTCAACCAGGCCGACATCACGGAGAGCGCCAATCAGCAGACCGCCTTCCTGACCATGCTGCTGGCCGGCATCGCTCTGGTGTCGCTGGTGGTGGGCGGCATCGGCATCATGAACATCATGCTGGTGAGCGTCACCGAGCGGACCCGTGAGATAGGCATCCGAAAGGCCATCGGCGCGCGCCGGCGCGACATCCTGCTTCAGTTCCTCATCGAGTCCGTCACGCTCAGCCTTGCGGGAGGGCTCATCGGCGTGCTGCTCGGGATAGGGGTCTCGCTCTGGATGGCGCTTCCGCAGGCGAGCGGCGGAGCGGGGTTCCCAATGCTGCTTTCCACTCCTCCCATCATCATCTCGTTCATGTTCGCAGCGCTCGTGGGCACGTTCTTCGGGCTCTACCCGGCTGTGAAGGCCTCCCGGCTGGACCCCATCGAAGCGCTCCGGTACGAGTGAACATGCGGGGCCGGGCGAAGGACGCCCGGCCCCGCATCGACAGTCCGGCGGCAGACCCGGAGGCCCGCCCGCAAGCCCCTACAGATTCGTCCTGCGCCGGTGCGCCTCGCGCATCTCCTGCGCCATCGCCCGGATCTCCACCAGGTCGCGCTTCAACTCCGCCCAACCATACCAGTGCTGGTAGTCGGGGTTCATATGAAAAGCCCCCTGGAAGGCACGCATCCGGTGGGAGAGGAACATCACGTACAGCCGCTGTTCGATGGGCGTGGGCAGGTCGTAGAACCGCAGAAGGTCCGTGTGGGGAGGGACATCCTTCGGTCTCTGGATGATGCCGTCGGCATACAGGCCGTGGACGATGCGGATCGCCTCGGCGACCAGCCGGTCGGCCTCCTGGATGACGCGGTCACCCTTGGCCAGCTCAGCTTCCGAGTAGCTGCGCGAGTGGCATTTCACGCACTGGTCCAGCATCCGGTCGCGCTCCTTCTGCCAGTCCTCCGCGGTGAGGCGCGCCACGTCGCCGGCCACCACGACATCGAGCCTGCCGGTGGGCTGACCCTTGTCATCCAGCACTCCCAGCGCCTGCAGCAGCGTGACCCGGTCCTTCATCCACTCCTGGTCATCCTCGGGCAGCCGCAACGCCAGGAATCCCCACGCCGTCCGCACTCCGTGGTCACCCCCCGGCATGTGACAGAAGGCGCAGGTGGGAGTGCGCGGCGCGAGCTTCCCGGAAGAGGGCTTCCCGTGCGGCCACTCGGACAACGGCATATCCCAGTCCCACCGGTCGCGCTCCACGGTCATGATGCTGCCGTGTTTGCTGGTGCCGTACATCTCGGCCTGCGGGTGGTCGAAGCCCATGTGACAGGTCTGACAGGCTTCCATCCGGCGCGCCTCCGCGGCGCTGAAAACGTGACGCGTGTGACAGGAATCGCACTTGCCCTCGTCCAGCCCGATGCGGTGGCACCCGCCGCAGCCTTTCAGTCCGGCCACCACGACTTCCGGCTGAGAGGCGGTCTCCGGCATCGCCTCCAGAGCGACCCAAGCTTTCGCGTGCTTACCGGCATGGAACTGAGCGACCTGCTGCGGATGGCAGGTGGCGCAGTTGGCCGACCCGACTGCCCTCCGCACCCGCTTGTCCTCACACGTGGTGGAAGCGGACCTTATGGACTCCGGCGCCTTCCCGGACGGGATATGGCAGATGACGCAGTCCAATCCGGCGCGGGAGTGCGCACTGCGCTGGAAGTCGCGCACGGCGCCCATCGCGATCTGCTTCTCGGAATGGCAGGCGATGCACTGGCTTCCCTGCTGCTGCGCCGAAGCCGCATCGTGGGACGTCTGCAGCCAGGCCACGGTGACAGCCGCCGCCGCAAGCACGAATCCCGGAAGCATCTTCCTCCCTGACATGGCTGTTTCTCCTTCGGGGGAGGAGCGTTACGCCTTCCCGCCCTCCCCCCGAAGGAAATATTGGCCGCAGGGCTGCCTGCGTCCTTCCCGGAGTGTGAAAAAAGCAATCAATAACGGTAGATCGCCGCCACCAGCGCGCTGTCAGGGACCTCCTCGGGCGGCACGGCATACACGGTGCCTCCGTGCAGGAAGGTCTGGACGGTGGCCAGGTTCAGGAGGTCTTCGTCCTCCCTGCCCTTCTCCCCGCTGAACTCGACCTCTCCAGACTGCGGCTCGAAGCGCCCCCACACCTGCACCCCGACCGGGGCGAACAGCGTCTCCACCCGGCCGGAATGCGAGGCGACCACCACATCGGCCAGGTCCACGGACGAGCGTCCGTTCCCGCTGAGGGCCCGGAACCGCTCGACGGCCTCCTGCCGTGAGCGCTCGACGTGCGGCTTCAGGAACTCCCAGGCCTTCGCTTGGAGAACCTCCGGCCGCTCGCCGTCGTGGTTTCCGGGGATGCCCCCGGGCAGCAGGTGCGGGTATGTGCTGGCTTCGGCATAGAGCGGGAAGTAGTAGTCCACCCCCGCCAGAACCATCGGAGCGTGCTGTCCGGCGAGCAGCGGCTCGAGCGACCTGTTGATGAGGTGGAAGAACCGCGACAGGTTCTCCTTGGTGTCCTCAGCATCCTCCGTATGACCGTGGAACATGGCCGTCTTGCGGGCGCCCTGTGCGAGACTCCGGTACTGCTGCTGCTTCTCGGGGTCGTCAAACTGGAGCGCCTCCGCCAGGCTGCCGGGCATTCCCGGCACGAAGATCTCGCGGATGCTGTCGCGGGTCCCGTGGAAGAAGCGCACCTCCTTCTGGCTGAGAGCCAGCAGGAAGAACGGCTCGTCGCCCACCAGAAGCGGCATCAGGGGCTTGAGATAGAAAGACGAGCCGACGTGGACCATCTCCTCGAAGCGGATGGGCACCCGGTAGTACCTGAAGAACCCTTCCGCAAGAAACACGGCCAGCCCGTCGCTTTGATGCGGCCAGAACGACTCGTCGTCCACCAGAGACTGGATGGGCTTCAGCCACTTCGGCGCATCCCCCGGCCGCACCCCGTATTCGGGCAGCAGCCTTTCAGCCTGCCGCATCAGGTTCTTCAGGCGGATGGGGTCCTGCTGGGTGTCGGTCCCGGCCCTGTGAGTGGGCATGTAGATGGAGACACAGGGGCCATTCTCAACTCGGGTCATCTCCAGGAGATCTTCTCTGGAAAGCAGCTTCATTCGGGACCTCCTTCGTGGGTGTCTGCGTTGTGCTTGATGGATTCAATTTACCCGCCCGGAAGGGGACTTGCGTTCCCGACAGCCCCGGTTTTTGACCGGGACAAGCATCGCCGGCGGTGGACCACAGACCGGCGGAGGCCGTCCGCGACACGAGGCAACGCTCTCACGGCCCCGGGGGATGCCTCTCTTCGCACCTCCGCGGCCCCTGTTGCTCCTAGACCCCGCTGGTGCAGCCCTACTTGCGGACGGATTCTTATTTCGGATAGAATCCGCAGAACTGCGGAACTGCCATGGAAGAGAAGCACGACAACGTGGACAGGATGATGGAGCGCTTCATTGAGGAGCTCCGGCGCGCGGGTGTCAAGTTGACGCATCAACGGCTGGAGATCTATCGCGAGGTCGCAAGTCGGACGGACCACCCCGACATCGAGACGCTGTTCCAGGCTCTCCGCCGCCGCATGCCTACGGTGTCGCTGGACACCGTCTATCGCACCCTCTCCCTCTTCGAGGAGCTGGGGCTTGTCGGCAAGCTGCGGCCGCGGGAGGAAAAGACGCGGTTCGACGCGAACACCGGCCTCCACCATCATTTCGTCTGCATCCGGTGCGGACTCATCCGCGATGTCCACGCTCCTTTTCTCGACCATCTGGAGATGCCGGATGGCCAGGGTGTTGAGGGCGCCGTCCGCTCCACGCATGTGGAGTTCCGGGGTCTGTGTCCGGCCTGTGAAGCAGCAAGGCCGGACGACAGCGATGAAGGGCTGCCTGAGTCAGAAAGGAAGCCAGACAATGGCTGACGAGAAGAAACGACTTACAACCTCCACGGGAATGCCCGTGGAAAGCGACCAGGATTCCCTGACCGCAGGACCGGCCGGCCCGGTCCTCATGCAGGACACTCACCTCATCGAGAAGCTGGCGCATTTCGACCGCGAGCGCATCCCCGAGCGCGTGGTCCACGCAAAGGGTGCCGGAGCGTTCGGCTACTTCGAGGTGACGCACGACTTGACGCAATACACCCGAGCCGCATTCCTTTCGCAGATCGGCAAGCGGACCGAGGTGTTTGTCAGGTTCTCCACCGTCGGCGGAGAGAAGGGCTCTGCGGACTCCGAACGGGACCCGCGCGGGTTTGCCGTGAAGTTCTACACGGAGGAAGGGAACTACGACCTGGTCGGGAACAACACCCCCGTGTTCTTCATCCGCGATCCTCTCAAGTTCCCGGATTTCATCCACACGCAGAAGCGTCACCCGGTGACCAATCTGAAGGACCCGGATATGTTCTGGGATTTCCTCTCGTTGACACCCGAGTCCATCCATCAGGTGACCATCCTGTTCTCGGACCGCGGGACCCCGCAGACGTATCGTCACATGAACGGCTACGGCAGTCACACATTCATGTGGTACAACGCGAAGAACGAGTACTGGTGGGTGAAGCTGCACTTCAAGACCGAACAGGGTATTCAGAACTTCACGGGAGAAGAGGCCGACCGGATGCGCGGCATCGACCCGGATTGCGCCACCCGTGACCTGTTCGACGCCATCGCGCGGGGCGAGTTTCCGGCCTGGAAGCTGAAGGTGCAGATCATGACTCCCGAGCAGGCGAAGCACTACCGGTTCGACCCCTTCGATGTGACGAAGGTGTGGCCGCACTCGGATGTCCCGTTGACGGACGTGGGACGTCTGGTGCTGGACCGGAACCCCAGGGACTACTTCGCCGAGGTGGAGCAGTCTGCGTTCTCGCCGGGCAACTTCGTGCCGGGAATCGGCCCGTCCCCTGACAAGATGCTGCAAGGACGGCTTTTCAGCTATCCTGACACGCATCGGCACCGGCTGGGTCCGAACTACCACCTCCTTCCTGTAAATGCTCCCCGGGGCTGCAAGGCTCATACCTATCAGCGCGATGGAGCCATGCGGTTCGATGACAACGGGGGCGGCGCTCCCAACTACTGGCCGAACACCTTCGGGGGACCCGGCCCCGATTCGGGCGTCGCGCCTCCCGGCATTCCCGTCGAGGGGATGGCCGGCCGCCACTCCCCGGCCCTCTCTTCCGATGACTTCGTGCAGGCGGGAACCCTGTACCGGGACGTCTTGACAGAGCAGGACCGCACGAACCTGATCGCCAACATCGTGGGTCATCTGAAAGGTGCTCAGAAACGCCTGCAACTCCGGCAGACGGCGCTGTTCTACCTGGCAGATGCCGAATACGGCTCGCGGGTGGCGGAAGGGCTGTCGCTGAATCTGGAGGAGGTCAAGAAGCTGGCAGGGATGTCTCAGGATGAGCGGGTGAAGGCCACCACCTGACCTTCCTTCGCGGGTGAAGTCTCCCGGTCCGGCCGCGCCCGCCCTGAGTGTGCCGGACCGGCTGGACATCCCGGCAGGCGGAGATACGGCGCGCTTCGGGCACGGAGGCGCTGCCGCACTCACACCCGTACGCGGGAACCGGAGGCGGCCCGGCGAAGTCAGAAAGCCGGGCCGCTCCCGCGGCCGTGCCGGCGCGCAGGAAGGCGGCCGTCCCGGGAGGGCCCTGTGACTCGCGGGCAAGGGAGGCGCCTGCGATGAGAGCCGCTCAGACCTTCTGCATCGTCCTGCTCGCTGCGGCCTGTCTGGCCGCACCGGGAGGGGCCGTGCCTGCGGAAACGGACGCGCTGCTGGTGACGGATGCCGAGGCTGTCGTCCTCGCACCGCCTCAGCTCGCCGCTCCTCCGCATACCACCCTGCTGCAGTTCTCGCCGGACGGGAGATATCTGCTCGCCGTCAGCCGTCAGACGAGCATCACGCCGGAGTAGCTGAGACGGCTGCTGGCGGCGAACGCCCCCGGCGACCGCGTCGAAGGACAGACGTCCATCCATATCTGGGACCGTCAGAAAGCCGCATCGCGGACAGTCTGGAGCACTCCCTCGCCTGCTCTTTTTGTCCAGGATGTCGCCTGGCTGCCCGGTTCCGCCGTGGCACTGATGGTGTTGGGGCAGCCGGAAAGCAGCCCGCCGGAAGACAGCGGCGTGGCGCAGGAGATGGTCAGCCGCCTTCTGCACATCAACGCGGCGACCGGCAGGGCGACGGTGCTGGCAGACCTACCGCGATATCATCCCGGGCTTCTGCAGGTCTCGCCGATCGCTCCGCTTGCCGTGCTGGCAGGCCCGCCATCCGAGCACGAAGGCGAGAAGGCCTTCCTGCACATCCTGACCCCGAAAGCGGACCTCGGGAAGGTCATCTTCCTGCCGGACGGGGTCGAGGGATTCATCAGCGTCCGGTGGTCCGCGGATGGCAGGTCCCCGGTGCTGACGGCCATCAGCAGGACGGAGGGCGACGAGCCGCCGCGACCGGTGTTCTACGTGGTGGACCCTGTCGCCGGGGAGCTGTCCCCCGTCGAGAAGCCCGAGGTCTACTCCTCCCCGGAGGAGAACCCGGACCTGTCCCTGTCGGAGGCCGAGGCCAGCCTCGCCGCTCCGAAGGGTTCTCCGCCGCTCAAGGCCAGACTGGCGCTCCTGGCAGCCTCGAAGCCGACTCCGGGAGAACACGCCTTCGCCGCTGCCGCCATCGACGCGGAGCAGGCCGCGCTCTCCCCGACGCGGGACAGCGTCGCTTACGTCGCGCACGGAGCGGCGTTCGTCCGGGAGATCGTCCGGGTGCCCAAAGAGGTCTATCTGGAAGCCCATGCAGCGGCCCGCAGGAGCCACGCTCTGGCCGACGCAAAGCAGGTGGCGCTGGGCATCCTGATGCACGCTGCTGACAACGAAGACCGGCTGCCGTCAGCGCAGGAGTTCCCGCATGTTCTTCTCCCTTACCTGAAGGCGGAAGGGCCGCTGCAGGCTTTCGTGTACCTTGCCCCGGCTGACAGGATCGCGGACATCGAGTCGCCTTCCGTCACGCGTCTCGGATACATCCCCGTCCCGCCCGAAGGATAAGCCGTGGTGTTCGCAGACGGCCACTCGGAGTGGAGGGAGCGCCTGGACGAGTAGAGCAGCCTGCACGCAGCCTCATCCACCATCACAGGAACACACTGCAGGCCGCCGACAACACAGCCTTCATCTGTCCGTCCGGGCACCCCGCCCTTCGCCCGGGTGCGCGCCCACTCCGGCTCCTGGCTGCCAGGCCGGGCCGGAGGCGGGAGACGGCAGACGGCCGGAGAGGATACAATGGTCCGGTCCCGCGACGGGCGGGACCGCCCTCTGCCGGATAAGCGGCGGGGGACGACGACCGAAGACCGAAGCCGCCGACGCCTTCCAGATGAACGACAACCTGCTCCCCTGGATCCTCTTCAACCTGTTCGTGCTCGCCATGCTGGCCCTCGACCTGGGGGTCTTCCACAGAAAGGCGAGGGAGATCGGCATCCGTGAGGCGCTGCTGTGGAGCCTGTTCTGGGTGGCGCTGGCTCTGGTGTTCAACGCGGGGCTGCTGCTCTTCTGGCCCGACCGGGGGGAGGCCCGAGAAGTCGCGCTGGAGTTCCTGACGGGCTACCTCATCGAGAAGTCCCTCAGCGTGGACAACATCTTCGTCTTCGTCCTGATCTTCAACTACTTCGCCATCCCCCCGATGTTCCAGCGGCGGGTGCTGTTCTGGGGCATCATCGGCGCGCTGGTGTTCCGGGCCATCTTCATCGCAACCGGCATCACCCTCATCCGGCGCTTCGACTGGGTGATCTACGTGTTCGGGGCGTTCCTCGTGGTCACGGGGATCCGGCTGGCCTTCGAGAAGGACAAGGAGCTTCATCCCGAAAAGAACCCGGTGCTGCGTCTGTTCCAGCGGCTGATGCCGGTGACCACGGAGTTCCACGGGACCCGCTTCTTCGTCCGTCAGGCGGGACGCCTCACGGCAACCCCTCTGTTCGTGGTGCTCCTGCTCATCGAGACGACGGACATCATCTTCGCGGTGGATTCCATCCCCGCCATCCTGGCCGTGACTCAGAAGCCGTTCATCGTGTACACCTCGAACGTCTTCGCCATCCTGGGTCTGAGGGCGCTCTACTTCGCGCTGGCGGGAGTGGTCCGGATGTTCCACTTCCTGCATTACGGACTGTCGGCCATCCTGGTGTTCGTGGGGACGAAGATGCTGGTGAACCACCACGCGCACGCGAAGGTCATCTCCACGGAGATGTCGCTTGCGTTCATCGGGCTGGCCCTGGCGCTGAGCATCGCGGCGTCCGTCCGGTGGCCGAAGCGGCCGGCCGAAGCGCCGTCTCACGACACGGAGGCCGTCATCCGCGAAGCCGGGGGCTGACAGAATGCCGCAGCCGGGCTCCTTCCCTCTCCGGGACGGGCGCAGGCTTTACAGCGGCCGGATGTAGATGTTCCGGAAGTAGAGCGTGTTGCCGTGGTTCTGCAGCTCGATCTGTCCGCACGGATAGATGGGCCTGTCGCGCTCCCAGTAGTTCTCCATGGTGACGTCCTTGACCACGAGCTCGCCGTTCAGGAACACGTGGACCTGCTCGCCCACCATCACGATGCGGAAGCGGTTCCATTCACCGGGAGGCCGGTCGGCCCTTTTGAGGGGGTCGGAAGGGTTCTGTTTGTTGTTGTACAGCCCGCCGGAGCCCACCGGGTTGTCCCAGATCTGCACCTGCGGGCTCCCGCGCAGGTAGATGCCGCTGTCCCCGCCGGGCTCTATCTTCCAGTCCACCAGAAGTTCGAAGTCGCAGAAGTCCCGGGCGGTGCACAGGTTGTCGCCCTTCCCGTCGAAGACCAGCACTCCGTCCACCACCTGCCAGTGCGCGCGCATCCGCTCGTCGGCCTTCTCCTGAGCCGCAGCCAGTTCGGCCGGCGTCATCGCGGCGCGCTTCGGCGGGTTCTCCACCAGACCCTTCCATCCGTCCAGCGTCCGGCCGTCGAAGAGGGCGCGGAAGCCCGGTGGCGGGGTGTTCGGACGCTCCGGGCGGGAGAGGTCGCGGATGCGCACGTTCCGGAAGGCCACTTCGCTCGGTCCGTGGCCCATGAAGCCGATGCGGCCGCGGTCGCGGAAGATGCCCGGGTGCTCCGCGATGATGCGCGGGTCGCGGATGCGGTTGAGGTCGGCATTGACGATGACCTGCCCGTTCAGCGTGACACGGATGCGCCGCCCGGCAGCGGCGATCTCCATCGCGTTCCACTCCCCGGGCTTCTTCAGCGCCCCCCGGCGGGCAGGCGCCACTTTGTAGATGGAGCCGCAGTACTGGGCAGGCTCCAGGGCGGCGTAGGAGGGGTCGTCATCGTCGAGCAGCTGGATCTCCATCGCGTCGTATGCGGGGCTGCCGTCCAGAGAGGAGCGGATGGCCACCCCGTTGTTGCCCCCCCCGTCCAGCCGGAAGTCGAACCTCAGCACGAAGTCGCTGTACTGCCGCTCCGTGAACAGGATGCCCCCGCCGTCCGCCGGACACACCAGCAGCCCGTCCCGCACCACATAGCCCCGACCGTGGCCGCCGATGAGCTGCCACCCGGCCAGGGACCTGCCGTCGAACAGCGGCATGAACCCCTCTTCCGCCGCCCCCAGGCTGGCGCTGAAGCACGACACGAGAACGGCGGAGAGGAGAACGAGGATGAAAAACGGCTTGCGCATGAGTATTGCGGCTCCCGGATGGCAGGTCAATGTCCGGCCCTCCCTTCCCGCCTGGAGCCCGGATCTCCTTCCGCCGGAACGGAAAGGCTGCCCTACCACTCCAGACAGGCCTCCGGAGCGCGCGCGAGGTCGGGCGCGTGCCAGTCGGCTTCGTGGAGGTCTTGCGCCGAAAAGCTCGTCAGGATGCCCAGGCACCGGCAGTTGGCCGCCTTCGCGGCGCGCACGCCGTTGACGGCGTCCTCCACCACCAGGCACTCGCGGGGTTCCAGTCCCAGCCGCTCCGCCGCGGTCAGGAAGATCTCCGGATGCGGCTTCTTGTGCGTGACGTCCGAGCCTGTGACCACGACGTCGAAGGCGCCGGGAGGAAACCCGATCTCGCGCAGGTTCATCTCCACCTTCATCAGGTCGGCCGCGCTGGCGACAGCAAGCTTCAGCCCCCGCCCGCGGCAGCGCGAGACGAACTCCCGGGCGCCGGGGAGAGGGCCCAGCCGGCCGTGGATGAGCCGGCCGTAAATGGTGTAGGTCTCCCGCTTGGCCTCCTCCAGATCCAGCGACAGGCCGTATTTCTCCGCCACCCCGCCGATGTAGCGGTCCTCACCCGCCCCCACGAACGGGATGAAATCCTCGGGCTTCGCTTCGACTCCCCTCGACGCGAGGAACTCGATGGCGGCCCTGCAGATGTACTCCTCGGAGTCGATGAGCACCCCGTCCATGTCGAAGATGACGCCCCGCAGCTCACCCATCGGCGCCCGACTCCGCAGCACCGGAGGCCGCGCCCGGCTTCCAGTGCCTGTCCCACGGCGCGATGCGGCGGGAAGCTCCTTCTTCGGGCCGGGCCGCCCGGACCTCCTCCAGGGTGAACATCGGGATGGCTTCGACGCCCGCCTCCCGGATGGCTTCGACCCCCCCGGCCTGCCGGTCCACCAGCGCCCAGACGGCCTTGACGGCGCAGCCCCGCTCACGCACCGCCTCGATGGCGCGGATGACCGACCCGCCCGAAGTGATGACGTCCTCCACCATCAGCACTTCGGCTCCGTCGTCCAGCCGCCCCTCGATGAGCTTTCCGGTGCCGTGCTCCTTGGCGGCCTTGCGGACGATGAACCCGTCCACCGGCCATTCCATCAGAGGGCTGATGCCCACGGCCGCGCCCACGATGGGGTCGGCGGCCAGGGTTGGGCCTCCCACGCAGGTGACCCCCAGCCGCTTCATCTCCTGCACCACGAACGTCCCCACCAGCAGGGCGCCGACGGGGTGGAGCGTCACGAGGCGGCAGTCCAGGTAGAAGCTGGACTTCGCGCCGCTGGAGAGCGTGAAGTCGCCCTCCAGGTAGGCCTCGCTCCGCACGAGCTCCAGCAGCCGCGCCCGGCGTTCGCGCGCGGGGACGAGACCGAGGGGTTGAAACGCCGACATAGGACCGAACACCTCTCCGTCCGGACCTGAGCAGTCCGGGAACCGCAGAGGTTTATAGCAGGAGCCGTCCGCCTCGTCCACAGAAGACACCAAACGGCAACCCGGCAGTCAACGTAATGCAAAAATCCTGAGAAGGCCGTATGGCACATCGTCGACGGCGAGGTCGAACGAGAACGGCGGCCCGAGACCGGGTCGCAGGAGGGACGCAGCGACGTGTGAGGTTGCAGCAACGGGACCCGCTCGGGCAGGTTTCCGGAGCCTGAAATGTTGCCCCGAATCCTTGATATACGGATAAAACCGGCCTTACCCTGCGATGACCCTGCGCTTCTACACTCGCAGACGGGACGCGGCTGCCGTCCGGGGCAGCAATCTCAACGCGGGCCCGACAAGTCGAGGAAGGGAGAAAGATGAACGCGAAGACCCTTTTCGCCGTTGCCGCAGCAACGCTGGCCGTGCACTCCGCGGCTGCGGCAGCACCCAGGAACGTGATCCTCATGATTGCAGACGGATGGGGTTATAACTCCATCCAGATGACCAACTTCTGGACCGGCGCGGCCGCGCAGAGCTACGAGCGGTTCCCGGTGCACTTCGCCATGAGCACCTACTCCGCCAACGGGCATGGCTACGATCCGGCGCAGGCCTGGACCAACGGGACATACAACATCCCGTACCTGAAGACCGGAGCCACGGACTCGGCGTCCGCGATCACCGCCATGCTGACGGGCATAAAGAACTATGACGGCACCATCAACCTGAGCGTGGACGGACAGCCGCTGACCAGCTTCGCCCAGATGTACAAGCAGTCGGGCCGGGCTGCGGGGGCCGTCTCCACGGTGCAGTGGAGCCACGCCACTCCTGCGGGCGCCTATGCGCACAACCGGCGCGACAACTACGCCGACATCGCGCTGGAAGGCATCGCATCCGATATGGATGTGATCTTCGGCGCCGGCAATCCGGACTTCGACAACAACGGCCGGCCCGCCGCGAACAACCCTCGCTACGTGGGCGGCGCGGAGACCTGGAACAAGCTGAAGAACAACGAGCTGCCGGGCATCACCCACATCCAGACCCGCTCCGAGTTCCTGAGCCTCATCGTCGGCAATCCGAGCGGACGGTACATCGGGACGTTCCAGTCCTACACCACGGCCAATCAGGCCCGGTCCGGATACACGCCCTCCGACATCCCGGGGAGCGTCCCGCTGAACGGCGGCATCCCTTCGCTGGCCGAGATGAGCCTGGCCGCGTTGAACGTCCTCGACAACAACCCTGAGGGTCTGTTCCTTCTCATCGAGGGCGGGGCGGTCGACTGGGCAAACCATGCCAACCAGCCGGCGCGGCTCATCGAGGAGATGATGGACTTCAACTTTGCAGTCGATGCGGTCATCAGCTGGATCGAATCGAACAGCAGTTGGAACGACACGCTCCTCATCGTCACCGGCGACCATGAGTGCGGGATGCTGACCGGTCCGGACGGAGCTCTGAACCTGGAGGACCGGGGACCGGGCGCCATACCGGGCCACAAGTGGAACTCCGGAAGCCACACGAACACGCTCGTCCCGCTCTTCGCGAAGGGAGCCGGCAGCGAGCTCTTCGCGCAGTATGCGACGGGCCTCGACCCGGTCCGGGGCGCTTACATCGACAACACGGACATCTTCCGTGTGATGTCCGGAGCCACGGGAGTGGTCCCCGAGCCGTCCAGCGTGGTGGCTCTGACTGCCGGGCTGGTCAGCCTTGCCGGGCTCGTGGCCCGCAAGCGCAGCTGACGCGTCACTATCGGGCGAAAAACGGTCCAATGAGCAAGGGGCGGGCGCAGCGCGCCCGCCCCCGAGGCTTTGTCCGGTGCGTCCCCGTCAACCCCGGGCGCAGCCTGCCGAGATGCCGCGCTTCTCGTAATAGCGCTGATGATACTCTTCCGCCCGCCAGAACGGCTTCGCGGGCTCGATCTTCGTGGCGACCGGCTTTCGCAGGCGGCCGCTTGCCTCCAGCGCCGCTTTGGACTGCTCGGCGACGCGCCGCTGCTCTTCACTGTGATAGAAGATGACCGAGCGGTACTGGTCGCCGATATCCGGGCCCTGCCTGTTGACCTGCGTGGGGTCGTGGATCTTCCAGAAATGCCCCACCAGGTCGCGATAGGACACCCGGGAGGGGTCGAAGGTCACGCGGACGACCTCGGCGTGGCCCGTCGTATGGCTGCAGACATCCTCGTAGGTGGGATTCTCGGTGTGCCCGCCGCTGTAGCCGACTTCCGTATCGACCACCCCTTCCAGTCTGCGGAACGCCGCCTCCACCCCCCAGAAGCAGCCTGCGCCGAATGTCGCCGTCTCCATAGTCCTTTCCTCCTCCGGAGCCTTCGAGGCGATTCCCGGACTTGCGGGGCGCTCCGGCTCCCCTGTCGTGGCTCGCTCGCGGGCCAGAGAACCCAACACCGCGAGGACCAGAGCTGCAATAGAGATGAGTGAGAAGACCCGCATGCCGTCAGTCTCCCCGGAGCGCCCGGCCGGATGTGAGTTCCTGATAGCGAAAACCGCTCTCAATGCCGGACGGTTCCCGGGGAAGGCTCCTGACGCGGGACCTGCTCCGGGAAGGTGATGACGGTTCCGGCGATGTGGCGCGTCCCGTCGGCCACATTGAAGTAGTAGACCACCAGCACCCGCCCGCCGGGCAGGACGACCGCCCACGGATAGCCGATGTCCTGATTGCCGCCGTCGTCCCGCAGGATAATCTCCGGGGCGGTTCCGAAGCCGGAGCACTCGGGGTCCAGCAGCCTGGCCCGGATGCCGAAAGGCTCTCTCCTGTGACCGTAGACCACGAAGACGCGCCCGTCCGGCAGGGTCACCGCATGGAACGGATGCCCGAACACTCCGGCGTCCTCCCACTTCCCGAACGAGCGCCCGCCGTCGCGGGAGCGGGCGACCGCGCCACTCCCCTCCAGTCCGGCCGTGCGCATGAACGCCACGATGTCTCCGGAGCGGGTGCGCACCAGCGAGGTCTCGTTGAACGTCACTTCCGGGTCCTCAGCCACCGGGCACACGTAGCTCCAGGTCTCGCCACGGTCCGATGACCTGAGGAGATGCACCGACGAGCGGCGGGGCTGCAGGCTGTCGGTGCGGGCCACGGCCCACAGCAGGCTGCCATCCGGCATCTGAAGCATCGCTCCCCGGTTGAACGCGGGACACGGACGGCCCAGCGCATCTTTCGACGCCTCGCCCGGGAGCGAAGGCGGCACGAAAGGCCCCTTCCAGGTCCTGCCTCCATCGACAGAACGCAGCACATAGCCGCCCAGGAACGCAAAAGGCGGATGAGCCAGCGAGCCCTGCACCTTCGCCTGGCCCTCCGGAGGGACCAGCGCCCACGCATAGCTGCTGCAGACCAGAGACCCGTCTTCGAGCAGCGCAAGGCACGGGTCCTGAGAACCTCCCAGCGGGTGCGCGTAGATCAGCTCGGGCTCCTGCGACCAGGTGAGCCCGTCGTCCGCCGAGCGGACCAGCACCAGATAGCTGTTGGGATCCGTGTGCGTGCAGCCCGGCGCGCCCCACAGCGCCCGGCGGTCCGGAGCCCGCCGGAATGCGCAGACAAGCCCGCCATCGGGCAGACGCACCACGGACGGAAAGGCGCAGTAGAAGGCGGGATCCTGATAGACGACCACGTGCCTCATCGATGCCACTCCCGGCGAGGAGCCGGCGGCCGCCGCACCGGCCGCGGTCGACGCCCAGACAGCCAGCAGAAGAAGGAATCTCCAACGGCGGCGACTCCCGACGCAGTCACTCACTGCGTCCATGGACGGTCTTCTCCTTCGCGTCCCAGGAGACGGAGTATCCGCGGGCCTTGAGATACTGCGCCACCGGGACCAGGCGCTCCTCGCGCGGAGGGCCTTCACCGGTCGCGGCGGCCAGCGCCCTGAGCGATGCGTGGCTGACGCCGTCCTTCAGGATGAGATGGACGGCGGAGTCTCTGCCGTCCAGCACAAGGCGCGCGGTGGCAGCGCTCTCCTTGCGGTAGTCCGGGATGCGGGCGATCTCGAAATGCATCCCGTCCCTGCGGGAGGGCGACCAGCGGCCGCCCCAGGCGAACCCGTGCCTCTCGAACACCGGCGCCAGTTCCCGCACGCTCCCGCGCTTCCCGGAAGGCGCCGGCTCCTTCCCGAACGGGTTTTCGGCGGGGTTGATGTCGAAGGCGATGCCCCACGAATGGCGGCTCAGGCTCGAGCTGCCGCGCATCCTCCGGGGCACGAACGAGCCTCCCCAGAGCACGATTTGTCCCGCCAGACCCTTTTCCCCGACCTCGCGGAAGGCGCGCTGAAGCTGCTCCACGCCTCGCACGTGCCACCGCACCCTCCCGTTGAAGGTTCCTCCGAACGACGGGACTCCGTCCAACTCGGGGATGTAAACGGTGGTGATGCAGCGCTCCACCCACCCTCCGGCGATGGTGATGGCGCTTTCCCCGTTTGCCCGCCACGCGAACCGCCCGAACAACTGCTCGACCTGCCGCTGCTGAAGCGGCCGAGGATGGTCACTCAAGGACGATGCCCCCCTTCCCGTCTTGTATCCCCGCAGGCTCGATCCCCCGCGGGACCCGGCGCATATTGTAGCCGACTGAAACCGGGATGGTGAGCCCGAAAAGCGTGTGAGGAACAATGCAAAGAGTGCTGTCGTCCATTTTATGACAAAAGACGCGTCTTTTTGAGGGTGCGCAGGAGACGGCAGACGCCGGCCGGTCCGGAGGAGGATTCCCGAAGCGTTGGGCAACCGAGGCTACAGGCTGATTCTCGCCGCGTTGCTTGTGGTGGCGGGCGCCCTCCCCTGCCACGCCCGGACTCTCCACCTCAAAGCCGGAGCCTTCGACCCGGCCGGCCCGGACGCTCCTGTCATCCTCAAGGCTGCTGCCGCGCACGACGGCTACTGGCTGGTCCAGTTCCACCGCCCGGTCACCGATATCGAGAAGACCCTCGTCTCCCGCTCGGGGGCCGAAGTCATCTCCTACATCCCTGAGCAGGCCCTGCTCGTGAAGGCGGACGCCGCAGCTGCGGAGCGTTTGAGACGCTCCCCTGAGGTCCGCTGGGTGGGTGCCTATCATCCCTCTCTTCGCGTGTCGCCCGACATCCCGGACAAGGGCCCTGCTTCCCAGTTCACCGTCCTGTGCTTCCCGGGAGAGGATGCCGGGGCCATCGGGAGCGACCTGAAGCGCAGGGGGGCGGAGGTCCTCTCGCGGTCGGAGGGCCCTGACGGGGCGGTCATCATCGTGTCGGCTCTCCCTGCGGCGGCCCGGTCGCTGGGCCAGACCCCGGGAGTCCGATGGGTGGAACCGCGTCCGGAGCCCCGTCTGATGAACAATGTGGCCGCCGGCATCATCAATGCCCGGCAGGTCTGGAGCTCCACTCGGCTGTTCGGCGAGGGGCAGATCGTGGCGGTGGCGGACACGGGCCTGGACCTGGGGGTCGGCAGCCCAAACCTGCATCCGGATTTTCAGGGACGCGTGGTGGCGGGCTTCGGGCGGGGACGCCCGGGGCTCACCAATGACCCGCACGGGCACGGCACCCACGTATCGGGCTCGGTGCTGGGCAGCGGCGCGCTCTCCGGAGCGGACCCCGCCACCGGCGACTACGGGGACTCCTTCGCGGGGGTCGCCCCGCGGGCGGGGCTCATCATCCAGAGCCTCATCGACGCAGGGGGGAAGCTCGGCGGACTGCCGGACGACCTGAACGAGCTTTTCAACGAAGCCTACAACGCCGGCGCCCGCGTTCACACCAACAGCTGGGGAGCGAGCCTCTACGGAGGCTACGACGCGCGGGCGCGCCAGCTCGACTATTTCGCCTGGATGCATCCGGACATGGTCGTGGTCTTCTCCGCCGGGAACGACGGGGCCGACCGCAACTCCGACGGGCGGGTGGACCCGGACTCCATCGCCTCCCCCGCGACCGCCAAGAACTGCATCTCGGTGGTCGCCGTCTCATTCCAAAAAAAATCCGGCGGCCTTCAGACTACGTGGGGCAGCTCCATCTGGGGGAACCTGTTCCCCGTGAACCCCCTGTTCCAGGACCCCATCTCTGATAATCCGGACGGTCTGGCGGCGTTCTCCTCCCGCGGACCCTGCGATGACGGACGCATCAAGCCGGACATCGTGGCGCCCGGAACGAACATCATCTCGGCGCGCAGCCGGGACCCGCAGGCGGGTGTCGGCTGGGGGGCCTTCAACGCGGACTATGCTTACTCGGGCGGCACCAGCATGTCGGCTCCGCTGGTCGCAGGCGCGGCGGCTCTGGTGCGCCAGCACTACCTGCAGGCCCGCGGCTCGGAGCCTTCAGCCGCGCTGGTGAAGGCCACGCTCCTGTGCAGCGCGAAGGACATCGCTCCGGGCCAGTACGGGACCGGCGCCTTCCAGGAGATCTTCCCCCGTCCCGACAACTCCCAGGGCTGGGGACGGCTGGACCTCAAAGCGGCCATCGACCCCGACCCCCCCGTCGCCAGGTTCGAAGTGGACGAGCCGGTCGGAATCTCCACGGGGCAGATCCGCAGCTTCAACATCCGTGTGTTGGACGGGTCCGTCCCCCTGCGCGTGGTGCTGGCCTGGACGGACTACCCGGGCGACGCAGCCGCTTCCCGGGCTCTGGTGAACGACCTGGACCTTGCCGTCCACGCTCCGGGAGGCACCATCCATCCCGGAAACGGGGGCTCGGACAGGACGAACAACGTGGAGGGCGTGGACATCCTCTCTCCCGCTCCGGGAGACTACGTCATCACAGTCTCGGCGTTCAATGTCCCGCAGGGACCGCAGCCGTTCGCCCTGGTGGTGGAAGGAGGACTTCCGCGAGGCTACGTGTCCGGGACGGTCCGGAGCCAGAGCGGGAGCCCCGTGCCGGGTGTGCAGATAACGGCGGCCTCGGGATGGGACATCTTCACGGGGCAGACCGACGAGCTCGGACGGTATCTCATCAATGTCCCGGCGGGCGATTACACCGTCTCGGCGGCGCGGCAGGGCTGGAGCTTCTCTCCCCTGAACCGGACGGTGCAGGTCGGAGAGACGGGGGCTTCCCATCTGGATTTCGAGGGCACCGCCCCTGTCTCCGCCATCACCGGAAGGGTGACGGTGGGCGTGGTGCAGACCGTCACGGGCCTCTGGGAATCGCCCCATCCCTATCAGAACAACAGCACCCACACCGTGACCATCCAGGGACCGCCCGGTACGGTCCGGATGCGCGTGCGCATCGCCGAGATGGATACGGAGCTCGACTACGACTTCGTCTCCATCGTGTCGCAGAGCGGGACGGTGGCGGCAGTCTACAGCGGGCCCCGGGAGGCGTTCTGGACTCCCTGGGTGGATGGCGACTCGGTCCGCATCGTCCTGACCGCGGACGCCACCAGAGCATACTACGGCTGGAGGGCGGACCGGTTCGAGGCGGTCGTGCCCGGCTCTCCGCTTCCGGGAGCCACCGTCCGGGAAAGCCGGAGCGGGAAGGAAGCCGTCTCAGCCGGCTCCGGGTACTACGCCCTGCAGGGGCTGGAGCCGCTGGCCACCCAGCTGACCGCGAGCCACCCGGGATACGCGTTGAAGCCGGTGCAGCGGAAGGTGGCGCCGGAGCCGGGGCAGCTGGTGCAGGCGCAGGATTTCGTGGCGGTGCCGGAGCCGCCGGTGGCCGAGATACAGATATCCCACAGCTATGTCGGGGACCTGGAGGTGACGCTGGGCATCGGCGACCCCGAATCACCCGTCTGGAGCCAGACGGTCTGGAACCGTCAGGGAGGGAGCTCCACGGTCATCTCTCTGTCCGTGGAGGCGGATGAGGGAGTGGCATACTTCCCGCCTTCGCCCGGCGCCCGGTGGTTCCTGCAGGTCTGCGACCGGGCAAAATACGACACAGGGAACATCCTTTCGTTCAAGGTGAGGCTCGGGGACCAGGTGTTCTTCTCGGCGGACGTGCCGGCTCCGATCGTGGATTTCAACTGCACCACCGTCTACATCCCGTCCCTCCCGCCGATGCGCATCGGTGAGGCGCAGCAGCAGATGGACGGCCTGCCCGTGGAGTTCTGGAACAAGGTGGTGACGGCTGTCTTCGAGGACCGCGCCTACATCCAGGAGCCGGACTCCTCGGCCGGCATCGCCCTCTACGGGGCATCCGGGCTGAGCGTCGGCGACGTGGTCAGCGTGAAGGGGTATCTGGACCGGATGAACTGCGAGCGGGTGGTGACCTCTCCGCAGGTCTTCGTCGTGCGCAGCGCGAGCCAGGTCCCCCGGCCGCTGAACATGCCGGCCGGGCGCATCGGCGGCCATCAGCCGGGACTCTTCGGGGCGGGGTTCCCCAACTCCCCCGGCGTGATGAACCTGGGTCTGCTGGTGTGCGTGACCGGACGGGTGACCAAGGCGGGAGCGGGCTACTTCTATCTCTCGGACGGGTCGGAGGTCATCGACGGGAGCGGATTCCGGGGCATCAGGATCTCGCTGCCGCCGGGCGTCGCGCCCCCCGAGGCGGGAAGCGTGGTCCGGGCGACCGGCATCGCGGGCTGCAAGGACGCGGGTTGGGGCGAGGCGCGCATCGTCTACGCTCGCAGCGCTGAGGACATCGTGACCGTGCAGGGGCCCGAGATCGTCTTCTCGGACGGCTTCGAAAGCGGGACGGGCGCGTGGAGCGCATACCCGGGCTGCTTCCCCATGTCGGCGAACGATTCCCGCGCGAAGTCCGGACGGTTCAGCCTCCTCTCCCGCGATGACGCCTGCGAGGCAAGCGTGCACGACCTAGGACAGCGCTATTCGGCCAACGTCGGGCTCACGGCCTGGCTCTTCGACCCCGGCGGGCCCGGCCATCAGTCTCAGCTGATGGAGCTCCGCGGCGGCACGGGTGAGCTCTCGGACGGGTTCGCCATCGGGGTGCACACTCCCGTATCGCCGAACCTGTACTGCATCCGGACCGAAAAGGACGGCTGGGCGGTCACCTCCGTGCCGCGGTCGGCGGGATGGGTGAAGTTCACCATCCGGCTGAACCCGTACACCGGCGGATGGGACGATGTGCGGTTCCTCATCGACGACGTGGAGGTCGCAAGCGGGCGCAGGAAGTCCGGAGTGGCTGTCTCGCAGATTATCCTGGGGAACCGCTACCTCCTGCCGGCCCAGCCCGCCTGGTGGGACGACGTCATATTCGGCTACGGTCGGTAGCCGGACAGGCGCGCTCTCCGGACGTGGCGGCGGTAGCCGTCGTACCATTGCCGTCCCGCCGGTCCTGAGCCGGGGCGGCAGAACTCCTGGTATCCCCAGGTGACGAAGTCCTCGCAGCAGCCGGCCGCCAGCTCCAGCTTCGAGACCAGACGCTCCAGCGGGACGGGCCGCCACCGCTTCTCCCGCGCCGCCGAATGATGCACCCGCCCGTTCACCCGCACGTACTCCTTCAGCGAGTCGAAGTGCATCTCGGCGCACTCCACGTTCCCCCACAGACGGGCGCCCGCAGCCGTGCAGGCCTGTCTCATCGCGGTGAAATAGGGCCGCCGCTGCGAGTCAGTGACCCAGGAGAAGTGTTCACCGCTGTCCTGCAGCATAATGATGTCGAGGGAGGCGTCGCGGATGAGGTCCCTCCAGTAATCGCGATACTCTTCTGGAGACGGCACGTAGAAGTCGCCGAACGTGCGCGTCCGGTCCAGGATGAAGAACGGGGAGAGGGTGACCGGCCTGTCCGGCACGGCTCTACGGCACTCCTCCGCGGCGAAGCGGTAGAGGTCGCGGATGTAGCCGTGAGCGCGGCCCGTCCAGAAGTGGATTTCCTGCGGGATGAACCACCCGAAGAAGGAGGGCGAGTCCTTCAGCAGCGACGCAAGATGCGCAAGGGAGGAGGACACGGCCTGCTTTTCTTCTTCCAGCTCGAGCCGCTGGAACCACATCGGGGTCATCGCCACGGAGACGAGGAGCGAGACATTTCTGCGCTCGCACAGCGCGATGAGCTCCCGCAGACAGGCCTCTTCCTGCGGAAGGCCGGCGTGGGCGTTCAGCAGCCAGAGCAGGTCGAACCCGATGGCCGCCTGCTCGGCCAGCTCGCGGCGCCAGCCGTCCACGCCCATCGCCGCGGAGACGGCCGGGTCGTACCACCAGAGAGTGCCGCGGAGAAGCGGCGGCGCCTTCCGCCCGGGCGCGGCGCCCGCGTTCTCTCCGGTAAGCAGCGCGAGGCCCAGCGCGCCGGAGATGGCCGAGAGGAGTTTCCGTCTGGTCATGAGCATCGTCGTCCCGTTCCGGCTCCCCCGGACTTTCAGGGGATGAGACAAGCGATCGCCGCCGCAGCAGCGGCGCCCGACAGCACCGTGAGAGCCCGGCGCAGCCAGACCCGCCGCGCCAGGAAAAGACTCCTCCGGCAGGGGACGGAGGCCGCCGCGGCGGCGCCTGCCCACAGAGCCAGCGCAAAAACAAGGCAAAAGACCGCCCACCGCGCGTCCCAGCCGGGCCGCGTTCCGGAAAGACCCCATGCCAGCCCGGCTGCCACGATGACCCCGGTCTGGAGGCGCAGACGCCTCCCGAGACGGCGCCAACGGTCTTCCGGATGGATGGCAAGCGCCCTTGCCGCCCTGCGCGCCGGGACCGCGTGAAAATCCGGGACCGGCCGGCTCAATCCGGCTCCTCCTTCGCGACGGCATCCCTGGCGACCTCCAGCACCTGCATCGAGATGGCTCCCTCCGGGCACGCCGCCGAACACCACCCGCAGCGCGTGCACCGGCCGGCGTCCTTCAGCAGGAGCGACTGCGCCGAGAATCCCGCCCCGTCCCCTGTCATCCCGACGCGGGACGACGGCAGCACGCGCAGTGCGTCCTCCGGACAGATGTCCACGCAGACACCGCATCCCGTGCAGACGTCCGCCTCGATGACCGCCGAGCGGTGGCAGTCCACGCACCGGGCCGCCTCGTCGAGGGCGTCGCTTTCCGGGAGCGAGGCCTCCAGGCACACCTCCTCTCCCGGGGCGCAGCCCAGCCAAACCACCGGCGGCGCCACCGCACTTCCGCCGGGCCGCGACACCGGGCGCACGCGCTCGAGCGCCTCCAGCGGGACGAGCACGGACGTCCGGCGCTCGTGAAGATGCCTGCCCGTCAGGAACGCGTGGACCTCCCGGGCGGCGCGCGAACCGGCGGCGACGGCGTGGACGAACGAACCGTCCGCCGGCGGCGTCTCGCCCGTATGGAACACCCCGGCCGGCAAGTCTTGCGGCACGGCCTCCCCGCTCGCCACAATGACCGCATCGAAACCGCTGGCGAGCAGACCGCAGCGCTCCCCGGATGACACGGGGGACGAAAGGTGGAGAGTGATGCCCAGGCACAGGATGGCCGCGACCTCGGCATCGAGGACGGAGGGATGGAGGACGCTCGCGGGCAGGCGGGCCAGGCGCCCCCCGGCGCGGTCCGCCTTCTCGAACACCTCGCACCGGTGACCCAGCAAAGCAAGGTCGTGCGCGGCGGTCAGCCCGGCGGGACCCGCGCCGACAATCGCCACGCGGCCGGGCGTACAGGAATCAAGCCTAATCCTGTGCAGATATGAACATGAAAGAGAGAAATCCGCGCCCTGCACCGACTCCGGCCCGAAGAGCTCGCACACGAAGCGCTCCAGAAGCCGGATCCGCACCGCCTCGTCCAGCCCCGCCCTGAGACAGGAGCGCTCGCAGGGCGCATCGCAGGCGCGGCCGCAGCTGCTGGCGAACGGGTTGCGGGAGCGGGCGTGCCGGTAGGCGTCCAGGTACCTCCCCTCTGCGACCGCCACGACCATCGAACGCACGTCGGTGCCTGCGGGACAGGCGGAGGTGCAGCCGACAGCCCGGAGGAGGGCATCGGCGTCAGGATGCGCGGCGTGGGCGAAGTCCGGACGGTCAGGCAAAGGCGGAGGCTCCCGGCATATCCGGAGGTTATGATAGCGGCCGGGGCCCGGCCGGCGCAACGCCCCCGCCTTCAACGACGCGGGAGCCGGGTCAGAACCGCACGCCCAGCCGGATCTCGGCCTCGTAACGGCGGTCGACCCCGGGAATGTTGGACTGCTCGACGTCCGTACGGGACCCGGAAAGCAGCAGGTTGAAGTCGCTCCCCAGGTCGCGCCGCAGACCCACGCTCAGGCGGCGGCTCGAAAGACCGTGGGCCGCCTCGGTCTGGCTGTATTCGTAGCCGCCCGTCAGATGCGTGGCCTGCGCCAGCCGCACGCCCAGTCCCAGCCGGGTCTCCTGCCATTCCCGTCCGGCCAGATACTCGTCCTTCGAGGCGTAGGCGCCGGTGAGCGAAAGGATGCCGATGTTGGCCTTTACTCCCAGCGAGCGGGCGTCGAAATACTGGATGTTCCCCTTGCTGTCCTCCGGGTTCTGCGACAGGCTGGCCGTGATGCCCAGAAAGCTCAGCGGGGTCACGCTGAGAGCCAGGGCGGAGGTGTTGACCTCGCTGGCCCCCGAGTCCCGGTTCTTGAACGCTCCTTCGAGGGTGGCGAAGCCGAGCGGCCACGCGGTCGCCGCCACGTCCCGCACGACGACGGAGGTCTGGCCGGTGTCGTTGAACGCATACCCGCCCGAGATGGACAGGAACTCCAGCGGCCTGCTCTCGATGCGCAGGTCCCGGCTGCGGATGCCCACGTTGCCCGCCTGGCGGTCCGCGATGCCGGCAGAGAGCTTCAGGTTTTCAGCCGGCCGCGCGGCGACCCGCAGGGAGCCGGAGGAATCGGGGCCCGCCGGAGCGCTGTCCCGCTCGCTGAAGGCCGCCTTCACCTCCAGGTTCCTGGCCGGAGCGGCGGTCACGCCCACGTCCAGCGCCGTGGCCTCGCCCTCGCGGGACGACTCCGCGACCCTGTAGCTCGCGTCCACCGACACGCCCGTGAGCAGAGCCGAGTTCACGGTGAGATGATGCACGCGCCGCGACTCGCTGCCGCCGTCGGTCTCCGCCCAGGTGAACCGGGCCGATGTCCTGTCGCCGAGCTTGCCGGAAAGCTGGAGGGTGTCGGAGACGCTGCGGGCCGCGGCTCCGCCGGAGCCGGTCCCGGTGGACAGGCGAGTATAGGAAACTTTGACATCCCTGGACAGTGCGTATCCCAACCGGTGCTGCACGGAAGTGGCGTCGCCGCCCCCTGCGCGGCTGTCGCTATCCGTCCTCTGATACGCCGAGTCCAGTGTCAGCCGGCTTCCCTCGGGCTTCCACGAAAGAGCCAGGTCCTGAACCGAGCGTCCCGGCGTCAGCCCGCGGTCCTTTCCGGCGGACATCTGATGGCCGGCGGTGGCATAGGCGCCCGTCAGGCTCAGCCCGGGCGCAAGCGTCGTGGTCAGTCCGAACCTGCCGGCAGCCCGGTCGCTCAGCCTGGACGGCCCCGTCCCGGAATCCGGCTTCAGGAGCAGCGACGTTTCGAGTCTGGTGCCTGGAGACAGCGCCGTGGAACCCGTCAGCCCCAGCAGCGAGTCGCTGCGGGCCGCATCACTGACACCCTTCTGGGTGTATACGGTGGTCAGGCGGAAGCTGGTCTCGCCCGATCTGTACAGGTCCAGCTCCAGCGGGACGGTGAACGTGGCGTCATTGCGCACCGACGTGGCCGGGTCCAGCGGATACTCCACCATCGCCAGACTGGAGTGCGCCAGAGGCGCGCTGAAGGCGATCTGCCCCTTCGCCGGGTCGATCTGGTAGTCCACACCCCGCAGCGCGCGACGCCCGTCGATGATGACCGACTCCCGGTTCGCCGGGATGCCCTTCCACGAGAGCATGTAGGGGCCGCGCGTGCGGTTCCCGGGGATGACGTCGCGCACGTAGCCCTGCGGCAGGTCGGACGGAGGAGCCGCGCTCAGCGTGGAGGTCGCGCCGAGCGGACCCGGCGCAGCGGGAGCAAGGCCGAGCGAGGCGTGAGCAGGCGCTGCCGCGGCCCCGGCCAGGACCGCGGCGAAGACCCCGACCTGTATCAGGCTGAACAGACCCGCGCGTCTCATACGGCCTTCGTCCTCGACACCTCTTGCATTAGACGGCCGGTCCGCCCGGAAGGTTCGCCCGCGATGGTGCCGGCGCTGCAGGCCGGGCAAGGCAGGCGACGGGCTCCGGTACTCCCCCTGCGCCTCCTTCCCACAGGTATAATACCCCGGACCCGGCGGCCAGCCGGCCGCCGGGACAGAGAGCATCCAGGAGGAACGCAGAGTTGCAATACGCATATCTGGGACGCACGGGACTGAAGGTCAGCCGCCTGTGTCTGGGCACGATGAACTTCGGCCCCCAGACATCCGAAGAGGACAGCCACGCCATCATGGACCGGGCCCTCGAGCTCGGCATCAACTTCTTCGACACGGCCGATGTCTACGGCTGGAGGCGGGGCGAAGGGTGGACCGAGCAGATCATCGGACGCTGGTTCGCGAAGGGAGGCGGCCGGCGGGAACGGGTGGTGCTGGCCACCAAGGTCTACGGAGACATGGGCGACTGGCCGAACCAGTCGCGGCTTTCGGCGCTGCACATCCGGAAGGCGTGCGAGGACAGCCTCCGTCGCCTCCAGACGGACTGCATCGACCTGTACCAGATGCACCACATCGACCGCCGCACCCCGTTCGAGGAGATCTGGCAGGCGATGGAGCAGCTGCACCGCGAGGGGAAGATTCTGTATGTGGGCAGCAGCAACTTCGCGGGGTGGCATATCGCAAAAGCACAGGAAATGGCCCGAAACCGTAACTTCCTTGGACTGGTATCCGAGCAGAGCCTCTACAACCTCAACGCCCGCACCATCGAACTGGAGGTCATCCCCGCCTGCCGGGACTACGGCATCGGCATCATCCCCTGGAGCCCCCTGGCGGGCGGCATCCTGGGCGGAGTGCTGAAGAAGGCGGATGGAGCCCGCCGCTTCTCGGAGCATGCCCGCAGGGCCATCGAGGAGAACCGGCACAAGCTGGAGAGGTGGGAGGCCCTCTGCGAGGAGATGGGAGAGCAGCCCGCCGACGTGGCTCTTGCATGGCTTCTGCACCGCGACGGCGTGACGGCGCCGATCATCGGGCCCCGCACCATCGGACAGCTGGAAGGAAGCCTGAGAGCCCTGGAGATAACGCTCGGCGACGAGGTCCTGAAGAAGCTGGACGAGATCTTCCCCGGTCCCGGCGGCGAGGCGCCGGAAGCGTACGCCTGGTAAGAGCGGCGGACAACGCTCAGAAGAAGCGCTTGACCACTCCCAGGATGCCCTGCTTCCAGGGGACCCGGTGGGAGATGCCGCTCCGGCCGCCCAGGCTCTCGCGGTTGGCCAGATACCACTCGAAGTTGCGCACGAGCGCCGCGCGGTTGGAGTGGACCGGCCTGAAGCCCAGGACGCGCTCCGCCTTCTCGATGGAGACGAAGGAATCCCGGCCCGCAGTCTCGTACACCCACGCGTAGAGCGGCGAGAGGCGGAGCGCTTCCAGCACCCTCAGGGCAAAGATGGCCGGGCCGGCGGGCAGCGGCCGGACCTTTCTGCCGAACCCGGCCCGGTCCAGCACGGCCTGGTAGTCCTCCCGCACTGTGCCGAACTCGGCGGCTCCGATGTTGAACACGTCATTGACCCGCTCCGCATCCAGCGTGGAGCAGAGCCAGATAGCCTGGCAGAGATCCTCCACGTCCAGCAGCTGGTAGCGGTTGTCCCCCCTGCCCAGCACCGGGAACGAACGGCCCTCCGCCGCCCATTCGTACAGAAGCGCGAAGACGCCCAGCCTCTCCGGACCGATGAAGGTCTTGGGCCGAAGCACCGGGACGCACAGGCCCCTCGCGCGATACTCCGCCGCCACCTCCTCGGCCAGCACCTTGGCCCTCCCGTAGGGCCCCACTCCCCTGAGAGGGTCCTCCTCGCGGATGGGATGATGGTCCGGGATGCCGTAGACGGCAGTCGACGAGATGTGCACGACGCGCCCCACCCCCGTCTGCAGAGCGCACTCCAGCACGTTGCGCGTGCCCCCCACGTCCGTGGAGTAGATGTCCTTCTCGGGATAAAGAGGCAGCGCCGCGGCCGCGTGCACAACGACCTCGGAGCCGGCCATGGCGCTCCGGAGGGATTCCGGGTCCCGCACGTCTCCCACAGTGTGCTTGACCCGCCCGGCTTCCGGGTAGTCGAACGGCTCCAGGTCGAACGTGGCCGCCTCCCTCCCCCGCTCCAGGAGGTAGCGGACGAGGTTGATGCCCAGGAACCCGGCTCCGCCGGTGATGAAGAACCTTGCGGGAGTCTGCTGCTCTGACATTGCCGTCCTTCTACTTCGCTCCTGCCGCCCCTGTTGCCTTCGCCCCCTGCCTGTGCCAAAATCGGCCGGACACAGGCATATCTGACGCGCGATCCGCAGGAGTCGAGATGGGATACACGCTGCACGTCGTTTCGCATACGCACTGGGACCGGGAATGGTATCAGCCGTTCGAGCTCTTCCGCCTGCGGCTGGTGGACCTTATCGACCGGCTGCTGGACCTGATGGAGTCGGACCCGGACTTCCGCTTCTTCAACCTGGACGGCCAGGGCATCGTGCTGGAAGACTACTTGAGAATCCGCCCGGAGAACGAAGAGCGCTTGCGCAGGCTCATCCGGGAGGGACGCATCACCATCGGGCCCTGGTATGTGCTGAACGACGAGTTCCTGGTGAGCGGCGAGGCCACCGTGCGCAGCCTCCTCGCCGGCCACCGGGTCGTGGAGCGGTTCGGACCCGTGATGAAGGTGGGCTATCTGCCGGACCAGTTCGGCAACATCGGCCAGATGCCCCAGATCCTGCGCGGGTTCGGCATCGACAACTGCATCTTCGGAAGAGGCTGGCAGGCCGTGGACGGCCGGAAGATGGAGTTCCGGTGGGTGTCCCCGGATGGAAGCAGCGTGCTGGCCAGCCTGATGGCGTTCTGGTACAACAACGCCCAGGACATCCCCGACGACCCCGCCGCAGGGGAGCGGTGGGCCCGGGAGATGCGCGAGAAGATGGCGGCCATCTCCGGCTCCCGCCATCTCCTTCTGATGAACGGGGTGGACCATCTGGAGGCGCAGTACAACCTCCCCCGGGCGCTCGCTGGCATCAACGAGACTCTGAAGGAAGACCTCATCGAGCACAGCACCCTCCCTCGATACGTGCAGGCTTTGAGGGAGGAGGTGGAGGCGGGGGAGCTGAAGCCGGAGCCCTTCCGGGGCGAACTCAGGGAAGACCGCTGGGGCAGCATCCTGGCCGGGACGCTCTCCAGCCGCGTCTATCTGAAGCAGGCGAACGAGCGCTGCCAGCGCCTGCTGGAGAAGTATGCCGAGCCGGCCAGCGTCTGGGCCGCGCTGACCGGCGACGGGTGGAAGTATCCGGCGGGAGAGCTGGAATACCTGTGGAAGCTCCTGATGGAGAACCATCCGCACGACTCCATCTGCGGATGCTCTCTGGACGAGGTCCACGACGAGATGATGACCCGCTTCGCGAAGGTGGAGCAGCTGGGCGGCGCCCTGAACGAGCGGGCGCTCCGCCACATCGCGGAGCGAATCGACGTGGACGGTCTGGCGCTGGCGGTCTTCAATCCGCTGAGCTGGCCGCGCACCGACGTGGTGCGGGCCACCATCGACGTGCCTCTGGGCGCGCCCGACCGCTTCTCGCCCGCCGCCGACCCCGCGGCGGACTGGCCGGCGCTGGAGATACTGGACACCGACGGCCGGAGCGTGCCCTACACCCTGCTTTCCAGCCGGAAGACGGCGCGGCCGGTGCATCATCCCGAGAAGCTGCCGATGGCCCAGTGGGTGCGGCGCTTCGAGGTGGAGTTCATCGCGTCGGACGTCCCGCCGATGGGATACCGCACCTACCGGCTCCGGAAGGCGGAGCGGATGCCGGATTTCGGCCCCCCGATGAACACCCGCGACCGCGCATCGCTGTTCGCGGAGACGGGCGCTCTGGACATCTGTCCGGGCGGCTCGCCCGCGCTCAGCCTGATGACCGGCGATGCGGCCGTGTTCATTCCCTCTCTGGGAGCACTGGAGGACGGAGGGGACGTGGGCGACGAGTACAACTACCGCCCGCCGCAGGAGGACTTCCGCATCCTGGCGGACGCGTCCGCCGGACAGCGCAGGTGGCTGGTGGAGGGACCCGTCTCGTGCGCGATGGAGATACGCTCCTCCCTGCGTCTTCCGGAGGCTGCCGCGCCGGACGGGCACGGACGCTCCGGGAGGCTCGTGGACTGTCCGGTCACGCTCAGGGTTCGGGCCTTCCGCGGCATCCCGCGGGTGGAGGTGGAACTCACCGTCGAGAACCGGGCGCGAGACCATCGCCTGCGCGCGCTGTTCGCCTCGGGAGCCGAAGGGGCGGACTGCTCCGTTGCGGGAGGCGCCTTCGAAGCCGTGCGCAGGCCGCTCCACCTCCCGAAGGACTGGCCGCCCACCCCGCCGCCCTCCACGTTCCACCCGATGGACGGGTGGGTGGACGTGTCGGCGTCCGGCAGGGGGCTGGCGGTGCTGGTGGACGGTCTGCGGGAGTACGAGCTGTACGACGACGAGTCCCGGACGCTGGGGGTGACGCTGCTGCGGTGCGTGGGAGTGCTCTCCGGCGGCGAGGAGATACCGCACGTGCAGGAGACGCCCGGCGCCCAGTGCCAGGGGACGCACACGTTCCGCTATGCCCTGTATCCGCACACCGGGGACTGGCAGGACGCGAAGGTCTGGAAGCAGGCGCTGGAGTATCAGGCGAGGCTGACGGCGGTGGAGGTGGGTGACCTGGAGCGCTCCCGCTCCATCGAGACCCCGCAAAGAAGCCTTCCGCTCGTCCACAGCTTCGCGTCCATCTCGGACGACCGTCTGGCGCCGAGCGCCCTCAAGCGCGAGGAGAAGGGCAGCGGGCTCGTCCTGCGGTGCTACAATATCGCGCCGGAAGAGGTGACGGCGACGGTGCGACTGACCGGAGCGAAGCGCGCCTGGCGAGCCAGCCTGGCGGAGGAGCGGCTGGAAGAGCTCCCGGTCCGGGACGGGGCGGTGGAATGCACGGCGCGCGGGGCGGAGATCGTGACGCTCATCTTCGAGACTTAGCCGCCTGCCCTGATGCGCGGCGGCCGGGCACGGACCGGCGGATTCAGAAGTGCTTCCAGCCGGGCAGCTTCCTGCACAGGAACGCGGCGAGGCAGTTGAACAGCTCCATCTTCAGCCCCGAGCGCCCGGAGTGGCGCTTATAGATGGCGTTGCAGCGCGCAAGAAGCTCCGGGCTCTGCCGCTCCATCTCGCGCATCTCGGCCGCGGTCATCGGACGGAACGCGGAGGCGACCGCCACGTTGTGCTCCAGGTCCGCGATGCTGCGGCAGGAGACGATGGCGACCGACACCGGCCAGGACAGTGCGTATCTGAGCAGCGAAGACGGCTCCATCCCCTCGTGAGTGAGCAGCCCGGCGCCCATGACCTTCATCGCCACCACGCTCGCGCCGGTCTCCTGCGCCACCCTCAGCGTGTCCGCGGTGAAGCTGAATGACAGCGGGTCGGCGGGGTTGACCGGGATGAGCACGGAATCGAAGGGATAGCGGCGAAGCATCTCTGAGAGCACTTCCGGGACGAAGTGTCCGGTGATGCCGACGTGCCGGATGAGTCCCTCTTCGCGCGCCCGCTCCACCATCCGGATGACCCCGTCCCGCGCGAAGACGGCGTCCACTTCGGAGGGATGCATCAGGCAGTGGAACTGGTAGTTGTCGATGAAGGACGTACGGAGACGCTCGAGCGAACGCTCCAGGCTGCGCCGGGCGCTGGAGGCGCGGCGGTAGACCGTCTTCGTGGCCAGGAAGACCCTGTCCCGCATCCCTTCGATGGCCATCCCGATGCGCACCTCGCTCTTCCCGTAGAGAGGCGCGGTGTCGATGTAGCGGACGCCGAGCTCCACGGCGCGGCGTATCATCTCCACGGCAGGCCCGTCGTCCTCAGCGTTCTGGATGAGGCTCTGGCCGCCCAGTCCGAAGACCGGAAGCATCTCGCGGGAGCGTCCGAAAGGACGCTCCGGCATCGTGAGCACGGCCTGCCCGGTGAGAGGTTTTTCGGGCGCTATGGTATCCGGCACGGGTCCTGTCTCATCGTGGTCCTGTGGACCGGAACGGCGACGCCTGCCGGGCCGTTCCCGGTCCACGGTCGGCGGCTCGAAGAGATGATACCCCGGGACCGGCGGAACTGCGAAGGGTTTGCGGGAAGGGACGCTTCCGCGCAAAATGCCTGTTGAAGGACGGACAGGGCGGAGGAGCACCCGTGCGGGGCGCGACGGAGCCTCCCCGCCCGGCGCGGAGCCGTCCCGAAGACCGATGAAGAGCGTTTACATAGAGACATACGGCTGCCAGATGAACGTGGCGGACTCCGAGACGGTGGGAGGTCTGCTGAGCCAGCGGGGCTACCGGCTCGCCGCCACGCCGGACGAGGCCGACGTCATCCTTCTGAACACCTGCGCCGTGCGGGAGCATGCGGAAGAGCGCGTACTGGGCCGCCTGGGAGAGATGGCGCGCTACAAGCACATGCGCCCCGGGGTGGTGCTCGGGGTGCTGGGATGCATGGCGCAGCACCTGAAGGGCCGCCTGCTGGAGCAGAACCGGTTCGTGGACCTGGTGGCCGGACCGGACTCCTATCGGCGCCTCCCCGACCTTCTGGAGCAGGCTGCGAACGAGCGCATCGTGGATGTTCGTCTGGACCACGCGGAACTGTACGACGGCATCGAGCCGGCCCGGCAGGAGGGGGTGACCGCGTGGATAACGGTCCAGCGGGGCTGCGACAAGCACTGCACGTTCTGCATCGTCCCGGCAGTGCGTGGACGGGAGCGCTGCGTCCCGCTGGAGGACGTGGTGCGCGAGGCGGAGAGGGTGGCATCGCGCGGGGCGCGGGAGGTCTGCCTGCTGGGTCAGACGGTGAACTCCTACCACGACGGACGGCACGACTTCGCCGACCTGCTGCTGGCCGTCGCGCGGGTGCCCGGTCTCGAGCGCATCCGGTTCACCTCTCCCTACCCCACCGACTTCACAGACCGGCTCATCGAGGTGATGGCGACGGAGCCGAAGGTGGCCCGGCACGTCCACCTGCCGCTCCAGTCCGCCAGCGACCGGGTTTTGGAGAAGGCGCGCCGCAGGTACAATATCTCCGGGTTCGACGCGGTCCTGCGCCGGCTTCGCGAAGCGATACCCGGCATCGCCGTCTCGACCGACATCATCGTGGGGTTCCACGGAGAGGATGAAGCCGCATTCCGTGAGACCTGCGACTATCTGGAGCGCGCCCGGTTCGATTTCGCCTTCATGTTCAAGTATTCCAAACGCTCGCAGACGACCGCATACCGCTGGAAGGAGGAGATCGACGAGCAGACCAAGACGCAGCGGCTGCAGACGGTTATAGAGATCCAGGAGCGCATCAGCCGGGAGATCCAGCAGGCATGCGTGGGGCAGACGGCGAAGGTGCTGGTGGAGGGGACGTCGCGGAAGTCCGGGGAGCGTCTGTTCGGCAGGACATCGGAGTTCCGGCAGGTGGTGTTCGATGCTCCGGAGCGCGAGGACGGCCGCCGGGTCCGTCCGGGTGATGTGGTGCCGGTGCGCATCGAAGCCGCAACTGGGCACACCCTGCTGGGCAGGCTGGAAGAGGGGGACGGTCAATGAAGATCTACACCAGAGGCGGCGACACGGGGGAGACCGGGACGCTGGGGCCGGAGCGTGTCCCGAAGGACGACCCGCGGATGGTGGCGTGCGGCGATGTGGACGAGCTGAACGCCGCGATCGGATGCGCCCTCGCAGGAAACATCTCTCCGGAGGTGGCGGTGGTCCTGAAGCGGGTCCAGAACGAGCTTTTCCACCTGGGCACCGAACTCGCAAGGACCGCGCGAGACGGGCAGGCGCCGGCCTGTCCGCTGACGCTGGAGCACGTGGGGCGGCTGGAGGTGGACATCGACCGCCTGTCACGGCATCTGGAAGAACTCTCCGAATTCATCCTGCCGGGAGGCGACCCCTGCGCCGCCCAGCTGCATCTGGCCCGCACCGTCTGCCGCAGGGCGGAGCGGTCCATCGTCGCGCTGCACCGCAAGAACCCCCTCCCCACCGCCTGCCTGGGCTACATCAACCGCCTCTCCGACCTGCTGTTCATCATGGCGCGCTTCCAGAACAGACACAGCGGAAAGCACGAGGATGTCTGGCAGAAGTAGGACACCCGGCCGGCCCGCGGAACGGCTCCATCTCTGTTGAGGCTCCTGATCGTCGAGGACAATCTGTTCTTCGTCACGCGCGTGGAGGCCGCGCTTCGCTCCGCGGGGCACCAGACGAGGCTGGTCTCCTCTGCCCGGGACGCGCTTGCGTATGCCGACGAGCGCCCGGACGCGGCCGTGGTGGACCTTCACTGTCCCGGAGCGCTGGGACTCATCCCCGATCTGAGGAAGGCCGGCATCCCGGTGGCCGCCTATTGTGGGCACGCGGAGACGGACCTCAGGAAGCAGGCGAAGGAGGCGGGCGCGAGCGTCCTTCTCGCCAATTCAGACATCCCGGCGGCGCTGGAGAGGGCGCTCCTGTTCATCACGGCGGAGCGCGGGGCGGCGGACGAAGGGACAAACTGAGAGATGGCTCAGTTCGAGAAGCATTTCACGCTGGAAGAGGCGCGGGCGTTGGTGCCGTTCGTGCGCGAGCAGTTCCGCAGACTGGCAGAGATCCGGGCGAAGCTGGGACTGAGCGGCGAGGAGATGGAGCAGCTGACCCGCACCGCCGGCGGCAACGGCGGAGGCAGGAAGTCGGCCGAGCATCTGGAGAACATCCTGAAAGCCGACGCCATCATCCGCGGGCTCACCGAGAGGGGGATACTGGTCAAGGATATCGAATCCGGACTGGTGGACTTCCCGCATTACCGCGATGGACGGGAGGTCTTCCTCTGCTATCACGTCGGGGAGGAGACGGTGATGTATTTCCACGACCTCGACGCCGGTTTCGCGGGACGCCAGCCGGTATGACGGGGGAAGGTTTACCGATGACGGGCAGGGAGAGGATACGGGCGGCCATGGAGCACCGTCCGTGCGACCGCACCCCGGTGATGTGCCAGCTGTCCATCGGGCACTACCTTCTGAACACGGACGTGCCGCCATCGGAGCTCTGGTTCTCCAGCGAAGGCTTCGCGCGGGCGCTGGTGGAGCTGGCCCGGCGCTACCGGTTCGACGGCATCCTGGTGAACCTTCCGGGCCGCCCGGAAAAGTGGCGGGAGCAGATGGAGCGCATCGAGCGGCTCCCGGACGGGACGGAGATGGTGTACTGGCCGAACGGCGAGGTGACGCGCTGCCCTCCGGACGACAACCCGCAGCATCTCGCGCCCCGGCGCAGGCGGCCCGCTCTTGAAGAGGTGGACCCGGAGTGGCTCTACTACGACGACCCGCACGTGCCCTGCGGGCTGAAGTACCCGTTCTCGTTCGGGCCGGACACCCCTTCCCGGCCGGAGCCCCGTGAATGGCCGCCGTATCTGTTCCGGACCATCGACCTCGTGCGGGAAGCCACAGCCGGGGAGCTGTCGGTCCACTCGGAGGTGTTCTCGCCCTTCACGCAGCTGCTGGAGCTGTTCGGGTATCAGGAAGCGCTCATCTATCTTCTGGAGGAGCCTGAGAAGTGTCACGCCATCCTCGCCGCCTACGCGGCCGGAGCGGGTGACCTGGCGGCGGCGCAGGCCCGGCACGGCGTGGACGCGGTGCTCATCTCTTCCGCATTCGCGGGAGCCGGGTTCATCTCCCGCGAGCAGTACCGGGAGTTCGTGCTCCCGTATGAACGCGAGGTGGTCCGCAGGGCGAAGGAGGGAGGCGCGCCGTTCGTCTATACCCATACGTGCGGCGCCATCGGGGACCGGCTGGACCTGATGGTTGAGACCGGGACAGACGGCATCGACACGCTGGACCCGCCGCCGCTGGGGACCGTGGACCTCGCGGAAGCAAAGGAGCGCTACGGGCGGCAGGTCTTCTTCAAGGGGAACATCGACTCGGTGAACACGCTGCTTCGCGGCGACGTGGAGACTGTCCGGAAGGATGCGGAGATGCGGGTGCGCATCGGGAGCGCGGGGTCCGGCTACATCCTGTCTTCGGCGTGCAGCGTGGCGCCGCGCGTGCCGCCCGCGAATCTTATGGTGCTGGCCGAGGTGGCGGAGGCCGCCGGTCCTGTGGGATAAAAGTGTACCGCCAGGCTGTGGAAAGGAACGGAGCATGACGGACGAGCAGAGACAGGCAGACCTGCAGCTTCTGGCCGAGCTTGCCGCCGGAGAACACGCGGCGATCGTCCAGTATATGATCCACCGGTTCTACTCCGGGGAGGGAGAGATCGGGTGCGAGATCGAAGAGGTGGCCCGCCGTGAGATGATCCACTGGAAATGGCTGAACGAGAGGATTGTCCAGCTGGGCGGCTCGCCGGCGCTCGAGCGCGGGCAGATGAACATCGGAGGCCCGTCGCTTTCGGACATGATCCAGAAGGACGTGGAGCTGGAGGAGCACTGCATCCGGGAGTACGCGGCCGCCATCGAGCGGACATCGAACGAAGTGCTGAAGCGGCAGTTCCGGCTGCACCTTGCCGATGAGCGCAGGCACCGCGAGACCTTCCTGGAGCTGCTTCAGGAGGCCAGGGAGAGGGAAGCGGGTGGACCCGAACCCCGCACGCCCACCGAACAGGAGCAGTCGTTCATCCGGATGCTGAACGGCAATGTGGGCCACGAATACGGCGCCGTGCTGCAATACCTGCACCAGTCCCACGCGACGGGGGACATCGAGGTGTCCCGCGCCACCCTGAACGCCGCCATCGATGAGATGAAGCACATCAGCTGGTTCGCGGACGCGGTGGTGGAGATGGGCGGCGACCCGGAGATGGAGCCGGCGGAGGTGGTGCGCGCCGGAAGCGACGAGGAGAGGATGCGGGCGAACATCGAAGACGAAGCACACGCCCGCCGGATGTACGCGGAACAGATCGCGCGGTTCAGGGAGGCCGGAAGGGACGACCTGGCGGAGCTCGTGGAGTTCGTGCGCGATCAGGAGACGTTCCATCTGGAGGACTTCGAGCATCTGCTGGAGCAGATCCAGGCGGCCGGAGGAGAGGAGGCCGGCACTGACGAGGTCAGGAAGCTGAGGTTGACGGTGGGCTCCCTGTTCGGAGAGCCGCAGAGCCGCTGAGCAGACAGAACGAGACGGGGGACGAAGAGAACATGTCGGACTACCTGATGAGAGACGCAGCTCCGCTGACCGAGGCGGAGTGGCAGAGCATCGACGATACGGTGGTGGCGGTCGCCAAACAGCACCTGGTGGGACGCCGCGTGCTGCACATCTTCGGTCCGCTGGGCGCGGGCATCCAGTCGGTCCCGAACGAGCGGATGGGGGCGCCCTCGCCCGGGGTCGTGAGCTTCGACGGCTCCGAGGACGCCGCGGTGGAGGTGGCGGACCGGTCGCACCTGCCGCTGATGACCGTCCACAAGGACTTCTGCCTAAACTGGCGGACTCTGGAGACCAGCCGCCAGACGGGCATCCCGCTGGACACCGGCGCGGCGGCGGCCGCCGCGGCCGTGACAGCGAGGGCCGAAGACCGGCTCATCTTCCACGGCAGCCCTGAAGCGGGGCTGGAGGGGCTTCTGACCGCGAAGGGACGGCAGACGCTGGCGCTGTCGGACTGGTCCGAGTGCGGCTCGGCGTTCGACAACCTGGTGGGAGCGGTGGCGGTGCTGAGCACAGCGGGCTACACGCCGCCCTACGCGGCGGTGCTGAGCCCCGACCTGTTCGCCTGTCTGCTGCGGGTGTACAAGGACTCGGACACTCTGGAGCTGACGCACGCCCGGGAGGCGCTGGCGGGCGGGGTGTACGAGTGCCCGGTGCTCGGACAGAAGCAGGGGGTGGTGCTCGCCCTCGGGCGGCAGCACTTCGACCTGGCTGTCGGGCAGGACCTGGTAACGGCGTATCTTGAGACACGCAATCTGAGCCATTACCTGCGGGTGATGGAGACGGTGGCGCTGCGCATCAAGGACCCGGGCGCCATCTGCACGCTCTCCAAGGGCGGCAAGTGAGGGACCGGCGGGTCCCGGGCTGCCCGTGAGTCTCGCGAGGCACGCCGGCTGCCGGCCGGCGTGCCTCCTTTCTGATGCCATCCTCCTTGCGAGCGAAAGGGGCGGACAGCTTTGGCTTACAGGGATCTGAAGGAGTTCATCGCCCGGCTGAAGGAGGCCGGCGAACTGAAGGAGATAAGCCGCCCGGTGGACCCCCGGCTGGAGATCACGGAGATAGCCGACCGGGCGGTGAAGCGGGGCGGCCCGGCCCTGCTCTTCACCAGCGTCATCGGACACTCCATGCCCGTCCTCATCAACGCCTTCGCCTCGCGGCGGAGGATGGAGATGGCGCTGGAGACCGAGGACATCGACGCCATCGCCGCCGAGATCGATGCGCTCCTGACCCCCGAGGTGCCGCGCAGCGTGCTGGACAAGCTGAAGATGCTCCCGGTGCTGGCGCGTCTGCAGGACCTTGCGCCGAAGGATGTGCGGTCCGGAGCGTGCCAGGAGGTCGTGCGGACCGATGACGCGTCGCTGGACGAGCTTCCCATCATCACCTGCTGGCCCGGCGACGGCGGACCGTACATCACCCTGGGCCAGGTCTTCACGCGACATCCCGAGAAGGGTACCCTGAACATCGGGATGTACCGGCTGCAGAAGTTCGACTCGCGGACGCTGGGGATGCACTGGCAGCGGCACAAGGGCGGCGCCGAGCACTACCGGGTGGCGGAGGAGCGGGGAGAGCGGCTGGAGGCGGCCGTGGTCCTGGGACCCGACCCTGCGATGATCTACGCCAGCACCGCCCCCCTCCCGGAGGAGGTCAGCGAGCTCATGCTGGCGGGCTTCCTGCGCCGCAGGCCCGTGGAGACCGTCCGCTGCGTGACGGTGGACCTGCGGGTCCCCGCGAACAGCCAGATCGTGCTGGAGGGATACGTGGAGCCCGGCGAACGCCGGCTGGAGGGGCCCTTCGGAGACCACACCGGGTTCTATTCGCTGGCGGATATGTACCCCGTGTTCCACCTGACCGCCATCACAACCTGCCGCGACCCGGTCTATCCCACGACCATCGTGGGCCGCCCCCCGATGGAGGACGGCTGGCTGGGAAAGGCGACGGAGCGCATCTTCCTCCCGCTCATCCGCAAGACGCTGCCCGAGGTGGTGGACATCAACCTGCCCGTGGAGGGGATATTCCACAACTTCGCCATCGTGAGCATCCGCAAACGGTATCCGGGGCACGCGCGGAAGGTGATGCACGCGCTGTGGGGACTGGGCCAGATGATGTTCACGAAATACATCATCGTCCTGGACGAGCACGCCAACGTGCACGACATGCAGGAGGTCATCTGGCGGCTGGGCACCGCGACGGACCCTCGCAGGGACATCGAAGTGGCCAGCGGCCCCACGGACGTGCTGGACCACGCCGCCGCCATCCCGGACTTCTCCGGCAAGCTCGGCTTCGACGCCACCAGGAAGTGGCCGGACGAAGGCTACGACCGCGAATGGCCCGAGGAGATCGTGATGAGCCCGGAGGTGAAGGCGAAGGTGGACTCCTACTGGGAGGAACTGGGGATAGGTTAGCTTCCTGCAAATCTGTGGCTGTAAGCCCCTCGCGTCGGCTAAGATGAAGGCAGGAACGAGCCGCCCCGGGACCGGCGCCGCCGGTCCTCCGACCGCAGTCCGCTGCAGAGAACGACGACACTATGCATCCCGAGCGCAGGCGCTTCGCAGAGGCGGAGCTTGAAGATATCTACGACCGGGTGCTGGCGGGAGAACGCCTGTCCGAAGAGGATGGCATCCGGCTGTTCGAGACGCCGCATCTGGGTCTGGTGGGCCGACTTGCCAACCACGTCCGGGAGTCAAGGAACGGAAACGTCGCCTACTATATCCGGAACCAGCACATCAACTACACGAACATCTGCAACAAACGGTGCCGGTTCTGCAGCTTCTACGCCAAGAAAGGCGGCCCGGAGCCGTACACGCTGACTCCGGAGGACATCCGCCGCAAGCTGGAAAGCTACCGCCACGTGCCCATCACGGAGGTGCACATCGTGGGCGGCGTGAACCCCCGCCTGCCGTTCTCCTACTACGAAGATATCCTGCGCACGGTGCGCGAGACCCGTCCGGGGGTCACCATCAAGGCGTTCACGATGATCGAACTGGAGGCCATCGCCGAGGCGGGCGGGCTCGGGCTGGAGGAGGCCATCAGGCGGCTGATGGACTGCGGTCTCGGGATGGTGCCCGGAGGGGGCGTGGAGGTGCTGTCCGACCGGCTACACGAGGAGCTTTTCGGGCGGAAGCTGGACGGGGAATCCTGGCTGCGGGTGGCGCGCACGGCGCACCGGCTGGGCCTCAAGTCCAACGCCACCCTGCTGTACGGGCATGTGGAGACGAACGAGGAGCGCGTGCGGCATTTCGTGCGGCTGCGCGAGCTTCAGGACGAGACCGGAGGCTTCCTGGCGTTCATCCCGCTGGCGTTCCACCCGGAGCGGTCGGAGCTGGAGGGGCTTCCCCAGACGACCGGGATGCTGGACCTGAGGATGATCGCCGTGGCCCGCCTGATGCTGGACAACTTCCCCCACATCAAGAGCTTCTGGGTGATGGTGGGTCCGCAGGTGGCGCAGACGGCCCTGTGGTACGGCGCGGACGACATCGACGGCACCATTCTGGAGTACGAGATAACGCGGGAGGACATCCCCGCCACGCGTCAGGAGCTGACCCGCGACGAACTGCTGGCGCTGATACGGGAGACGGGACGGGAGCCGGTGGAGCGGGACTCGTTCTACCGTCCCGCCGCGCAGATGGCGGAGGCGCTGGCGTGAACGGCAGCCTTCTTCTCAAGGGCCGCGCCTCCGGCGTGGAGGACATCGCGGAGAAGGTGGACCGCGGCGAGCGCATCGGCTGCGAGGACGCGCTCAGGCTGTTGGAGTGTCCGGACCTGGGAGAGCTCTCCCGGATGGCCGACCAGGTGCGCCGCCGGCTGCATCCCGAGCCGGTCGTGACCTACATCGTGGGCCGCAACATCAACTACACCAACGTCTGCTGGGTGCGCTGCAAGTTCTGCGCCTTCTACCGTCCGCCGGGGGACCCGGAGGGCTACGTGCTGCCCGACGAGGAGATATTCCGCAAGATCCAGGAGATGGTGGATGTGGGCGGGGTGGAGATCCTTCTGCAGGGAGGGCTGAACTCCACTCTGCGCCTGGACTATTTCGAGAGGCTCTTCCGGGAGATAAAGAGCAGGTTCCCGGGCACTCACCTGCACGCGCTGAGCCCGGCCGAGGTGCTTTACCTTGCCAAAATGAGCCGTCTGAGCGTCCGGGGCACCCTCCTTCGGCTGAGGGAGGCCGGGCTGGACACGCTTCCGGGAGCCGGCGGTGAGATCCTGGTGGACGAGGTCCGCCGGGAGATAGCGTTCCGCAAGGATACTGCGGATGAGTGGCTGGGAGTGATGCGGGACGCCCATTCCATCGGGATGCGCACCAGCGCCACGATGATGTACGGCAGCATCGAGACGCTGCCGGACCGCGTGGAGCATCTCCGGCGCATCCGGGAGCTTCAGGACGAGACGGGCGGGTTCACGGCGTTCATCGCCTGGAACTTCCAGCCCGACGGCACCGAACTGGCGCGGGAGCGTCCGGTGCGAAAGACCGGAGCGGTGGACTATCTGCGCACCATCGCGACGGCGCGCATCTTCTTGGACAACATCCCGAACATCCAGGCCAGCTGGGTGACGCAGGGGCCGAAGATCGGCCAGATATCGCTTGCTTACGGGGTGAACGACTTCGGCAGCACCATGCTGGAGGAGAACGTGGTGAGCGCCGCGGGCACCACGTACCGGATGACCATCGACGAGATAGAGCGGCTCATCCGCGATGCGGGATACGAGCCGCGCCGCCGGAACACACTTTACCAGCCGGTCTGACGGCCGGCTGTCGTGACGGAGGAGCCCGGATGCTGGGAGTGACAAAAGTGCTCTGCGGGACCGCCACCCCGGGCGACGCCCTGCGCTACGGCCGCCAGACCTCCCGCCTCCCCGCGCACCTGCTGCACTACTCGGCGGACAAGAGGCCCATCGTGGTGTGGAACTGCACCCGGCGCTGCAACCTGCGCTGCGTCCACTGCTACTCCGACTCCTGCGACCGGGAGTACGCAGGCGAGCTCAGCACCGCTGAGGGAAAGCGCCTCATCGACGCTCTTGCCGACTACGGAGCCCCCACCCTGCTGTTCTCGGGCGGGGAGCCGCTGCTCAGGCCGGACATCTGGGAGCTTGCGGAGCATGCCCGCGACAGGGGGCTGCGCATGGTGCTGTCCACGAACGGGACGCTCATCGGCCAGGAGGAGGCCAGACGCATCCGGGAGGCCGGCTTCAGCTATGTCGGCGTCAGCATCGACGGCGTGGGCGAGACGCACGACAGGATACGCGGCAGGAAGGGCTCGTTCGAGGAGGCGATCCGGGGCATCCGCAACTGCAGGGCGCAAGGGGTGCGCACGGGGTTGAGGTTCACGGTGCACCGTCTGAACGTGGACCAGCTTCCCGGCATCTTCCGGCTGCTGGAGGAGGAGGACATCCCACGGCTGTGCGTCTACCATCTGGCCTACGCGGGGCGCGGAGACCGCATGCAGCGCACGGACCTGGACCCTCCGGAAACGCGGCGCGTCGTGGACGCCATCTTCGACGCCGCGGTGGACCTTCACCGCCGGGGGGTGGAGAAGGACCTCCTGACCGTGGACAACCACGCCGACAACGTCTACGCCTGGATGCGCGTCAGCCGCGACGACCCGGGACGGGCGGACGACGTGAGGAGGATGCTGGAGTGGAACGGGGGCAACCAGTCCGGCATCGCCATCGCCTGCGTGGACAACCTGGGGGAGGTCCACGCGGACCAGTTCAGCTGGCACTATTCGTTCGGGAATGTCAGGGAGCGCCCGTTCGGTGAGATCTGGGAAGACCGTTCCGACCCCGTGATGGACATCCTGAAGGACCGGGCGTCGCGGCTGCGGGGCCGCTGCGGCGGGTGCCGGTTCCTGAAGATGTGCAACGGCAACCTCCGGGTCCGGGCGGAGCGCTACTGGGGCGACTGGCTGGCTCCGGACCCGGCCTGCTACCTTACCGACGAGGAGATAGGAGTGGCGGGCACCGAATGGCAATACTACCAGCCTCCGGCCGGGGGAGAGCTTCTGTCCGGCCGGGAGCGCCGCGCCCGTCCGTGACACCGGAGGCCCGGGGACTCGCCGGTCTCCGGCCGGTCTGTTCGGAGACTGCCGGCCGTGCGGATAGAGTCGCTGAACGGAACACAGGCCGGTGTCCGTCAATCAGGATAGAATACGCGGGAGCAGCGATGCCCGCGCGTGACCCGTTCTTTGCGACAGGAGGGCGGCGAGATGGCGCCTGACAATATGCCGGATTCCCCCGGACCGGCTGCGACATCCACGAAGGGACTTACGACTATCAAGATGAGAAGCGACAGGATCAAGAGGGGCCTTGACCGCGCGCCCCACCGCAGTCTTCTGAAGGCAACCGGCGTCACCGACGCCGACTTCGACAAGCCGTTCATCGCCATCTGCAACTCCCACGTGGACATCGTTCCCGGACACGTCCACCTGCAGGAGTTCGGCAACGCCGTCAAGGAGGCGGTGCGCGAGGCCGGCGGGGTGCCGTTCCTGTTCAACACCATCGGCGTGGACGACGGCATCGCGATGGGGCACATCGGGATGCGCTATTCGCTGGCCTCCCGCGAGCTCATCGCGGACTGCGTGGAGACGATGATCAACGCGCACTGGTTCGACGGGATGATCTGCATCCCCAACTGCGACAAGATCGTCCCGGGCATGCTCATGGGCGCGATGCGCGTGAACGTCCCCACCATCTTCATCAGCGGCGGCCCGATGAAGGCCGGAAAGACCCCCTCCGGCAAGACGGTGGACCTCATCTCCGTGTTCGAGGGCGTGGGGGCGCGCATCGCGGGGAAGATAACGGACGAAGAGCTCAAGGAGCTGGAGGACCACAGCTGCCCCACCTGCGGCTCCTGCAGCGGGATGTTCACCGCCAACTCCATGAACTGCCTCTGCGAGGCGCTGGGGATGGCGCTTCCCGGAAACGGCACGGTTCTCGCGGTGGACCCGAAGCGGGTGGAACTGGCGCGGGCGGCCGCCCGGCAGATCCTGACGCTGGTGGAGAAGGACATCAAGCCGCGGGATATCGTGACCCCGGAGTCCATCGACAACGCCCTGGCGCTTGACATGGCCATGGGAGGCTCCACGAACACCATCCTGCACACACTGGCGCTGGCGCGCGAGGCGGAGGTGGACTACCCGCTGGAGCGCATCAACCGACTGTCGGACATCGTGCCGAACATCTGCAAGGTGAGCCCGTCACGGCCCGACGTGCACGTGGAGGACGTGGACCGCGCGGGGGGCATCTCGGCCATCCTGAAGGAGCTTTCCCGCAAGCCCGGCGTGCTGAACCTGGACTGTCTGACGGTGACCGGCCGGACGCTGGGCGAGAACATTGCGGACGCGGAGGTGCTGGACCGCGACGTCATCCGCCCGGTGGATGACCCGTTCAGCCCCACGGGAGGGCTGGACATCCTGTTCGGCAATCTGGCACCCGATGGAGCGGTCATCAAGAGCGCCGGCGTGGACCCGGAGGTGCGCGTGTTCGAGGGGGAGGCCATCGTCTTCGAGTCGCAGGACGAGTGTCTGGAAGGCATCAACAACGGCGCTGTGAAGCCCGGCCACGTGGTGGTCATCCGCTACGAGGGGCCGCGCGGCGGACCCGGGATGCCCGAGATGCTGTCTCCCACCAGCGCCATCCAGGGGATGGGACTCGGCAAGCAGGTGGCGCTCATCACCGACGGGCGGTTCTCCGGCGGCACCCGGGGAATCTGCCTGGGACATATCTCGCCGGAGGCGGCCGAAGGAGGGCCCATCGCGCTGGTCCGCAACGGGGACCGCATCCGCGTGGACATCCCCGCCCGGCGTCTGGACCTCCTCATCTCCGATGCCGAGATGGAGGAGCGGCGCAGGAACTGGAAGCAGCCGGAATACAAGATCACGACCGGCTGGCTGGGACGCTACACCCGGATGGTCACCTCCGCCAGCACCGGCGCCATCCTGACGCTGCCGAAGTAGCCGCAGGCCGATGGAAGACAGGCAGGAGACGCAGACGGACATCACGCCGGAGATCATCCGGGCTCCCGAAATCCGCCTCATCGCGTTCACGGAGTTCTCGCATCCGGAGGACGTCCCGTGGGAGACGGACACGGAGGTTGCTTCGGAGAAGCTCATCGAATATGCCGGGCGGATGTGCTATCAGTCCTGGTCCAATCCGGCCGGAAGGACCAACCGGGAGTACATCGCCAACATGCTGGACCACGGGCATCTGTCGGTGATCGAGCACGCGAGCGCGTCGTTCAGCATCCGGGGCGTGTCCCGCTCCTGCACCCACGAACTGGTGCGCCACCGGCACTTCTCCTTCTCGCAGGTGTCGCAGAGGTACGTGTCGGAAGAGGACTCCCGGATGGTGGAGCCGGACTGCATCGCCGAGGACCCGGAGTGCCACCGCATCTTCGTGGAGACGGTCACCCGCGCCCGCGAGGCCTACAGGGAGCTCTACTCCCGGCTGGCGGGCCGGTTCGAGAACGTGGAGAGCAGGACCCTGCGCCGCAAGCTGGCGCGGCAGGCGGCCCGCAGCGTCCTGCCGAACGCGGTGGAGACGGCGCTGGTGATGACGGGCAACTTCCGCGCGTGGCGGCACTTCATCCGCATGCGGGCGAACGAGCACGCGGACGTGGAGATACGGGCGGTGGCGGTGGAGATTTGCCGGCAGCTGCAGGAGCTGAGTCCGGCCGTCTTCGGCGATTTCACCATCTCCACGCTGGAGGACGGGACCGAGGTCGCGTCCACCCGTTACATCTACGAATGAGCGCAACGCCCCGCATCATCCAGTTCGCGGCCGGTCCGCTGGAGACCAACTGCTACGCCGTCGTCTGTCCGGAGACGGGCGAGACGGCCATCATCGACCCCGGAGCGGGAGCGGAAGAGATTCTGCGGCTGCTTCCCGGGGGGTCGCAGGTGAAGATGCTGCTGCTGACGCACGGCCACTTCGACCACGTGGGAGGTCTGTGCGAGATGGCGCGTCTGACCGGGGCCCCGGTGGGCATCCACCCGGCGGACGCTCCGCTGCTGGAGCAGGCTCCCGAACTGGCCCGGCTTTTCGGGCTCGGCGTGCAGGCCCCCCCACCCCCGGACTTCTTCCTGGAGGACGGCGGCGAGATCGAGCTGGGAAGACTGCGGCTTCAGGTCGTCCATACTCCCGGGCACACGCCGGGCAGCGTGACCCTTGTGATGCCGGGATGCGCCATCGTGGGCGACTGTCTGTTCGCCGGGTCCATCGGCCGGACCGACCTGCCCGGGTCGGACTACCGCATGCTGATGCGCTCCATCGTGGACAGGATCCTGGCGCTCCCGGACGAGACCCGCGTGCTGCCCGGACACGGGCCATCCACCACGGTGAGACGGGAGAGGCGCACCAACCCGTTCATTGCGGACTACGTCGCCGACCCCCTCTGAGCGGCGGGCATTGCAGGGGGCGGGCGCGGGCGAGTAGGATGCACGGAGGGCCGCAATGCATTCCGGAGGAAGCGCAGATGGACAGACGCGAGTTTCTGACAGGCACGACGGCGGCCGGCATCCTGGCGGCCATCGCTCCGCAGCTTGCCGCGGGAGAGGAGCAGTCCCCGGTGCCCCGGCGCAGACTGGGGAAGACCGGACAGGACGTCTCCATCATCGGGTACGGCGGCATCGTCGCCATGGGCCGGGAGCAGAGGGAGGTCACGCGGGAGGTCATCCGGGCCATCGAGCGCGGCGTGAACTACTTCGACGTGGCTCCCAGCTACGGTGACGGCGAGGCCGAGGAGCGTCTGGGGCCCGCGCTTCTGGGCAGGCGGGACGGAGTCTTTCTTGCCTGCAAGACCGAGAAGCGCGACCGGGCCGGAGCCCGGGCCGCGCTGGAGACATCGCTGAAGCGGCTGCGGACCGACCGTTTCGACCTTTACCAGCTTCACGCCCTGACCACCCTCGAGGACGTGGAAAGGGTCATGGCCCCCGGCGGAGCGATGGAAGCCTTCGTGGAAGCCCGCGAACAGGGGCTCGTGCGGTTCCTCGGGTTCTCGGCGCATTCGGTGGACGCAGCGTTGGAGGCGATGCGGCGCTTCGATTTCGACACCATCCTGTTTCCGTTCAACTGGGTCTGCTGGCTGAAGGGGGACTTCGGCCCGCAGGTGCTGAAGGAGGCGAGAAGCCGGGGAACGGGGTGTCTGGCGCTCAAGGCGATGGCCAGGGCGTCCTGGCCGGCGGGCGCGCCGCGCACCGCGCCCAAATGCTGGTACGAGCCGCACTTCGACCCGGCGGAGGCCGCTCTCGCCCTTCGCTTCACGCTTTCGCTCGATGTGACCGCCGCCATCCCGCCGGGAGACGAACGGCTGTTCCCGCTGGCGCTGGAGGTGGCCTCGCGCTTCAAGCCGCTGACCGCTGCCGAGCGCAGACGGCTGCAGGCCGAGGCGGAGCGCCTGGAGCCTCTGTTCCGGCACACTGCCTGAATCAGGCGCGCGGCCGCCTCAGGGCGTCCGCGCGGCCGGACCATCCTGACCCGGCTCCGCGCCGCCGAGCTGCCGGATATAGTCCGAGACATCGACGAGGGCGAGAGCCAGGACCAGCCATACATCCGGCATCCTCAGCCGCTCTCCCGGCGCCGGGGATTGCGCATCCCGGACACGATGTCCTCGAACCAGTCGCCGTCCTTCAGCCAGATGCCGTCCCAGCACGGAGGGTCCACTTCGCCCGGCGGCGGACAAGCGGCGTCGCGCAGGCGGGACATGTGCGAAGCGACCCGGGCGAGCTGCCCCTCAGGCTCCACCGGACCCTCCGGGACGTTCCACCCGAAGTCCGCGGCCGTCACGAAGTCCGGCAGCCAGGCATCGGTGGCGTTCCCGCTCCACTGGACGGCAAGAAGTCCTGCGGCATTCCCGGCGTCCCTGGCCCACCGCGCCCAGCTGAGCAGATTGAGCACAGCCTCCCGGCAGCCCGACTTCGAATCGGGAACGTGCAGGCTGCCGGACCCTCCGGCAAGGAACACCGGTTCCGCGGAGCTTCCGCTGAGCAGCGCCGGAGCCCCCTGTTTGACCAGATGCGGGTTGTCCGGCGTGTTCGGCTCCCCGTCGCCGTAGTTCCAGAGACAGCGGATGACCCGCCCCTTCCAGCGCGCGGGAGTGGGCGGCGCATCACCCCAGACGATAGGCACGATCTGGCGCCCGTGCCTCTCCGAGAGCTGGTCGATCAACTGGAGGAGCCCCTTCAGATGCCGCTCCTGCTCCTCCGCGGGCAGGCGGACTTCGTCAAGTCCCAGATGCAGCATCGGCTCTGTGAGCAGGGGCAGCCACTCCTCGTAGATGGAGCGCAGCAGGGCATAGGAGCGCGGGTCGCCCGGGGCAAGATGGGACTTGCGCAGGTGCCTCACGAACCCGTAGTCGTGCTCGAACCCCCCGCTCACCAGGTCCGGGTAGTGACGCCCCTTTGCCGAAGAGTGCCCCAGCGATTCCACCTCCGGGATGACCGTCACCCCGAACCGGCGGGCGTAGTCCACAAGGCCGGCCACCTGCTCCATCGTGAGCGCGTACGGGTTCTCGGAGCCGAGCGGGTTCGTCCGGTAGCGGACGGCGTTCAGTTCGTCGTCGCCCTCCCGGAAAACCAGGCTGTTCATCTTGAACGCGGAACAGATGCGGATGATGCGCCTGATCTTCGGCAGACTGTTGGGAGAGCGTCCGCTGTCGATCATGAACGCGCGCCAGCGGAAGCGCGGCCAGTCCCGGATGCTGACGCAGGGGAACACAAGTGCATCCCCGTCCGGCCCGGCGAGCTGCCGCAGGGTCATCGCCGCATGCAGGATGCCCGCCGCCGTCCGGGCCCACGCCGAGGCTCCGGAGGGAGCGACGGTCAGGACATATCCTTCGGGATGGTCGGGAAGGCCGTCCGGCGGGGCGGTCTCCGCACCCGCCCAGAGCAGGAGACCGGCCGCGCCGGAACGCGCGGGCAGCGGCTCCCGGACGGCCACGCTCCGCCCGGACTCTTCCTGAAGAAGCGCGGCCAGACGCTCCGCCGCAAAGACCGCGTCGCCGCCGAGCGGCTGGATGGCCTGGTCAGGCCCGAGCCGCAGGCAGCCCTCGTTCCAGGCCACCGTCTGCGGGCGGGGCAGCAGGTCGCGACGCAGGGAGCCCGTCCGGGTCATCGCAGGCCTCCCTTCCGGGTCAGGACGGCCGGGAGGCCCTCCCGCATCATCACTGACTCTCATCCGGCACCACGTAGACCCAGCGCCCGGGCGTGACGCCCTCGGCCGCCTCCAGCACGAGGGTCCCGTCCTCCACGCGGCAGGACACCCCGGCGCCGCGGCTTCCGGGGCGCGGCCCTTCCGCGAACGCCTTCACCCGGCCCGGCAGCATCTTCGCCGGGACCCGGAGCGTGCCGCTCCCGTCGTAGCGCACCATGAACACAGCTCCTCCCGGCACCCGGCGCTCCTCCGGCACCGGTCCGAAGATGAGGTGCGGGACGCGGGACTCCGCGAACGTCCACTCCCGCCCGTCGAGAGTAAAGGACTCGAAATCCGTCCCGGCGAAGGCTTCCAGTCCGCCCTCCCCGTCCGGACGGAACGCCAGGACATAGCGGCCCTCGTAGCTCACGCTGTGCCCGTTCACGAGGAACCCCTCCAGCCGCAGGGCATCCGGCGGCGGAGGGTTGTTCCGGATATACTCCTCGTCCCATTTCCTGTCCCGCGCGAAGCCGCCGGGCCAGTCCTCCTCCAGAAGCCGCAGATGGTTGGCTATGGTGACGGCGCCGTTGGGGAAGCGGCACGCCAGATAGTCCCCGCAGCGCGAGAGCACTTCCGTGTTGTCCGACGGGCCGGGGAGCGCGCGCGCCTGCTCCGAACGCGGATAGGCCCCCAGCTTCTCGAGCGTCCGGAACAGGGTGGCGATATCGTA
>FWWL01000963.1_pt1 | contig 73093 bp, 76 predicted proteins | sample 2228331 | NCBI WGS metagenome assembly FWWL01 (sample SAMEA103939775, study PRJEB20133) | metagenome
GAAGGTTTCGTCCTGAAGGTACTCACCTTTGTCCTGGCCCACAACATCCGACTCATTGCAAATAAAATTGCCTAGGTGGCAACTTGGGTTAGAGTAAGGAACTGCTGAGGCAGGAGGAGAGACCCAATGGCAACCCCATCCCTCGAGGGCCGCGTCCCCCCCCATAACCTGGATGCCGAAGCCAGTCTGCTGGGCTCGGTGCTTCTGGACAGTGAGGTGCTGGATCGCCTCGAGGGCCTGATCGCTCCAGAGGCTTTCTACAAAGAGGCCCATCGCAAAATCTGGGAGGCCATGGCCCGGCTGCGGGCCCGGCACGACCCGGTGGATCTGGTCACGCTCTCAGAGGAGCTGCGCCAGGCCGGCGAGCTGGAGGGGGTGGGGGGGTTGTCGTACCTGGTGGGGCTTTCGGAGCACACCCCCACTGCGGCTTACGCCGACTACTACGGGCGCATCGTGGCCGAGAAGTGGACCCTGCGCAAGCTGATTGCCGCAGCGGGAGAGGCCATGCGCATGGCCTACGATGAGGAAGGCAGCCTGGAGGAGATTCTCGATGCCGCGGGGCGGAAGGTGCTCGAGGTCTCCACCCAGGGGGCCCGTTCCGAGTTCCAGAACATGAAGGAGCTGGTCCACCAGACCTTCGAGCACATCCAGCGGCTATACGAAAACAAGGGCCAGCCCGAGGGGATCCGAAGCGGCTTTCGCGAGCTAGACAACCTGATTGGCGGGCTAACCAACGGTTCGCTCAACATCATTGCGGCCCGGCCCTCCATGGGCAAGACCAGCTTCGCCCTGACCATCGCCCAGAACGTGGCCTTGCGGGAGGGGGTGGGGGTGGCCATCTTCTCCCTGGAGATGCCGGCGGTACAGCTTGTAACCCGCATGCTCTGTTCGGAGGCCCGGATCGACATGAACCGCTTGCGCCAGGGCCAGCTCTCTGACCGCGACTTCTCCCGGTTAGTGGACGTGGCGGGCCGCATCGCCGAGGCCTCCATCCTGATCGACGACACCTCCGATATGACCCTGATGGAACTCCGGGCCCGAGCCCGTCGCCTGCATGCCCAGCACAAAATCGGCCTGATCGTCATCGATTACCTACAGCTGATGTCTGGCCCCAGCAGCAAAAACGGAGGGGAAAACCGGCAGCAGGAGATCGCCCAGATCTCCCGGGGCCTCAAGAGCTTGGCCCGCGAGCTAAACGTACCGGTGATCGCCCTCTCGCAGCTTTCCCGCGCAGTAGAGTCGCGGCCCAACAAGCGGCCCATGCTCTCCGACCTCAGGGAATCGGGGTCAATCGAACAGGACGCCGACTTGGTCATGTTCATCTACCGCGACGAGTACTACAACCGCCACAGCGAAAAAGCGGGCATTGCTGAAATTATCGTGGGCAAGCAGCGCAACGGCCCTACCGGTACGGTGGAATTGCAGTTCCACGCCCAGCATGTGCGCTTCAACGACCTGGCCAAGGACGAGATTTGACCGGACCTTAGTTGCAGCTTTGGCTATCCTGGGGTGATGCCTCTCCTAGGGCTGCTGTTGTTGTTGTTCGGCGCCGCTTTCGGCCTGATCCGCATCATCCAGGCCCAGCCGATAGCCCACCCGCCGGGGGTACTGGCCCCGCACGCCCCTTTTCAGGCCCCGCTTCCGCCCGAGGGTTTGGTGCGGCTGGAAAAGCCCGGTTACCGTTTCGAGCCGGTGGCCTCCTTCGCGCTCGAGGCCCGGGTGCTCTCCAAACGCCTGTACCATACCGACCCCGCCGCGGCTATCGCCCCGATGGATCTGGCCTTGGGCTGGGGGCCTATGTCCGACACCGCGGTTATCCGACAGCTCCATATCCGCCAGGCCGACCGCTGGTACTTCTACGCCTGGCGCCAAAGCCCACCCATTCCCCTAGAGGAGATCATCCGGCATAGTGCCAACATGCACCTGATACCGGCCAACGCCAACATCGAACAGCGCTTAAAAAAGCTCAAACCTGGTCACATCGTGCATATCAAGGGCTTTTTGGTGAACGTAGCCGGCCCCGATGGGTTTTTCTGGCGTACCTCTACCGTGCGCCACGATACCGGTAACGGAGCTTGTGAAATCGTCTGGGTGGCCGATCTAGCGGTGCGCTAGACACAGTGCGGGGTTGGGAAACCCGGCTGGGGTAGGCTATAGTTTCTGCATAGGGAATGCGCGTAATGGGTTTTCACTGTAAGGTCCACCCTGAAAAGGGGGTAAGCTTTCTGTCTGGAGGTATGTGTTGAAAGGCAACATAACGGTTACCGAAACTGCGCTGGCCGCGATTCTGGGCCTGGCCGCCCATGAGGTGCCGGGTGTTTTGGGAATGAGCCCAGCCGGGATTCGCGAGTCCATTAGCCGCATCCTAGGTAGGAGCGAGGTTAGCGAGGGGGTGGTGGTCAAGCCCGATCCGGCGGAGCCGGGCAAGTACCAGGCCGATTTGTATGTGGTCATTGCCTTTGGCTCGCGCATTCCCGCGGTGGTGGAGAGCATTGGTGAGCGGGTTCGTTGGGCGGCCAAAAGCCTGGCTGGGGCTGAGCTTTCCTCGGTGCGGGTGCACGTGGTGGGGGTGAGCCGTGGCTAGAGCCCTTTCCCCGGCGGAACTGGCCAATGCCTTTCGCTACGCCACCGATTGGTTCGCAGTGTACGTGGAGGAGACCAATGCCCTCAATGTCTACCCGGTGCCGGACGGGGATACCGGCACCAATATGCACCTCACCCTGCAGTCGGTGCGGCGCGAGCTGGACCTGGCCGATACCCAGAAGATGAGCGAGGTAGCCCGGGCCATTAGCTACGGTTCCTTGCTGGGGGCCAGAGGCAACTCGGGGGTCATTACCTCGCAGATTCTCAAGGGGTTTGCCGAAACCCTGCGGGAGGCTTCGGTGCTCACTCCGGCTTTACTGGCCCAGGCCCTCGAGGAAGGTTCCCGCACCGGTTACAAAGCGGTGATGAAGCCGGTGGAAGGCACCATCCTGACCGTTTCCAGGGGGGTGGCCGAGGGGGCTCGTCGGGCGGTAGAAAGCGGTGCCGATAGCCTCGAGGCTGTACTCGAGGCGGCCCTGCAAAGCGGACGGGAGACCTCCGACCGTACTCCTGAGCTCTTGCCGGTGCTGAAACAGGCCGGGGTGGTGGATGCGGGTGGGGTGGGCCTAATCCGCTTCTTAGAGGGCCTCGAGGGCTACCTCAAAGGGTTGCCCCTGCCTGAACCCCCCAAAATCGAGCGCTACGCCCAGACCGCCTTCGAGGAGGAAGAATTCGGTTACTGCACCGAGTTTTTGATGGAAGGGGTGGTCGAGCCCATCGAGAAAATCCGCGAAGCGGTAGCCTCCTTCGGCGACTCCCTATTGGTGGTGGGGGCCGAAGGCTTTGTCAAAGGGCACATTCACACCAACGACCCCGATGGCCTGCTGGCCCGGGTGGCCCGTTACGGTAAGATGCTGCGCACTAAAGTGGAGGACATGTCCCAGCAGCACACCGAAATCCTCTCCATGGCCGGGGCCGCCGACGAAGCCCCACCCCCTACCGGCCTGGTGGTGGTAGCCAACGGCTGGGGGCTAGTCAAGGCCTTCCGGGGCTTCGGGGCTCGGGTGGTGGCGGGAGGGCAGACCGCCAACCCCAGCGTGCAGGACATCCTGGATGCGGTGCGAAGCCTGCCCAACCCCGAGGTCATCGTGCTGCCCAACAACAGCAACGTCATCCTGTCAGCCCAGCAGGCCGCCAGCTTGGTCGAGGGCAAGGCCGTACACGTTATCCCCACCCGCACCCTGGGTCAGGGGCTGGCCGCCAGCGTGGCCTATCAGGCTGAGTTGCCCGCCCACGAACTTTTACCCGGGATGGAGGCGGCCTCCGAACGGGCGGTGACCCTCGAGGTCACCCGGGCCAGCCGTAGTGTGGAGATCGGTGGGGTCAGCGTGCGGGAAGGTCAGCCCATGGGCCTGCGCGACGACAAACTGGCCTTGGCCGCCGAGACCCCAGAGGAGGCCCTGATGGGCCTGGTTAAGCTGGCCTTCCAGGAAGCCGAACACGAAATCCTGACCATCTTCCACGGCCCCATGGTGACCAAGGAAACCCTGGATGCTCTGGCCCACCAGCTTTCCCAAGCCTTCCCCGACCTAACCTTGGAAATTCACCCCGGGGGGCCTGACCTGTACGACTACCTGGCAGTGTTGGAGTAGATCGCCCTGATAAGCCCCATCCTGGTACTTCCAGGGTGGGGCTTGTATCTTCCCGCCAGGCGGTTTGGCTTGTCGGCGAGCCGAGGTGTGGTGTTATCGTTATCACAAGCGTAACGCCCTGGTGGCTCGGAAAGGAAGCAAAAACCGTCTGGAAGGCAAGAAAGACCCATGCTTCTTTCTGGGCATAGGTCAGGGAACGGTCGGGTTTTGATGAAAAAGATAAAGAGGGTCTTTATTTTGTTCTCATAAAAACAAGGCGAGTCATAGCCTTGTTTTACAAGCAAAAACGATCCAGGCCCAGCCAAGTCCCAGTTTTTTCAACCTGGGAAATGAGAGACGTGACCCGGCTTTCTAAGAGAAGCTGAGAAAAGCCCCCCTAGCCTCTAAAGGGTATGGAACGGCTATTCCGCTTCCGCATTCCAAGTCTGATCCTGCTGGTTGCAGTGTTTGGATTAAGCTGGGCCCAGGCCCCCCGGGTGATGATGCTCAAAGCCACGGCCTATACCTCCTCGGTGCGCGAGACCGACAGCACCCCTTTCATTACCGCTACGGGGGCTCGTACCCGCATCGGCATCGTCGCGGTGAGCCGGGATATGCTAAAGGTGCTACCCTATGGTTCCAAGGTGACGCTGGAGGACCTGGGCACCCCCAACGGCAGCGGCAAGGGGCGCTTCAACTACCTCTTCAAAGACCGGGTCTTCATCGTGGAGGACACCATGCACCCGCGCAAGCGCGAGCGCATCGACGTCTGGCTACCCGACCGCAGCACCGCCATCCGCTTTGGGGTGCGTAACGTAAGGGTCACGGTCATCCAGCGCGGGCGGGGGTAAGATGAAGGGGCTTCCTGGGCCGGGGTTAGGCCCTAAAGGCCCCTTCCTATGCGCTTTGTCTGGTTTCTTGCCCTGCGCCATTTGCGCTACCGGCGCACCCAGAGCCTGATTACCCTGCTGGGGGTGGCGGTGGGCATCATGGTGCTCACTACCGCGCTTTCCCTGACCAACGGCTTCATCAAGGGCCTGGTAGAGGCCACCCTCAAGGCGGTGCCCCACCTCTACCTGCAAAGCCTGGACCCCGAGCAAAGCCCACCCCCAGCCCCTCACCCGGAGGTGGTGGGGCAGGCCCCGGTTTTCCTGACCAAGGCCCTGCTCACCCGTCGGGCCGGGGCAGGCCGGGGGGCCGGGGCCGATTTCGCCACCCTGATCGGGCTGGGGGAGGGGGGGGAGGCGGTGTACCCCGACCTCGAGCTCTCCCGCCTCAGAGAGGGCGGCATTGTGCTGGGCAGCGCCCTGGCCCGCAGCCTGGGGGCCTACCCGGGCGACCGGCTATTTTTGGTCTCGATCAACCAGAAGCGGATCGAACTGGAAGTGGTGGCCACCTTCCAGACCGGCAACTACCTGCTCGACGCTGGTTTTGCCTTCGTCACCCTGGCCGATGCCCGCGCCCTGATGGAAGCCCCTGCGGCCCTCTCGGGCTACCAGCTCCGCCTGCGCGACCCCCAGAAGGCCCTCGAGGTAGGGCTGGCCCTAGCCGGCCCGCACTACTTCCCCCAGACCTGGCAGTCTACCAACCGCACCCTGATCGAACAACTGGCCCTACAGAAGCGGGTGATTGGCATTGTGGTCTTTCTGATTGTGGTGGTGGCTGCGCTGGGCATGGCCAGCGTGCTGGTGCTCAGCGTCATCGAGAAAACCCCCGACATCGCGCTTTTGCGGGTAATGGGGGCGCAAGCCCTCCAGGTGGCCGGGGTATTCGCTTTGGAAGGTCTTATTCTGGGCCTCTTGGGCATTGGGCTGGGCAACCTGCTGGGCTTTGCCCTTTCCAGCTATTTCCACTGGCGCCCGGTGGAAATCCCCGGCGAGCTCTACTTCCTCACCCGCCTGCCGGTCGAGATTAAGGCCTCCGACTTCGCCTGGGTCTCCGGATTTAGCCTGCTGGTGGTTCTGCTGGCCTCGCTGCTCCCGCTGTGGCGGGCTTTGCGCATCAAGCCGGGAGAGGTGCTGCGCTAAACCCAGCTCACCGCGCCAAAGGTATCCTCACGGCGGGGGCTGGTGGAGAACATCACCACCGGGGTCTGGGTGTACGCCTCGATAAGCTCAATGAAGCGCTTGACGCTTTGGGGGAGCTGCTCGCGGCTGCGGATGCCCGAGAGGTCGCCCCAGCCGGGCAGTTCCTCGTACTTCACCGTGCCGTCGGGGCGGTGCTCAATGCCGATTTTTACGGTCTTGAAGCCGGAGAGCACATCCAGCTTGGTCAGCACCAGGCCGTCGAAGCCGTTCACCTCGCAGGCGTACTTGAGCAGCACCAGGTCGAGCCAGCCGGTACGCCGGGCCCGGCCCGTGGTTACCCCGAACTCGCCGCCTTTTTGTCTGAGGTACTCATCTTCTTCCCCGAACAATTCGGTAGGGAAGGGGCCGTTGCCCACCCGGGTGGCATAGGCCTTGGCCACCCCGTAGACCTTGTTGATGGCCTTGTGGTTGACCCCAGTCCCCACCAGGATGCCCCCCACCGTGGGGTGCGAGCTGGTTACGTAGGGATAGTCGCCGTAGTTGAGGTCGAGTAGGGTGGCCTGGGCCCCCTCGAAGAGCACCTTCTGGCCGCGTTTGATGGCCTCGCGCAGCAGGCTTCCGGTGTCGGCGATGTAGGGGGCTAGAATCTCACGCATGCGGTAGAGGTCGGCCAGGGCTTTCTCGGGGGTGTCCCAGCCGGCCTCACGGGTGGAGTTGGGCTTCTCGGCCAGAAGGGTCTCGACCCGTTCGCGCAGCACGGCTTCATCAAGTAGATCGCCGACACGAATGCCTACTCGGCGGGCCCGGTCGGAGTAGGCCGGCCCGATGCCACGCCGGGTGGTGCCCACGAAGTTGTTGCGGGCTTCCACCGTTTTGTGGTGGGGCAGGACCAGGTGGGCCTTGGCGGAGACCAGCACCCTGGGCTTTAGCCCTTCCGCCTGGATGCTTTGCATCTCCTCGGTGAAGCGGAAGGCGTCGATCACCATACCGTCGCCCAGCACGTTGGTGGCCTGAGGGTGGATCACCCCGGTGGGCAGCAGGTTGAGCTTGAAGGTTTTACCCTGGGCCACCACGGTATGGCCGGCGTTGGCCCCCCCCTGGTAGCGCACCACAAAGTCGGCCTCCTCGGCCAGGGCATCGGTGACCTTGCCCTTGCCTTCGTCTCCCCATTGCGCTCCGATAATGGCAATTCCTGGCACGCCATATAGCCTATCGCCCAAAGCCCAAAGCGAGAAGAGTTTGGGGGTGGTTTACGCCACCCAGTGACGCTTTTGGTTACCTGGCGTAACTGCAAAAAAAGACCCGGGCAAAACGCCCAAAGGGGAATAGCGCCAGGTTGTGCATTTGGCACAGGGGATTTCCTTTTCCTATGTTACCCTGCAAAAGGGATTTAACGAAGGAGTTCACGCTTGAGAGGAATAGGTAACGGGCAACAAGCCAAACGGGATGGCTCGAGCAAGCCAGGCTCGTACAGAGACCGCCCTGTCGGCATATCCTCATGCCCTTACCCTGAAAGGCATTGGGTAGGGCGGCATTCCCGCAGGGGCCCTGGCTGTTTGCCCAAGGTTAGCTGTCCAGTCGGTTCGCAAGGAGTGTGTGCATGAATAGAGTGGGAGGACCCATCCAACTCAAACTGTGGGGACCGGCCCGGCTGGAGTACCAGGGCCGCGAGCTAAAGCTCCAGCGTAAGGGCCTGGCCATTCTGTACTACCTGGCCCTGGAAGGTGCGACCCGCCGCGAGGTGCTGGCCGATCTACTCTGGGGGCATAGCGCGGCCTCGCAAAACTTGCGGGTCGAGCTGCACCGTCTGAGCCAGGCTCTGGCCCCTCTGGGCTATACCCTGTTCAAACCGGGGGAAGACCCCTTGCAGCTGCCCCCCTTCATCACCCTGGATCGCACCCCCGGGCCGGGTGCTCCGATGGAAGGATTAGAGGAGCTTTCGGTGGAGTTTCGGGCCTGGCTCGAGGGCCAGCGCTCCCAGCTCATGGCCAATAGCTCCGGCACCGTGGGGCGTGAGCGATTGGTGCAGGAAGTGGCCTCACAGCTAACCTTACCTGCGGTGCTAATTCTGATGGGCCGCCCCGGCTCGGGGCGCACGGCCTTTGCCCAGGCCCTGGCTAAAGCCCTGGGCATGCCCTTTCTGGAGGGTCCTCGTGGGGGGGGGCAAGGCGCTGCACTATCTGCGCCCACCCTACACCGAGGTCTCACTGGAGCGCATCCTCACCGACCGTGAGGGGCTTTGGGTGGTCGAGCGCTCCTCCTATGGCGAGGACCCCAAGTTGATTCTGGAGCTGCGCAGCCACTACCCTGCCGAGCGTACCCGCTACATTACCCTACCCCCTCTGTCGTGGGCCGAGGCCCGCGCTACGATGCTCTCAAACCTGCCCTTTGCGCAGGCGGCCCGGCTGTACCTGGCCTCCGGAGGCTCACCTGGCCACCTGCGCGAGCTCTTAGCCGTACCCCACAGCGGAAATGAGGTGCCTCTGCCCCAGCGAGTACGGGCCCAGGTGCAGCTCGAGGCCCGGATGCTCTCGCTGGAGGCTCGGCTAGCTCTGGAGCGGCTCTCGGTATATCCGGGCCCTTATAGCCAGGGCTTGCTGGACGCGCTGGAAGCTACCCCCTACCTGGATGAGCTCGAGCGCCGCGGCTGGCTGGTTTACTCCGGTCAGTGGCAGTTTTCCGACGATGCTAGCCGCCGGGTTTTGTATCTGGGATTGCAGCCTGGTCGCCGCCAGCAGTACCACCGGCAAGCCGCCCTACAGTGCGCCATGGAAGAGCAGCGCATGGCTGAGGCCTACCACCGCCTGATGGCCGGCGATACCGCTGATTGGGGGACCTTCGTCAATACCCTGACGGGCTGGACCCGCTACGGCCTGAAGGCTTGGCTGGGTATGCACGAACCCCTGCCTACCGGGCCTAGCACCAGCGAGCTGGCCCGGGGTAGTGAACTGGCCCTTTTGGAGGAAGCCCGCTTTGGGCCGGGCTTTGAGGTAGAAGGGCGGCATGTGCGCTGGATTCGCACCCCTTCCCAGGCCACCACATCGGGCATTATTTGGGCCAGCCACGAGGAGCCCTCGCTGCTGCACCTCCAGGGCTATGCCTACGTGGAAAACCCCTTGGGGGTGGGTATCTCGGGCCGGGCTGCGCCTTTGGTGTTGGAAATTCAGGAGCCCCGCGAGGCCCGGGCGATCTTCCTCTCTGGGGTACAGGCTGGAGCCCTCGCCGACAACGCTTTGCTGCTGCCTATGCAGGAGGAGCTTGATCTTTGGTTCCGTGTACCTGCTGGGGCCAGCATCCGTCTCACCAGCAGTGCCGAAAGCGCTCTGATCGACCTCGAGGTAACCTCCTACCGCATGGCCCCACCCAGCTTGGCCTCTTCTTTTCCGAAGATAGAGGTACTGGAATTTTTTCGTAGTGCGGTAGAAGCCGCGAAAAAATAACAAAAGGTAAGGCTCCCCTGGCTGTCCCGGAAAAGGGCCATAAACGCCTAGGCCGCCCCACACACAGGGCAGCCTGGCTCGAGCTTGGAGCGAAGCCTTTAGCAGAAGCTATCGGTAGGTTTGGGGTTGGACAGGGCAAACCAGGGCCTGAGCCACAGCCCTACCCAGGTGCCCAGCAGGGCCATGCCCAGCCAGATCCAGCCGTGCAGACTGAAGGAGGCCACCCCGCCAATGTAGGCTCCGATGTTGCAGCCGTAGGCCAGGCGGGCCCCATACCCCATCAGTAGTCCCCCCAGTACTGCGGCCAGAACCACCCGCCAGCCCACCCGGGGGTTCTGGCCGAAGGCCCCTGCCAGCGCGGCGCTGATCAGAGCTCCCAGCAGGATGCCCAGGTTGGTCAGGGCAGTGGGGTGGCCCAGGGGGGAGAGGGCCAGGGGTGACTGCCCATTCCAGAAGCCCCAGAAAGCGGGCTCGGCCAGTCCCAGGGCCTCGACGGCCTGCGAGCCCCAGAGGGTCAGGCCGTAGGTAACCCCCCAGGGCCGCCCGCTCACATACAGCACGGCGGCATTCAGCACCGCCAGCACCAGCGCCGCCACCCACAGCGGCCAGGTTCCCCGTAGCAGCCGGGCCCAGCCCTGGGCTCCTTTAGGTTGCTTGGGGGGTGGGGGTTGCTGTTTGCGCATCACCCATTCGGCTAGCAAGGCGATACCCCCCACCAAAAGCAGGGTCAGGGTCAGCGCACCCCCCAGGCCGAAGTGCGCCACCAGCGAGACAGGGGGCAGGGTACCAGCGGCCCCGGGCCCGTTGATCCAGAACTCGAGGTTCCAAGCCCCCACCACCGACCCCGCGATAAAGCCCACCAGGGCGACCAGACCCAGCAGGCCACCGCTGCCGCTGGCGTAGAGGGTGCCGGAGGCACACCCTCCTGCGAGCTGCATCCCCACCCCGAACAAAAAGGCGCCCAGCAGAAGACCCGGGCCAATGGGGGCCAGGTAGCCCGTAAGGCTCTGGCCGCCCAGCCCCTGGCCCAGGGCAAAGAGCAGGGCGAAGAGGGTAGCGGTGCCGCCCAATAGCAACATATGGGCCTGCAAAGCCCGCCCCTGCCCCACGCTGAGCAGCTGGCGAAAGGCCGAGGCAAAGCCAAAACGGGCATGAAAAAGGGTGAACCCCAGCCCCACCCCTAACAGGAGGAGCAGCCCCTGGATCATGGGGAGCTTGAGCAAAAGCCAGCCCAATCCTAGAAGGCCCAGGACTACCAGGGGGTACTGGGGCCGGGCTTCGGGATAGGCCGGACTGGGGACGGGTAGGGTTTTAGCGGGTTTACGCAGCAGCGACATGCTTCCTCCAGACTGCAAAGGCCGCTGCAGAGGCAGCGGTAGAACCAGGCTAGCACAGATTACAAGATTTGTAAACTTACAAAGCAAATCAATTTTACAAACATGCACTTGGTGCTGCTCTAAGCTTGCTGAGGAAGCAGTCCTACCTCCAGGAGCCAGGCCTTGAGCTTGCTCAGGGAGAATCGGCTCATGGAGGCGGCGTAGGGGCCGTATACCAGGGTGGGCACGCTGCGTTTGCCCTTGTTGATCTGCACGACCAGTTCAGCGGCAGCCGGGTCTCGCTCGATGTTGATCTCTTGGTAGGGCAGGCCCAGCGCCTTCAGGGCTTGTTTGGCCGCGTGACAGTCGGGGCACCAGGCGGTGGTGTACACAGTAATCATGGCCAGCCGGGAGTTTAAGAAAACCGCGCGGGGGATTCTGTGTGCCCGGTAACGCTGGCTAGGCTTCGCCGACCTCGAGGGCCGCGGTCAGGGCCGCCCCTAGGAGCCCTGCCTCGCTCCCCAGCCTGGCCAGGCGGATAGGTGGGGCCACCCAGTGCTCCATGTAGCGATGGTAGGTGCGCTCTACTTCCTCGAGGTAGGCCGGGCCGGCGTTTAGGGCAATGCCCCCGCCCAGCACGGTCACCTCAGGATCAAAGCACTTGGCCAGCGAGGCCAGGGCGATGCCCACCCAGCTGGCAGCCTGCAGAACAATCCGGGCCGCCCGGGGGTCGCCTTGCTGGAAAAGGGTGAAAAGCTCGCGGGTATCCATCTCGCGCTTGAAAGCGGCCTGGGCCATGCGCTCCATAGCCGGCCCGGTGGCCAGCGCTTCCAGGCAGCCGTCCAGCCCGCAGCCACACATCGGGCCACCGGGCTGCACAGTGATATGCCCGATTTCTGCCCCCTGCCCATTTGCCCCCCGCAGCACCCGGCTGCCCCAGACAAAACCACCTCCGACTCCGGTAGAGACCGTCATAAACAGAGAGCTTTCAGCGCCGTGGGCGGCACCCAGCTTGTGCTCGGCCAGCGCTGCGGCATTGGCGTCGTTTTCTATGTACACCTTTAGACCGGTGGCCTCCTCCAATCGCTCCACAATGGGAAAATCACTGAAGTTAGCGATATTGGGAGTGAACTTGATCACCCCCCGCCTAAAGTCCAGCGGCCCTGGGGTGCCCAGGCCAATGGCCCTGACCTCGTGGTAGACCCCCGCGGCCTCCATGGCCTGGCGGGCGGCCAGGGCCATGGCCTCAATCACCGCCTGTCCCCCTGCTTCCGGTGTGGGCACGGTAATCCGGGAGCGAATAGCCCCATCCCGGAATACCCCCGCCATGATTTTGGTTCCGCCCAGGTCAATTCCCACTACGCTCATGAGGGCTCTCCTTGGTCGCGTGCTGCAATCAAGATGGCCTCCTCGTACAGCGCCTCGGGTACCCAGAGGCTCACATCCCCGGTGTAGGTGCCCAGGTAGGCTTCAGGCAGGCCAAAGCGGGTGAAGGGGGTTTCGAGGTGCACCGGAATCCGGCGCTCTTGCAGGCGGGTTTTGATCCCCTCCGCCACCACCCGGGGTGCGGAAAGAAAGAGCACATAGGCGATCTCCCCAATCAAGCGGCGGGGCGCTGGTTCTTCACCCCTCTCGAAACGGTCGTTCATTGGCCCATAGCATATCAGCCGAAGGGCTTGCGATGGAGGCAGGCTGGACGCTTATTCGCAGATTCCCAGGTTTTACACACCGGGCCGTTAAGCTATAAGGCAGTTTATGCTGGCCCAGATACGAACCTATAGCCTGTTTGGCCTCGAGGCCCAGCCCATCACCGTGGAGGTGGATGTTTCCCCGGGCATGCCTTCGTATGCGGTGGTGGGCCTGCCGGACAAGGCGGTGGAGGAGTCGCGGGAGCGGGTACGGGCCGCATTGAAGAACACCGGTTTCCCCTACCCCCAGGGCCGGGTCATCATCAACCTAGCCCCGGCGGAGCTACGCAAGGAGGGCACCCACTACGACCTGCCCATTGCCCTGGGGCTGCTGGTGGCCCAGGGGGTGCTGCCCCCCCAGGCCCTGCAGGGCTTTGCGGTAGCAGGGGAGTTGGGCCTAGATGGTGAGCTACGGGCGGTGCCAGGGGCGGTCAATATGGCCCTGGGTGCTTTGCAGGAGGGATATAACCTCCTCATGCCCCAAGTCTCTGCGGCGGAGGCCGCCCTAATCGAGGATGTGGTGGTCTACGGTGCAATGCACCTGGGGCAACTGGTGGGCTTCTTGCTGGGCCAGGAGGTTTTGCCCCTGGCTCAGCCCGAAGAGGCCGAGGAGACCCTTCCCGCCCTCGACCTCCTCGACGTGAAGGGCCAGGCCAAGGCCAAGCGGGCCCTGGAGATTGCCGCCGCCGGAGGGCACCACCTTTTGCTGACCGGGACACCGGGCTCGGGCAAGACCATGCTGGCCAAGCGGATGGTGGGGCTTTTGCCTTCCCTTTCACGAGAGGAGGCCCTCGAGGTCACCCGCATTCACTCCGCAGCAGGACGGCTGGTGCACGGCCTCATACGGGTTCCACCCTTTAGAGCCCCCCACCACACCGTTTCCGATGTGGGCCTGATCGGGGGGGGCTCGATCCCCAAGCCGGGCGAAATTTCCCTGGCCCATCGGGGCATTCTTTTTCTCGACGAGTTCCCCGAGTTTTCCCGCGAAGCTTTAGAGGTGTTGCGTCAGCCTTTGGAAGACGGGGTGGTGACCATTGCCCGGGCTAGGGCCAGCTTTACCTACCCGGCCCGCTTTTTGCTGATTGCCGCTATGAATCCCTGCCCCTGCGGCTGGTACGGCGACCCCCAGCGAAGCTGTGGCTGCACCCCCACCCAACGCACCCGTTATGTGAACCGCATCAGTGGCCCCCTGCTCGACCGCTTCGACCTGGTGGTGGAGGTGCCCCGCCTCACCCCCGAGGAGCTGGCCCGGGCCCCCGAGGGGGAGCCTAGCAGGGTGGTGCGGGAGCGGGTACTGGCGGCCCGAGAGCGCATGAAAGCCCGCCAGGGGAAGCTCAACAGCGAACTTTTGGGCCGCGCCCTGCGCCAGCACACCGCCCTCTCTCCTGGTGGCGAGGCGCTGCTGCAGGCGGCCACCCGCCGCCTGGCCCTCACCGCCCGGGCCTACGACCGCATTTTGCGGGTCGCCCGCACCATCGCAGACCTGGCCGGCTCGGAGGCCATCCAGGAGGCCCATCTGGCCGAGGCCCTCACCTACCGCCGCAGCCTGACTTGAGCCAGGGGCATGCAAGATAGGTGAGCTACGATTTCTCCTCGACCCAAGAGGTGGTGATAGCTGTACATCCCCTTTTTGGGTGAACCCTCTTACCAAAAGCATGGCCCTGACAAAGTCAGGGTGGGGTGAAGCCAGGCTTTGTAGTCCGGGCTAGGGCATCCGGACAGCAGGGGCGTAGGCTAGACTCCGGTGGCCGTGGACTACGATTACATCATCGCTGGGGCGGGCGCGGCGGGCCTGAGCCTGGCCTACCACCTGGTGCAGGCCAGCCTGCCAGGCCGCATCCTGTTGCTCGAGCGGGCTCCCAAGACCCAAAACGATCGCACCTGGTGCTTCTGGGAGGTGGGGGAGGGCCCCTTTGAGGCGGTGGTGGGGCACCGCTGGACAGAGCTTTGGGTGCGCGATGTGGGTTTTGCCCGCCGCCTCGACCTCCAACCCTACGCCTACAAGATGATCCGCGGCCTGGATTTTTATCGTCATATGCAGCACTGGCTAGCCCAGCAGCCCAACCTCGAGCTGCGCTATGGCGAGATCAGCGGCATCGAGGAGGAGGGAAAGGGGGCTGTGGTGACCCAGGCCGGGCGGCGCTACCGGGGGCGCTGGGTCTTTAGTAGCCTTTACCGGCCCCCGACCCTGCGGCCGGGGTATCGCTATCTGCTGCAGCACTTCCTGGGCTGGGTGGTGCGGGCCCCGGAGCCCGTCTTCAACCCCCAGGAGGCCACTCTGATGGACTTCCGCACCCCCCAGGAAGGCCAGGTGCGCTTCATTTACCTGCTGCCTTTGGATGCCCAGACCGCCTTGGTGGAGTACACCGTATTTTCCCCCGAGGTGCTACCGCCTGCGGCCTACCAGGAAGGGCTCAAAGCCTACCTGGCCGGAGTGCTGGGGCTGAAGGAGCACACCATCCTCGAGGTCGAGTCCGGGGCGATTCCCATGACCGATGCCCCCTTTCCCCACCGGGCCAGTCCCCACGTGATGAACATCGGGATGGCCGGAGGGCGGACCAAAGCCTCCACCGGCTACACCTTCCAGCGCATCCAACGCCAGTCCCGCCGCATCGTTCAGAGCCTACTCAAGACCGGCCAACCCTTCTACCCCGAGCCTCTCCTGCGGCGCCATGCCCTTTTGGATAGCGTGCTGCTGGAGGTGCTTTTCCGCTGGGGAGGGGCAGGGCACCGGGTCTTCCGCGATCTGTTTGACCGAAACCCTCCTCAGCGGGTTTTGCGCTTCCTGGACGAGGAGACCCGCCTGTGGGAGGATCTGCAGGTTATGGCCCGGGTGGACCGTCCGCTCTTCCTGGCCGCTACCTTGGCTACCTTCTGGAGGCGGGTATGGCCGGGCTAGTCTGGGGGGTGCCGCTTGTTTTGTCGGTGCTGGTGCGCATCCCGGTACCCTTGTGGCCCGAGGGGTTTCCCCTGCTGAGCCTAGCTCAGGTGCTCCTCATTGGTCTGGCCGCGCTGGGGTGGGGTTGGGTGCGGGTAGGCTGGCGCATTCTGGGCTTGGCTATCGTAGCCTTTGGCCTAGGGTGGGGGGTAGAGCTTTTGGGCAGCCAGACCGGCCTCCCTTTTGGCCACTACACCTACGCCGGGGCCCCCCCACCCACCCTGGGGGGGGTGCCTCTTTTGGTGCCCCTGGGTTGGTTTGCCATGACCCTCTCGGCCCACGCCCTGGCCGGGGGGCGGCCCGGGTACACCGGGGCGCTGCTGGTGGCCTGGGACCTGGGCCTCGAGGCCCTCATGACCGAGCGGGGCTACTGGGCCTGGCAGGATCCCCGGCCCTTGTGGTACGGGGCCCCCCTGGCGAACTTCCTGGCTTGGTTTGGGGTGGGCGCGGGTCTTTCCTGGCTATACGCCCGCCTAGGGGGCCCCAAGCTGGCCCAGCCGGGGGGGCTAGCCTGGGTTTACCGGCTCGAGGCCTTTTTTCTGCCGCTGGGCCTGGCCTGGTGGGGGCTTTGGCCGGCGGCCTTGCTCTGTGGCCTGGCCATGAACGCCCTGGCCTGGCGGCGCTAGGATGACGGGTATGCGTCCGCGGGAAAAGCTCCTCAGATTGACCCTCGGGGCCTTGTTGCGCCAAAGCCTGCGGCGGGGCCTGCGGGGGGTCTGGGTGCAAGGTACGCTACCCCCGGGGGCCTTGGTGCTGGCCAGCAACCACCACTCCTGGTGGGATGGCTACCTGTTGCCTGCCCTATGCTGGGGCCGGCGTCCGTTGGCGGTGGTCATGGGAGAGGCCCGCTTAGAGGAGTTTGCTTTTTTCCGCCATCTGGGGGCCCTCCCGGCCCACCGCCCGCGCCAGGCGCTGGCCTGGTTGGCCCAGGGCGGTGCGGTGTTGATCTTCCCTGAAGGGGCCCTCCGCCCGCCTGGTTCCTTGGGTCCTTTACAGCGGGGAGCGGTCTGGCTGGCCCAGCAGGCCGGGGTGCCGCTGGTGCCGGTGGCCACCCGGGTGGTGTTGCGCGGGCACGAGTTTCCCGAGGCCTATCTGGTCTTCGGGCCCCCCCTAGCGCCCGACCTGGCCGGGCTAAACCAGGCTTTGGGAGAGCTATTAGCCGGGCTGGATGAGGCCCTAAGCAGCGCGCCCCCCGAGGAAGCCCTACCCGGCTTTACCCAGGTGCTCCGAGGCCGCCTCAGCACGCATGAGCGCCTGGCTGGTTGGGGGTGGACCCTGGGTCGCCTGGTGGGGGGGAGATAGGGTGCTGGGGGTTTTCTTTTACCTGCTGCTGGCCTGGCTTTGCCTCAAGCTAGGGGTGCTTTTGCTCAACCTGCTGCTCTTTCCCGCCCTGCGCCCGGCCTCCTCGCCCGCCAAAGGAGTCTCCCTCCTGGTACCCGCCCGCAACGAGGCCGCCAACCTGGAAAAGACCCTGCCTGGTCTTTTGCAGCAGGAAGCCCAGGAGATTCTGGTGCTCGACGATAGTTCCACCGATGCCACGGTTCAGGTGGTGGCCCGCTTCGCCCAGCAAGACCCCCGGCTTCGCCTGATTCCTGGCCAGCCCAAGCCCGAAGGTTGGCTGGGCAAGAGCTGGGCCTGCTGGCAGCTGGCCCAGGCGGCCCAAGGCCAGGTGCTCCTCTTCACCGATGCTGATGTGTACTGGCAGCCTGGGGCCCTCGGGGCGGTGCTGGCGCTTTTGCAGCAAAGCCAAGCCGGCCTGGTCTCGGTCTATCCCCATCAGCGCACCTCTGGCCTGGCTGAGCGGGTGCTCTTACCCCTAATCGACGATGCCCTGCTTTGCTACCTGCCCCACCCCCTCCTGGTCACTCCCTTTCCCCTGGCGGCCGCGGCCAATGGTCAGGTGATGGCCTTTGCCCGCCCGGCCTACTGGGCTGCGGGGGGGCATGCCGCGGTGCGGGCCGAGGTGCTGGAGGACGTGCGGCTGGCCCAGCGGGTCAAGGCAGCAGGCTGGGGGCTGGGCTTAGCCCTGGGGGGGCGCTTGATCGCGGTGCGGATGTACCGCAGCTATGCTGAGCTGGTGGAGGGCCTGGGCAAGAACCTGATCGAGTTCCACGGCAGAAGCCGGCTGCTGCTGGGTTTTTCCTACACCGGGCACCTGCTGGCCTACACCCTGTGCTGGCCGCTGGCCCTGTGGGATGCGGACTGGCTGGCCCTGGGCTTTTTGGGCCTGCTGGAGCGCCTGCTGCTAGGCTGGAAGACTGGTCGCCCGGCCTGGGAGGCTTTGCTGTTGCCTTTGGCGCCCCTGCTAGCCCTGCCCATCTACCTGCGAGCCGGGCAGGGCCGGTATACCTGGAAAGGAAGGAGCTATACCCGATGGAAGCCATCGTGATTGGGGCTGGTTTTGCCGGGCTGGCCGCGGCCTTACGCCTGGCTAAGGCCGGGCTAAAGGTGACCGTCCTGGAGCAGCTGGCGGGCCCCGGGGGCAAGGCGATTGGCTGGGAGGGAGTGCCCACCGGGCCCACCCTGCTGACCCTGCCCGAGGTGCCCCGGGCCATCTTCCAGGCTCTGGGCGCTTCGCCCCCTCCCTTCCAGCCGGTCTCGCCCCTCACCCGCTACGCCTGGCCCGACGGGCGCCGCTTTGCCCCGGAACACGACCTGGAGGCTACCTTAGCCCAGCTTTCCCGTCAGGAAGCCCGGCGCTACCACCACCTGCTGGCCCTGGCCCAGCGCCTCTACCAAGACGCCCAGGCCACCTTTTTGCTGGGCCCACCCCCCGATGCCTCCCGCCTGCTGCGCTACGCCCTGGCCGCCGGCTGGCGATCCTATCCCTTCCACTCCCTGGCCCGCCTGGTTGAGGCCGGGCCCTACCTCACCCCTTTCTTTTTGCGCTTCGCCACCTACCTGGGGGCCAACCCCTACCAGGCCCCGGCCGTGCTGCACAACATTGCCTGGGTGGAGCTGGGCCTGGGAGTCTACCACCTCCCAGGAGGGATGCAGGCCTTGGCCCAGGCCCTTTACCGGCTGGCCCAGGATAGGGGGGTGCACTTTGTGTTTGGCGAAAAGGTGCTTCGACTGGAAGAGTGTTCGGGCCGAGTGGGGGCTATACAGACCGAGCATGGTTGGCAGAGCGCCGACCTTTATGTCTCTGCTGCGGACCGGCACTTCACCTTAGGCTGGCTGGGCTGGCCCTTACCCCGCGAGACCCTGGGCCTTTCCGGCTTTGCCCTCTTGCTCCACCTGGCCGAGCCGGTACCCCTGGGCCACTACGTGTATTTTTCCCCCGACTACCCTACCGAGTGGCGCCAGATCGCCCAGGGCCGCTGGCCGGTAGAGCCCACCCTCTACCTCCATACCGATGGGGAGGTGGCTTTCCTTCTGGTCAACGCCCCACCCCTCCCTGCCCAGGCCCCCCCGGCCTTGGCCCAGGTGGAAGCCTATGCCCGGCATCTCTTGGCCCGACTGGCGGCCTGCCACCCCCTGCCCATCACCGCCTGGCGCGCCCTGAGCCCCTGGGACTACAGCCAGACCGCCTACCGTGGGGCCCTGTATGGCCGGGCCCCCCACGGGCTCTTAGGCGCGTTGCGCCCGGGCTGGAGTTTGGGCGGTTTGGTCAATCTGGCCCAGGTGGGGGGGACGGTGCATCCAGGAGGAGGGGTACCGCTAGCCTTGCTTTCCGGCTGGAATGGGGCCGATTGGCTACTGAACCGGATGGGGGTGAAAGGGTGAGGGGTCTGCCCCAGCCCAAAGGCTACCCCTGGGGATCCTTTGGTCACCTGCCCCGCTGGGCGGGGGCCCCTTTGGCCTTGCTGGAGGAGGGGGCCCGGCTGGGCGAGGTGTTCGCCCTGGGTCTGGACCGCTGGGCGGTGGTGGGCTACAGCCCGGCCTGGAACCGCCTGGTGCTTTCCGACCTGGAAACCTTTCGTTCGATCGGCAGCCTGGCTACCCTGACCCCCTATCTGCGGGGTGGGGTGATTACGACCGAAGCACCCGAGCACAAGCCCCGCCGCCAAGCCCTCGACCCGCTATTTCACCGCCGGGCCCTGGTGGGCTGGCAGGCCCGGCTGCAGGAGACCCTCGAGGCTCTCCGACCCCCAGAGACCTTCGAGGCAGGTGCCTGGGCCTCCCAGATGGTGCAGGCCAGCCTGAACCTCTTGTACTTCGAAGGGCGTTTTCCTCCAGCCCTGTTGGCCCGCTTCCTAGCCCCCTTGCAGCAGCCTTTCCCAGCGCCTTTGCTGCCCCGCCCGCTAGGCTTCGCCCGGGTGCGCCACGAGGTGCGCCGGTTGCAAAGGCTGGGGGTGGGGCTGGCCGCTCGGTTGCCTTTGGAAGAGGTGTTGATTGGTTTGGCTGCCGGCTACGACACCACCGCCCATACCCTGGCCTGGGCCTTGTGGCACGCGGCCTGCTACCCCCAGTGGCACCACCCACAGAGGAATTCCCTCCTCATCCAGGAAACCCTGCGCCTTTACCCACCGGGGTTTATCGGGAGCCGACGGGCAGCCCGAAGGGTGGAATGGGCGGGGGTGGTTATACCCAAGGGGGCTTGGGTGCTCTACAGCCCCTACCTGACCCACCGCCACCCCGATCTCTGGCCCCAGCCCCTGGTCTTCGACCCTTCCCGCTTTGAGGGAAGGCTTCCCGCTTGGGGTTACCTGCCTTTCGGTGGAGGGGAGCGCACCTGCCTGGGCATGCACCTGGCCCGGCTGATGCTGGAAACCGCCCTCTCTCTTTTTTCTCAGCTAGAGCCCCTAAAGGGCGACTCCACCCCCCGCCCTGGCCTGACTTTGGCTCCCCAGGGTCCCCTATGGCTGCGGGGCCGCTGAGGTCGGGTCGTCCACCGGGGCAGGCCGGCCCTGTTCGTCTACGGCCACATAGGTTAGGTTGCCTTTGGTGGCCAGCACCTTGGGTTCGCGCAGGTTTTCCCGGTAGACCTCGACTTCTACGGTGAGGGAGGTGCGGCCTACCCGCACCACCCTGGCCACCACCTCCAATAGGTCGCCCACCTTGATGGGCACCTCGAAGACCACCTCGCCGACCCGTACCGTGACGCAGCGCTTACGGGCGCGGCGGATAGCGGCGTAGGAGCCTACCTTGTCCATCAGACCCAGCACGAAGCCACCAAAGGCGTTGCCGCCGGGGTTAGCGTGCTCGGGAAAGACTAGTTCCAGTGTACGCGCTTCCATGCCCCCTAGCTTACCGGATGGCGTCTTTGGATTTTCCCCGGCTAACCCGATACACTAGGGGCATGAGTGCGGATCACGAGGCCAGGCTATACCAGGCCTGGGTACAGGTTATCGAGTGGATGAAGGCCTACGCCGAAGAAAAAGGCGTGCAGTTCAGCAAGGAATCCGACTTCCCTGATTTCATTTACCGTATGGAGCGCCCGTATGAGGTGCCCACCACCCTGATGGCGGTCTCCCTTTCCGATGCGCGGGGAGAGCCCTTTTTCTTCGCCTCGGTGTCGCCCCGGCACGCCAAGCTCAAGCACATCGCTTTCCGGGTACCGGGGGGACATGTGCACCACCACGCCCACTGGGAGGAGGGCAAGGGGTTGGTGCTCGAGGGGAAGTTCCCTTTGGATAAGGAGAGGCTGTACCAGATGGCTGACCGGGCCAGAGCAGCCCTGGCCAAAGCCTCCTGATAATAGGCCGCAACCCCCGGTCGGGGAAGGGCGCTTTGGCTTTTGTGGGCGACCAGCTCTGCGTAGTGGGCGAGGGCGGCTTGGGGGTTACCAGAGAGCCAGGGCGCGGGTAGGGCCACCCGGGGCCCCTTTGTGCTTGGGGCCGCCCACGATAATCATGGCCCCGCTAGGGCGCACGCTCCCCAGATTGGCCAGATTCTCCAGGCCATACTTGCCCGCACCCAGCAAGGTCACGTGGCTCTTGAAGTCTTTGGAGGCGCCGAGATCCAGGGAAAGCGTATCCACCCCCACGATGTTGCGCTCCCGCACCAGAAACTCAGCGGCGGGGCCGAAGCCGGGGGTGGTGCTGGACGATGGATGACGGTCAGTGGGGCAATTAGGCGCTCTACCGGAGGAGCCAGTACCTAACCTGCTCCTGTTCCACACTTACCCCTGGCAGGGATTACAGCCGCTGCAACCCCTCCTCTCTAAACCCCTCCCGGCGGGCAGCAAGGCCCAGCCGGGCATCCAAGCAGACGAAGGCCAGCCTGGAGGGCCTCCCTCCGCTCGCTACGAAAGCCGCGGCTAGCTGGAAAGCATCCATAGCCCTCAGGCTGTGAACCCGGAGGAAGCGGCGTGCTGCCTCCCGAACCTCCTCGGTCGGCAATACCTCGTTCCAGCCAGCCTCGAGTTCGCGCAACCGCCTGAAGGCCTGCTCTAACTCGCTCAACTCCAGGAGTCCCTCCCGCTCGAGGCGCGACATGGCCGAGGTGAGCTCGACCGGCGTACCCCACCAGACCAGCAGCTCGGGGTCCTCCCGGTAAAGCTCGAGCATCCGGGAGGAGGCCTCCTCCCGAAGCAATAAGGGCACCAGGGCGGAGCTATCCCAGAATCTCAACGCCCTTCCTCCCGCTCGCGGAGGAGGATCTCCAGGGCGCTTGCTTTGGCCTCAGGCCAAGGAAGGGCCTCGAGGTGTACCGGCTGTCCCAAGCCGCGGCGAACCAGGCCCTTACGCTCCAGTAGCGCAAGCCCTTCTCCCGAACCTCCGGCCACGGGGCTCAGTCGGGCTACCGGGACGCCCCGCTCCAGGATGAGGGCCTCCTCCCCGGCCTTGACCCGATCCAACAGGGCGCTAAGCTGGTTTTTCGCCTCGCTAACGGAAACCGTACGCATATAGCTATTATAGCCAGATTCATAAAGTCTATCAAGCAAAGTAGCTCTGAACTCGGGGCTAGATCATCTGGGTAAAGTGTGAGTGCCATTTTTTGCAGTGGGGGAGAGATCTCAAGCCCATGGCGTAGGTAAGCGGCCCCAAAGGCAAAGGGGCATAGCTCAACTCCAGCCGGGTGGTCTGCGCCCCGTTGGGGCCGGGAACTGTGAAAATGCACCAACCTGCCTAGCGACCGAGGGATTTTTCCCGCAGAACGTAGCCGACCCCACGTAGGGTCTGGATCAGCCGGGGCTCGCCGGCAGCCTCGAGCTTCTGCCGCAACTGCTTGACATAGACCTCTACAATGTTGTCGTCGCCAAAAAAATCGCTGCCCCAGACCTGATCAAGCAAGAACTGCTTGGAGAGCACCCGTTCGGGCTGGCGCATGAAGGTGTGCAGCAGGCGGAACTCGAGGCCGGTCAGTACCACCTCGCGCGCTCCCCGGAAGACCTGGTGGCTTTCGGGGTTGAGCCGCAGGTCGGCGTAGCGCAGCTCGCCAGATTGGGCCTGGCGCAGGCGGGCCTGGATACGGGCTAGCAAAACCTCGAAGCGGAAGGGCTTGACTACGTAATCCTCGGCGCCGAAGCCAAAGGCTTGGATCTGATCCTCGGCAGTATCGCGTGCAGTGAGCATGAGTACTGGGAGCTGGGGGTCGGCTGAGCGCAAGCGGCGCAGAACCTCGAGCCCGTCTAAGCCTGGCAGCATCAGATCGAGAACGACCAGATCGGGCGGGTTCTCGCGGGCCAGGCGCAACCCCTCCTCGCCCGAGGCCGCAGCGTAGACCTGGAAGCCCTCGTAGGAGAGCCCACGCCGCAACAGGCTGGTGATGCCGGGGTCGTCGTCGATGACCAGGATGCGCCTCATCCCCCCATTGTAAGGCCGGACTCAGCTCAGACTCAGCCTTTCTACAGGCCTGCTTCAGCTTGGGGCGGTACCCTTGCTTCTAGGAGGAGGGCTGTGCTGATACGGGGTAGGGAACTCCTTGGGCGCAAGGTGGTGCTCGAGCCTGACCAAGAACCGCTGGGCTGGGTGCACGATCTTGTGCTGGACTACGAGCGGCACACCTTGCTGGGGCTTTTGTTAGGCCCGGAATGGTCGAGTAAAGCCCCGGTGATACCCTTTGCCATGATCCACCGCCTGGCGAGGAAAACCCTCAGCGTTTGGGAGGCCGAGCCTTCGCCCTTTTTGCGCCAGCGGATGGAGGCCTTGCTGGCCCGGCCCAGGCTACTGGGGTCGCGACTATGGTTGCCGGAAGGGGTTTTGCTGGGCGTTTTGGCTGAGGTGGTGCTGGAGGTTTGCACCGGGCAGGTTCAGCGGTACCTCGTGGGCGGTGAGGAGGTAGCGGGGGGACTTTTTCTGAGCGTTTCGCCCCAGCAGCTGTATGGCCTGCTGGAAGGCCCCTTCCGCCAACCCTTGCCCGCCATGGGAGGGGCTACATGTACGGAAGCCCTTGGCTGGAGATCACAATAGCCCTCGTGCTGCTCGGGTTTTTGGCCGTGGGGCTGGCGGGGTTGGTCTGGTTTATCCGGGCTAGCCTGCAGGCTGAACCGGAAGAACTGCCGGAAAAGCCTGAGCCCCAGACCTACCACTTCAAGGAGTTCGAACGGCTGCCATGAAACCCGTCCGGCGCATTCTGATACCCACCGACGGCTCGAGGCATACCCGGGTGGTCCTCGAGGTGGTGCAGGCCCGCTACCCCCAGGCCCAGCCTCGCTTGCTCCACGTCGGGCGGGCGGGCCAGATGTTCAGCCTGTTCATGCCCTCCTCCCTGAGTGCGGCTAACGGGGTCTACCTGCCGTATTTGTTGCAGGAGATCGAGGCTGAGGAGTGGGCTAGGCTGCGGCGGTTGGCCCAGGAATGGGGGGTTCAGGCTGTGCTGCGGCAGGGAGAGGTGGTGGAGGGCATCGTGGAGGAGGCTTTGGTCTGGAAGGCCGATATGGTGGCGCTCCACCACCTGGGGCGCAGACTTCGCTGTGCCCCCTCAGTCAGCCAGTCCTTGTTGCGGCGGCTGCCCCTCGAGGTCATGGTGGTGCACCTGCCCAAACGGGTGGTGGAGATTTATGTGGGCTGGGCTGAGCCCGAAGCCTTGAAGGGCTCGCTAGCGCTGGAAAAGCGCCTTCATCGAGGCTAGACACTACAGGAGGGACGCCATGAAAATTGCTATTTTATGCCATGCCAGTGCAGGGGGGTCGGGGGTGGTGGCCACCGAACTGGCCCTGGCGTTGGCCGGTCTGGGACATACCGTACACGTGATCGCCGCCGAGCGGCCCTTCCGCCTAACCGAGGAGCGCCTGCACTCGGCGTTGCGCGACCTGGGGAGCGAGCCGCCGCCGCAGAGCGTTTTGGCCCGGCTGGTGCAGCAAGGCAGCCAGAGCGTGCGCAACTGGTTGGGCAGAATTGTTAAACGCTCGGTAGGGCCGGCGGCCAAGCTGCACTTTCACGAGTTTTTGAGCGCCGATTACCCCTTGTTCAAGGACTCCCTGGTGACCCTAACCGCGGCCAACTCGCTGGCCAAGGTCATAGAGGAACACGGCATCGAGATCGTGCATGCTCACTATGCCATACCCCACGCCACCAGCGCCCTTTTAGCCCGGGATATGGGCCTGCCCATCAAGGTGGTGACCACCTTGCACGGCACCGATGTAACCTTGGTGGGCCTCGAGCCGGCTTTTGCCCTCACCACCAAGCATGCCATCTTGCAGTCCGATGCGGTCACCGCGGTTTCGCACGCCCTGGCGGAGGAGGCCCGGCGCAGCTTTGCGGTGGATCGCCCCATCGAGGTGGTCTACAACTGGGTGGACACCGAGCGCTTCCAGCCCAACACCGACCCCGCTTACCGGGCTCGCTTTGCCCAGCCGGAAGAGGCCATTTTGCTGCACGTTTCCAACTTCCGTGAAGTCAAACGTCCCCTGGATGTGATACGCATTTTTGCCGGTATCGCCGAGGTGCGTCCGGCCCGGCTCCTGATGATCGGCGACGGGCCCAAGCGGGCCGAGTGCCAGGAACTAGCGCACCAGCTCGAGCTTTCTGGGCGGGTACAGTTCATCGAGGCCACCCCCCAGATCGAGAGGTTCCTTGCGGTGGCGGATTTGTTCTTACTGCCCTCGGAGCAGGAATCGTTTGGGCTGGTGGCCCTCGAGGCCATGGCCTGTGGGGTGCCGGTGGTGGCCTCCAACGCCGGAGGCCTTCCCGAGGTGGTGCTGGACGGGGTCACGGGTGCCCTGCGATCCGTGGGCGATGTGCCGGGGATGACCCAGGCGGCCCTAGGGATTCTGGAAGACCCGGCCCGGCAGCACCAGATGCGCCAGGCAGCGCGGGACCGGGCCATCACCCAGTTCCGTCCCGAGCGTGTCCTGCCCCGCTACCTGGAGATCTATCAATCGGTGCTGGAAGGCCGTCCGGCGGTGGCTGACTAGGCCGGGCGGGAGCTATAGTAAGGCCAGGATGCCGATCCGGCTGCGCCTGGCTCTGTGGTACGGCACCTTGTGTGCGGTACTGATAGGGCTGGTCGGGCTTCTGGGGTTTTCGGCCTACACCCGGGGGCAGTACCAAACCCTCGACCAAGTCTTGCTCCTCTCGGCCAACCACGTGGCGGTAGGCTGGCGCGAGGCCGGCACCTCGTATGTGCTCGAGGCCGACATCTCCGAGCTTCAGGTGGCCTTCCGTCTGTACGACAGCTACGGCCACTTCAAGCGCGGCTCACGGTTGGAGCCTCCCCTCGAGCCGGTTCAGCCCCAGAAAGTGCTAGAGCAAAACCTCTCGGTCTACGCCGACCCAGTAGCCCGGTTCCTGCGCCTGCCCTGGACGCGCAGCGAGGGAGCCTTCCTGCTCCGGCAAGGCCAGGATGGGCAGCGCTGGCGGGTATATGTGACCCCTCTGGTCAAGGGGCAGGAGACCTTGGGCTACCTCGAGGCCCTCACCCCGCTGGGTCTTTTGGATGCTTCGGTGCGGCGACTAGCGATGCTGCTCTTGGGGGTGGGCCTCATCTCCATACTGGCGGTGTTTGGCCTGGGGCTGATGCTGGCTGGAGGAGCCTTGCGCCCCATGGCTCGCCTGATCGAGACGGCCCAGCAGATCGCCCGCTCCGCCGACCTTTCCATGCGGGTGCCGCCTATCGCCGCCCGGGATGAGCTGGGGCGGCTTTCGCGAACCTTCAACCAGATGCTGGAGAACCTGGCCAAGGCCTCCGAGGCGCAAAAGCGCTTTGTGGCCGATGCCTCACACGAGCTGCGGGCGCCTTTAGCGGCCATTCAGGGCAACCTCGAGCTGTTGCGGCGCTACCCCCAGATGCCCGAGGCCGACCGCCAGGTGGCCCTGGGCGAGGCCGAGCGCGAGGCCCTGAGGCTTTCCCGGCTGGTGGCCGACCTGTTGCTTCTGGCCAAGGGGGATGCCGGTGTGCCCCTGCGCCCAAGCCGCTTCCGCCTCGATGAGGTGGTGGAGGAGGCCCTGCGCGATGTGGACTGGCGGGCGGAGGGGCACCGGCTGGAGGCCCGGCTACAGCCGGTCTGGATGCGGGGCGACCCCGACTACCTAAAGCAACTGGTGCTGAACCTGCTAGAAAATGCCCTCAAGTACACCCCTGCCGGGGGCTGGGTGGGACTAGAGCTAAAGCAGCAGGGCCACCAGATTCTCTTCCAGGTGCAGGATAGCGGTATTGGTATTGCCCCGGAGGATCTGCCCTTTGTCTTCGATCGCTTCTACCGCGCTGACAAGGCCCGCCGGCGCGACCCCGGCGGCAGTGGCCTGGGGCTTTCCATCGTGCGCTGGATTGTGGAGCAGCACCGGGGTTCCATCCAGATTCAAAGCCAGCCCGCCCAGGGGACCACCGTCCGGGTGGTGCTGCCTGCTGAGGGGGTCGCCGAGGGATGAGTGTCGCGCGGCTTGCGTCCGAAGAGGCGGCCCGGCATCTGGAAGAGGCCGCTCAGGAACGGGGCTTCCTCACCGCCTGGGCGGGGCTCACGCTGCCCCAAGGGGTTCAGCAGCGCTACCGCGACTGGCTGGCCCAAAGCCGGCAGGCCGGGATGACCTACCTGGAGCGAAACCTGGAGGTTCGGCTCAACCCCATGCGGCGCTTTGAGTGGGCTAGAAGTGTGCTGGTGCTGGCCGCGCCCCACGCCTACCCCCCGCCCCCCAGGCCCGCAGGCGGGGTGCGCCTGGGCCGGGTGGCCCGCTACGCCTGGGTGCGGGACTACCACCATCTGCTCTGGCCCCACCTCGAGGCCTTGGAGGCTCTGGCCCGGCGCCTGGGCCTGCGGGCCAAGGGTTACGTGGACACCGGGCCTTTGTCCGAGCGCAGCTACGGGGCGCTGGGGGGGCTGGGTTGGATCGGGCGTAACGCCATGCTGCTGCGGATGGGGGAGGGTACCTACCTGACCTTGGCGCTGCTCCTCACCAGCGCTTTCCCGCCCCCTTCCACGCCCTACCCAGCGCGCTGTGGCCGCTGCACGCGCTGTGTGAACGGCTGCCCCACCGGGGCCTTGCTGGGCGACGGCACCCTGGACTCGAGGCTTTGCATCAGCTACTGGACCATCGAGCACCGGGGCCTGATTCCCCCTGCCCTGTGGCCCGCTCTAGGAGAGTGGCTCTTTGGCTGCGATGTCTGTCAGGAGATCTGCCCCTGGAACCGGAAGGCCCAGGCCTTCTGGCTGGGCTTTGCTCCCGAGCCGGAGCTGGCCTACCCCAACCTGGAGGACTTCTTTCTCCTTTCCTCCAAGGCCTTTGAACGCAAATACGCTGGGACGGTTTTCCTAAGGCCAGGCCGTACCCGCATGGCCCGCAACGCCCTGGTGGTGCTGGCCAATCTGAAGAACCCCGACCACCTCCCCTTAGTGCGCCAGGGGGCCCGCGACGTCAACCCCATGGTGCGGGCCACCGCGGCCCAGGCTCTGGCCCGCCTGGGCGACTTCGACTCGCTCCTTCCGCTGGCCCAAGACCCCGAGCCAGAGGTGGCTGAGGTGGCTTTGGGCCTGCTCAGGCAGGGTTACTGAGGAAACCGCCCTTGTCGCACCACCTCGGCCAGCACCTCGGGCAGCTCCCAGGCCGCCAGGTCAAAGGCCACCTGCCCATAGTCGTAAGGCAGTTTCAAAAAGCGGTGCAGGACTTCGCCGTGGAGGTCGTCCTCCAAAATCAGCACATCGGCCCCGGGTTCGCCCCCCAGGCTCAGGCCCACCGAGCCGGGGTCAAAGACCACCCCTTTGAGCACTGCTCGGCGAAAAGGGATATGCTTGCCCGCCACCACCGCGTAGCGCGAGCGGATGCTTTCTAGCATTTTCAGAATTTCGGCGGGATGGGCCTCGTTTAGGTCAATCTTTTCCTCCGGATTTTCCGGTGAACCGTAGAAGGCCATCAGGCGTCCGCTGGGGGTCTCATAGCGGTGACGGGACCTCAGGTTGCGCAGAAACTTCATCTCCCGGGGGCCGAGCTGGGCCCGCGTCCACTGGAGGGTAGTCTCGGCAATCCCTTCCCGGGGTGGGGCGGGCAGGGCGTAGGCCACCCGCAGGTCGGCAGCCCCAGGCACGCAGGGGATGCCTTCCCGATCAAGCTTATGGATCACCTGGCGGGGGTGAGGGCCGTACCCCACCAGATCGCCTATGGCTAGCACGTGCTCCACCCCCTCCTTGCGCAAAGCCTCGAGGGCGGCCTCGAGGGCCGGTAGGTTGGCGTGAATCTCTGCGATGATGCCCAGCCGCATGGTTCCCTCCATTCTGCCACAGCGGCCCCACGGTATGCTGGGGGCGTGCAGTGGTGGTTTCCTTTGCTTTTGGGTCTGACCCTTTCCCTCTGCTTACCGCCCAGCCCGCTAGGGTTTCTGGCCCCTTTACCCCTGCTCTGGCTTTTGACCCGAGGGGGGTTTCGCTTTGGCTTCCTGGCAGGGCTGGCCTTCTGGGCGGTCCACCTGGTCTGGCTACCCTTGAGCTTTGTGGTGCTGTTCCAGACCCCCTGGGGAGCCGCGCCCTACCTCCCCCTGGTTCTGGCCAAGGCTGCGTTGTGGGGGCTGGTCTTTGGTCTGAGCCGGGGCCGGCCTTTGGCCCGAGGGGGGCTTTGGGTGGTGCAAGAGTACCTGACCTCCTTGGGTGAGCTGGCCTTTCCCTGGGGCTTTCTGGGCTACGCCCTGGTGGAGGCCCCCGGACGGGTGCTGGCCAGCCTGGGCGGAGTGTACCTACTCTCTCTGGTGGTGCTGGGGGTGACCCTGGGCCTGTTTTATGCCTGGCAGGGCCTACAAAAAGAAGGGGCCATCCTTTCCCCTCCGGCGCTGGGCGGGGTGGGAGTTTTGCTCTTCTGGGCGGGGTTGTGGCTGATGCCGTTGCCTGCCATCCAGGCCAGCCAAAAAGCCCTGCTGGTGCAGGGAAACATCAATCCCTTGCAAAAGCTCGAGGGGGTTTCGGCGGAACAGGCCTACCTGGAACTCACCCGCCAGGGGCTAAGGCTTCATCCCGAAGTGGCCGTGGTGGTCTGGCCCGAGACTGCCGTGGCGGGCTTTCCCCCTGAGCTTTCGCTCGTGTTAGAGGGGCGAGAACTTATCAGTGGCCTCGAGACCGGCTACGCCAACCGGGTGGTGCGCTATGTGGACGGTGTGATTACCCACTTCTACGATAAAAACCGGCTGGTGCCTTTTGGCGAGCATTTTCCCTGGAGCCAGGTGTTACGCCCGGTCTACCGCTTCTTTTTTCGGGCTTTTGGCTTCAATGGGGACCTGGCCAGCCGCACGCCGGGCCAGGGCTATACCCTTTTGGATAACTACGGCGCTTTCATCTGCTACGAGTCGGTCTTCCCTTCAGTGGCACGGCGCCTGGTGCAAAAGGGGGCGGCGGTGCTGGTGCTGGGCTCGAACGATGCCTGGTACGGACCCAGTTTTGGGGGCTTGCAGCACTTCCAGATGGGCCGGTTGCGCGCGGTGGAAACCGGACGCTGGCTCTTGCGGGCCGGCAACGATGGGGTCACCGCTATCATCGACCCCTATGGGCGGGTTGCGGCCCGCATGCCCCAGCGCCAGCCGGGTTTTCTGGTGGGCGGGTTTGGCCGGTCGCCCGCTCAGACCAGCTACGTGCGCCTGGGAGACTGGGCGGTGCTTCTGGCGGGGGTGCTGGGGCTTTTTGGCTTGCGCATTTGGACAAGAGGCGCTATAGTCTAGTCTTGCTGGCAGAGGGCCAGCCACTTCCTTTCATGCCGGGATGGCGGAATCGGTAGACGCACCCGACTCAAAATCGGACGGTGAACAACCGTGTGGGTTCGAGTCCCACTCCCGGCACCAAGTACTGGAGGCGTGTGGTGGAGATTCTGCAAAACATCTTGATCTTTTTGTACATCGCAGTGGCCGGGTTCCTGGTCTACCTGGTGCTTTCCCAGGAACCCCGGCAGGGGGCTGGGGACATGTTTGGAGGTTCCACCGATCTGTTCAGCACCCGGGGCTTGACCGGTGGCCTGTACCGCATCACGGTGATTTTGGGGGCCCTGTTCGTGTTTCTGGCCTTCGCTTTCCGCTTTTTCCCCCGCTAGACTCCTGCTTGCTCTCGTCCCCTGGCTCGAGCCAGGGGTCCTTTTTTCTTACGCGACCGCTTCAGGCCCATCCACCGTTTGGTGGATGCTGCCGGGGGCCTAATTCCAACCTGCGCCCTTGACAAGGGCATGATGGCTTTATAGCTTTGTACCAAGTCCATCTCGTCTGCGGTACATCCCCTAAGCAGCGAAGGTGGTGAACTGTCCCAAATCAGGAGGCATCTGATGAGAAAACTACTAGTTTTAGGCATGATCGCCCTGGCTGGGGTTGCGTTGGCTCAGCCTAAGGTGTTCAAGGGCACCGAGCCGGGCCGCCCTGGGGGGGCTTATCGCGTCACGGCCATCTCTGACCCGCGCACCTGGAACCCCTTTGTGGCACGGGAGACCTCCTCTACCGACATCATCGGCCTGTTCCTGCCTACCCTCACCGGTTACAGCCCCTACACCCAGGCTCCGGAGGGGAACCTGGCCAAGTCCTGGGAGGTGCGCAACAACGGCCTGACCGTGATCTTCCAATTGCGTGAGGGGGCCCGCTGGTCCGATGGGCGGCCCATCACCGCCGACGATGTGGTGTTTAGCGCCACCGTACACGCCGATGCCCGGGTCAACTCCAACGCCCGTAGCAGCTTTGTTCTGGATGGACAGCCCATCCGTTGGAGCAAGGTGGATCAGTTCCGGGTGCGGGCCGACTTCCCCAAACCCTACGCGCCGGCCCTGATCCAGGGCTGGTACATCGTGCCTGAGCACGTTTTCGGCCCGGCCTACCGGGCGGGGGTGCAGCAGCTCCAGGCTTTGTGGAACCTGGACACCCCGCCGGCCCAGATCGTCTCGGGAGGGCCCTTCAAGCTGGATAGCTACGTGAAGGGGGAGCGGGTGGTGTTGGTGCGTAACCCCAACTACTGGGGCGTGGACGAGCGGGGCAGCCCCGTGGCCTACCTCGAGCGTTACACCGTGCAGATTGTGCCCGACCTGAATGCCCAGCTGGCCCGCTTCCTGGCCGGGGATGCCGACGTGTTTTCCGCGGCCAACGCCGACCAAGTGGCCCAGGTGCTGGAACGCATCCGGGCGGGCCGGCTGCGGGCGGAGATCTTTCCCAACGCCGACGTGACCTTGGGCACTAACTTCATCGTTTTCAACTGGAACCACAAAGACCCCTTCAAGGAGAACCTCTTCCGTCAGGTCAAGTTCCGCCGGGCCATGGCCCACCTGATGGACAAGAAGTCCATGATCGAGGTGGCCCTGGGCGGCCTGGGCCAGCCCCAGTGGAGCCCCATCTCCATCCCCAACAAGGCCTTCTTCACCGATGAGGTGGCCAAGTACGAGTTCAACCCGCAACGGGCGGCCCAGCTTCTGGCCGAGCTGGGCTTCCGCAGCAAGAACCGTGACGGTTGGTTGGTGAACGCCCAGGGCAGGGTGCTGGAGTTCAACCTGGTCACCAACCAGGGCAACAACGTACGCGAGCGCATCGCCCAGATTTTCCGTGACGAGGCCCGCAAGATCGGGGTCAAGGTGGAGTACCGGCCCATCGACTTCAACGAGCTGGTGCGCCAGCTCACCAGCCCTGCCGCCGACGGCACCCGCGACTTCGACGCCATCCTGATCGGCCTGACCGGCGGGATTGAGCCAGCCTTCAGCCGCAACGTATGGGAGCTCAACGGTCCGTTGCACATGTGGAACCTGGGCATGGGTGGTAAGAACCCGGCCAAGGTGGAGGCCTTCGAGGTGCTGATCGACACCCTGATGAAGCGCGGGGCCACCACCCTTGACCAGGCCCAGCGCCGGCAGATCTACGTGCAGTTCCAGAAGGTAGTGGCCGAGAACCTGCCCATCATCTACACTGTGGCCCCGGCCTACAACCCGGCCCGTCTGACCCGTCTGGGCGGCATGTTCCCCAAGGAGCAGGTCAACGCCATTACCGGTCAGGCCCCCTACATCGAGACCGTCTTTGCGAAGGAGTAGCGGCGAACCAGGGCAAGGGGTGGTGCTTAGGCCACCCCTTGTCTTTCGGTGAGAATTATGTACGCCTATATCGTTCGAAGGCTACTCCAGCTCATCCCCACCTTTTTTGGGGCTACCCTGCTGGCCTTTCTGGTGATTCAGCTGGCCCCGGGGGATTTTGTCACCCGGCTCGAGCTCGACCCTACCCAGGATCGCGAATCCATCGTCAACCTGCGCCAGCAGCTAGGTCTCGACCAGCCCCTGCCGGTGCAGTACGCTAAGTGGCTCTCCGGCATCCTGCAGGGCTACCTAGGCCTCTCCCTCTCCTACAAAACCGATGTCTGGAATGTGATTGGCCCCCGCATCCTCAACTCCATGGTGTTGGTGGTGCTGGCCACCCTGATGATCTACCTGATCGCCATCCCCATCGGGGTGTACTCGGCCATCTACAAATACACCTGGCAGGATCGCTTCTTCACCGTGCTGGCTTTTCTTGGCCTGGCGGTGCCTAACTTTTTCTTTGGCCTGATCATGCTCTTTTTGGCGGTCTGGCTATACGACCTGACCGATGTGCGTCTCTTGCCCATTGGCGGCATGACCGACGAGTTTCTGCACCTAGGCAACATGACCCGAGCGGCCCAGTGGCTCTTTCCCCTCGCTTTGTTAGGAACCCTGGTTTTCGCTGGCTTGTTTTGGCAGCGTACCCGGCAAAGGCTGGCCCCTACCTTTGGCCAATGGGTGGGGCTGGTGCTCTTTGGTATGAGCGCCTTGCTGATGCTTTTTCCCCTGTGGCAGGGGCCCAGCCTACCCGAGCGCCTACCCTACACCGATGCCCCCCTCTGGGCCCGTATCACCAACGTCCTCTGGCATGCCTTTCCCGTGGTGATTGTGGTGGGCACCTCAGGCCTAGCCGGGCTGATGCGGGTGATGCGTGGGCAGATGCTGGACGTGCTCTCCCAGGACTATATCCGCACTGCCCGAGCCAAAGGGCTTTCGGAGCGGGTGGTCATCTACAAGCACGCCTTGCGTAACGCGGTCATTCCCTTCATTGCCGGGATCGGGGGCCTTCTGCCGGGCTTGATTGGCGGGGCGGGACTGGTCGAGGTAACCATGGCCTGGCCCGGGATCACCCCAGCCCTCCTAGAAGCCATCTCAGCCATTGATGTGTACGTGATTATGGGCCTGATCACCATCACTACCATCCTGCTCATGATCGGCAACGTCATCTCGGATCTGCTCCTGGCCTGGGTGGATCCGCGCATCCGCTATAGCTAGGGGGTTGGGTATGCTGCGAAGATCGCAATCGAGTCCGGTGGCCCTGGCCAACCGGAGTTTTTTCCAGCAGGCCTGGCTGCGCTTCAAGCGTCACCCTTTGGCCCGGCTGGGGGCTGGGGTTTTGTTGGTGTTCTACCTAGGGGCCTTATTTGCCGACTTTTTGGCCCCTTACCCAGAGGAGAAGAGTTTCCGCGACTTTTCCTTTGCGGCGCCTACCCAGATTTTCTGGCGCGACGAGAATGGCCGCCTAACCCGACCCTACGTGTGCGCCTCCGAGCGGCGGCGTAACCCTGAGACCTTCAAGGTGGAGGTCATTACCGACTGTGAGAAGGGTCGGTATCCCATCTACTTCTTTACCAAGGGCGAGCCCTACCGCTTTTTGGGCCTCTTTCCCGCCGATTTGCGGCTGATGGGGGGGCCCTGGTTGCTGGAGGACAAAGCCCGCCTCTTTCTTTGGGGCACCGACGACTTTGGCCGCGATATCTGGGGACGCATCTGGTTTGGGGCCCGCATCAGCCTGACCATCGGCATCTTTGCCGTGGCTCTGGCCCTTTTGATTGGCATCTTCATGGGTAGTATCTCCGGCTACTACGCCGGGCGCCCGGTGACCTTTAGCATTGGGCTTTTGAACCCCCGCTTCTGGGCCTTTGTGCGGGCCAGTCGCTTGGTAGACCACCTGGTGGCCTTGCTGGGCCTGGGGCTAATAGCCGCGCTGTTTTGGGGCATGACCCAGGGCTATCAGCTATACATCCGTCCCGATTTGCAGCGGGTGAGCACCCTGTTGCTGGGCATGCTGGGGCTGGGGGTGGGGCTGGTGGTCTTTGGGGTGCTCTTGTACTACCTGGTCTGGCGTAGCCACTTGGTGCGGGCCTTGCTGTGGCTTTCGGCCTGGGGGGGGGTGGCCTGGCTGGTCTGGATCACGGTCTGGGGCTTTTTGCAGAGCAGCCGGGGCCTCGAGGCCTTCCTGGCGGGCCTCTTGGGCGCAGGGCTGCTGGGGGCGATTGGCTACATTCTGCTTTGGCCCCGCATCGAGTTTGACCTGGACACCCTCATCATGCGCTCGGTGGAGGTATTGGCGGCCATTCCCGATCTATTCTTGCTGATCATTCTTTCGGTGCTGATTCCCATGGAGGTGCCACCGGCGGTGCGCTTTGTGTTGGTGGTGACCATCCTTTCCTTTGTGAACTGGGGTGGGCTGGCCCGCATCATCCGTAGTCAGGTGCTGCAACTGCGTGAGATGGAGTACGCCCAGGCGGCCCAGGCCTTGGGGGCAGGGGATGCCCGCATCGTGATCCGGCACGTGCTGCCGGGAACCTATACCTACCTGATTGTGGCAGTGACCCTGGCCATACCCGGCTTCATCCTGGGCGAGTCGGGGCTTTCCTTCCTGGGCCTGGGTATCCAGGAACCGGCCACCTCCTGGGGGCTCATGCTTTCCAAGGCTCAGGCCACCGGGATTACCGCCTTCACCGAGCGGCCCTGGCTTTTAATCCCAGGCGTCTTTATCTTCATGGCGGTGCTAGCCTACAACTTCATGGGGGATGGCCTGCGCGACGCGCTTGATCCGCGCACCAAGGTCTAAGGCGATATAATGCAGCCTGCTTTGGCAGTGGCTTAGGAGTAGGCATGGACGAAAAACGGCTGGTAGAAGTTACAGACCTAAAAGTGCACTTTTTCACCGATGATGGGGTGGTCAAGGCGGTGGATGGAGTTTCCTTCCACATCAACAAGGGGGAGACCCTGGCGGTGGTGGGCGAGTCGGGCTCGGGCAAGTCGGTGACCAGCCTGGCCATGATGCGCCTGATTCCCAATCCTCCGGGCAAAATTGTGGGAGGCAGCATGCTGTTCCGGGGCAAAGACGGTCAGCTCCGCGACCTGGCCAAGGAGGACGAGGCCACTATGCGCAAGATTCGGGGCAACGACATCGCCATGATCTTCCAGGAGCCCATGACCAGCCTGAACCCGGTGTACACCGTAGGAGATCAGATTGCCGAGGCCATCGTGCTGCACCAGGGGAAGAGCAAGAAAGAAGCCCTCGAGCAGGCCGCGGAGATGCTCGACTTGGTGGGCATTCCCGAGCCCAAAAAGCGCTTGAGCAACTACCCCCACCAGATGTCTGGGGGGATGCGCCAACGGGTGATGATTGCCATGGCCCTTTCCTGCAACCCCTCGCTTCTAATTGCGGACGAGCCCACCACCGCGCTGGACGTAACCATCCAGGCTCAGATTCTGGAGCTGATGAAGAAGTTGCAGGAAGAGATCGGGATGAGCATTCTGTTTATCACCCATAACCTGGGCGTGGTGGCCGAGATGGCGGACCGGGTGGTGGTGATGTATGCCGGGCGGGCCGTGGAGGAGGCCGATGTGGTGCCGACCTTCAAAAAGCCCCTGCACCCTTACACCATGGGCCTTTTGAACTCGGTGCCCCGGCTCGACCTGGCCGCCACCCACCAGCAGCGCCTCGAGGCCATCCCTGGTAACGTGCCTAACCCGCTCAGCCTTCCCTCAGGCTGTGCCTTCCACCCGCGCTGCAAGTTCTTCAAACCCGGCCTGTGCGATACGGAGATCCCCCTCCTGCAGGATGCGGGGGAAGGGCATATGGTGCGCTGTGTGCGCTGGGCCGAGATTCAAAAAGGTGAGGCGGTGAGTGCATGAGCGTAGCAGCCCCCGATACCACAACCGCCCACCTGGTGGAGGTCACCCACCTCAAGAAGTGGTTCCCCATTCGGGGTGGGATTCTTTCCCGCGTGGTGGCCAACGTAAAGGCGGTTAACGATGTGAGCTTTGGGGTAAAGAAAGGGGAGGTGTTGGGCCTGGTGGGGGAGTCCGGCTCGGGCAAGACCACTGTAGGCCGCACCATCCTGCGCCTAATCGAGCCTACCGAGGGCAGTATCCGTTTCGATGGGCAGGACATCACCCACCTGCCCAAAAACCAACTGCGGGCTTACCGGCGCCGGATGCAGATCATCTTCCAGGATCCCTTCGCCTCGCTCAACCCGCGCATGACCGTGGGGGACATCATCGCCGAGCCGCTGGTGATCCACGGCCTAGAGGGTTCGGCCAAGGCCCGTAACGATCGGGTGGCGGAGCTATTGGAGCTGGTAGGGCTCAACCCCGACCACGTACGGCGCTACCCCCACGAGTTCTCCGGCGGCCAGCGCCAGCGTATCGGCATTGCCCGGGCCCTGGCGGTGCGCCCCGAGTTTATCGTGGCCGACGAGCCGGTCTCGGCCCTGGACGTCTCCATCCAGGCCCAGGTGGTCAACCTCTTGCAAGACCTTAAGGAGCAGCTGGGGCTGACTCTTTTGTTCATCGCCCACGACCTGGCGGTGGTGGAGTACATCTCCGACCGGGTGGCGGTGATGTACCTGGGCAAGATCATGGAGCTGGCCCCCTCGCGCGACCTCTACCTGAATCCCCGCCACCCCTATACCGAGGCTTTGCTCTCGGCCATTCCCACCCCCGACCCCACCATCAAACGCGAGCGCATCGTACTGCAGGGGGATATTCCCAGCCCCATCAACCCGCCCTCGGGCTGCGTCTTCCGTACCCGTTGCCGCTATGCCATTGCCGAGTGCGCAACCACCGTACCTGAGCTAAAAGAAGTGGCCCCGGGCCACTTTAAGGCCTGCATCCGCGACGATATTCTCAGCTGATGGTGGTTGGGGCATGACGCAGGGCTGACTGGCCCTGGGTAGCTTTTCACTGTGAAAAGATGGCTGGTTCACCTGATTCTTCTGAGCCCAGTTCTGGCGCAAGGCCCGGTGGTGCGGGGAGTGTATGCCCTGCCGCCTACCCCAATCTCCCGCTTACAGCCCCAGCTCTCGCTACAAGAACTACAAAGAGCGGTGGAGGCCGGTTGGCCCCGCACCGACCGACCCGCCTTGGGTTCAGGTCTAGCCTACTTGGGCCAGGGGCGCTTCCTGGGGGTTACCGACCGCGGTCCCAATGGGGATTGTCCAGGCGGTAAGTTTTTCCCCTTGCCCGCTTTCGCACCCAATCTGGTCTTCTTTCGCCTGGAGAGGGATCGGATAGCCGTAGAGGATAGTCTCCTCCTGCGCAACCTGGTGGGAAGACCCATAAGCGGGCTCCCAAACCTGCAGGGTGAGGACACTCCCTTCACCGATAAGACCTGCCAAACCCGTCTGATGCTCGATCCCGATGGTCTGGATATAGAGGATGTGGGGGTGCTACCGGGGAGGCGGGGGTATCTGCTGGTTGAGGAGAACTCCCCTTCGTTGGTTTACGTGGATACCCGCGGACGGATTTTGATGCGCTACACCCCTGAGGGAATCCGGCCAAAGGCTTCCTACCCGGTGCGAGACATCCTACCAGCCATTCTGCGAGATCGGCGCAACAACCGAGGCTTAGAAAACCTTGCCCTGAGCGGCGATGGCCGCACGGCTTGGATTGTGTTACAAAGCCCCATCGGTTCCACCCGGGATCCCGCCTTTGACGCTAGCCTGGTGGCTCGAGCGGTGCGTTTGGATGTGAGTGACCCACTGCGTGCTCAAGTAACGGGAATGTACCTGGTGCCTTTTTCCCCGCCCTCAGAGTATCCCAAACCTAACCGGCCCAGGGATATGAAGTATAGTGCAGCAACCTGGGTGAAAGATCAGCAAATCTTGCTTTTGGAACGGGCCGAGGGGGGTGCTCGGGTTTTCCTGGTGGACTTCGCCCAGGCTACCAATCTACTAGAAAGGCCCGAAGGTCAGAGCCGTGAGTTCGACAAAGCTGGTTTGGACTATACCCGTTTGGGGCTTCGTCTTCCAGAGCGCCGCCTATTGCTGGAGACCTGGCGCTTGCCAGAGTTCGATACCGACAAACTCGAGGGGTTGGCTTTGCTGGAGGATGGTCAAACGCTAGCCTTAGTTGACGATAACGATTTTGCCATTACAGGCGTAGAGGGTTCCTCCCGGCTTTGGCTAGTAAGACTGCCACAGCCGTTGCGCTAGCTTTTTTATGGGGTAAAAGAAGTTACTGCACGGATCGGCGGGCTACCCCTGAGGCTAGGAGCAGCCTTGAGCCCAGATAGCTGGTGTACCCTTTCTCACCTGCTAAGGTGCTTTACTAGCTCCATGCTAAAACTACTTTGGATGGGAGCCACGTTGCTTTTGGGGGATGTACTGGCCCAAGAGGCCACCGTTTATAGGGGTTTCGCCGAGCTGCGCCAGCCACTAAACCTCCCTCCTGCGGAGTGGGTTTGGGAACCTAGCGAAGCCCTGTTTCAAAGCCTGGTGCCAGGCAGTTTGCGGATGCTGGGGGTTACCGAGCGCTCCCGTCAGATAGAGCCTACAGCGCAGCCTAATCTTCTAGCGGCCTATGTGGGTAAGGAAGTGCAGTTTTACTGGGAGGGAGAGTGGCGTAAGGCCACCCTGGTCAGTGCCGAACGTAACCTGTATCTGTACGAGGGCCGCTACCTGGTGGGTCTGCCGGGAACGGTAGCCTATCCCGACCCCAGCGGATTCAATACGACTGGCCCCAGGGTCATTTTCCGCTACCAGGGTGCAGGGGCGGCTACGCTGGCCTATTTGACTCGAGGTCTGACCTGGAGCCTGCACTATACCCTGGACGACGGCGAGCTGGTGGGCTGGGCCACCCTGACCAATACGCTGGGCCGCCCCGTGCGACTGGGCAAAACCGAACTGGTGGCCGGAAGTGTGCCCTTGCTGGAAGAAGGTTTCAACGTACCGGCTCCCCGCCCCGAGACCCGGATGCTGCAGGCCGCGCCAGCCGCTGCCGATGCCTCCGAAGCGGAATTCGTAGGAGAGGCCGCAGGCACCTACCGCTACCGCCTGCCCGGGGAGCTCGTGCTGGGGCCTGGCCTCACCGAGCTGCCCTTTATACGCACCAGGGTAGAGGCCACCTACCTCTGGCGTTTGCATGTGGGTTTCAGTACCGAACGCGAACTCGCCTTTGTGCGGGGTCTCCGATTCGCTGCACCTGAAAACCTGGCTGCCGGTGTGGTGAGCATTCGCGAACAGGGGGTGTTTGTGGGGCAAGCAAGCACCCGTGATACGGCCAAGGGCAACCTCGTCACCCTTATGTTGGGCCCCGACCCCGAGGGCCGGGCCACACGGCAGGTGGAACAACAAGCCCGCAACCACTTCCGCGTGACCACCCGTATTCGCAACCCCAAGTCTTATCCAGTTGAAGTTGAAATCCAGGAACGGATGCCCCAGCCCTTCACCCTGGAGGGAGAGGGCCTCGAGCGCATCCCCCAGGGCTACCGCCTGCGCTTTACCCTGGCCCCTGGGCAGAGCCGTACCTACAGCTACACCCTGACCTTGCCCTAGCGATACCGCTGTCCAAGGGCACCCAGCCTACGAAAGGATTAGGCCCCCTCAGGCTGCCTTGGTCTGAAGGGGGCCTTTTAGGTGTGGTGGGCGCGATTGGACTCGAACCAACGACCCCTACCGTGTCAAGGTAGTGCTCTAGCCATCTGAGCTACGCGCCCACGAGTAAGTTTTTGGAGGCGCTGACCGGATTCGAACCGGTGAATGGAGGTTTTGCAGACCTCTGCCTTACCACTTGGCTACAGCGCCGTGCCAGCAGCCTAGCAAAAGCTAGGTTAGCATTTGCCCGAAAGAGTGTCAAACGCTTTTGCAGTACGATGGGCCTGTGCGCGAAGTGTACATCAAATCCCCTGGCGGCTTTCGCTGGCCCTTTTCCAAAGGGTTATTGGTGGAATCCATGATGCTGGCTGGGCTCGAGATGGAGCCGGCTTTGTCGGTGGCCCACAGCATCGAGGAGCAGCTCAAAAGCCGCAAGAGAGCGGAAATTTCCGCCCGGGCCCTCAAAAAAATGCTGGTTCAGGAGGTAGAGAAGCACTTCGGCCTCGAGCTGGCCGAGAAGCTGCGGGGCCAGACCCAGGCCTTCGAAGATATTGTGGTCAAGGAGGGGTACCGTCGCCGGCCTTTCTCCAAAGGGGTGCTGGCCCGCAGCCTGGAGGATGCGGGGTTTTCCATGCGCGAGGCCCAGGCTATCGCCCGTTCGCTGGAAAACCGTTTGCGCACAAGTGGGGTGCGCTCGATTACATCGGCTGAGTTGGAAAAGCGCATTGTGGCCGAGATCGAGAGGCTTTTTGGCCCGGCAGCGCGCCGGCGCTACGCAGGGCGGCAAGCCCTGGCAGGGGAGATTTTTGTGGAGGAGGCCGAGGGCGAGCCGCGGGTACCTTTCTCTAAAGGTGTGCTAGCCCAATCGGTGATGGCGGTGGGTCTATCGCCGGATTTGGCCTACCGTCTGGCCCGGGATGTGGAGCGTCGTCTACGCGAGGCTGGCTCGACGGTGGTCACCCGTGACCACTTACGCCGTGTGGTCTCAGAAGAGCTGATGGAGGAGGCCGGAGAGGAGGTAGCCCGCCGGTATCTTCTCCTACGCAGCGTTCGCCGGGCGGTAAAGCCGGTGCACCTGCTGATTGGCGGGGTGGCGGGGGTAGGCAAGAGCGTACTGGCCTCGGCACTGGCCTACCGATTGGGCATTACCCGCATGATTTCCACCGACGCGGTTCGGGAAATCCTGCGGGCCACCATCCCCAAGGATCTGTTGCCCACGCTGCACACTAGTAGCTTTAACTCCTGGCAGGTCCTGGCCACCCCCCACACCGACCAGCCCATCCCAGCTTTGGTGATGCAGGGCTTCCGCGACCAGGTCTCCCGAGTAGCGGTGGGGCTACGGGCTATTCAGGAGCGGAGCGCCCAGGAAAAAACCTCGCTGGTGGTGGAGGGGGTGCATGTGGTGCCAGGGTATATGTCGCACCAGTACCAAAGCGAGGTCATACAGATTCCCATGATGTTAGTTCTCGAGGACGAGAATTTACACCGTGACCGCTTTGCCCTGCGCGAGCGGGAGACCCAAGGCTCGCGCTCGAGCCGGGTCTATGCCCAGCACTTCGAGCAGATTCGCCTGATTCAAGGGCACTTAGTAGAGCTGGCCAAGGGGGCCGGGGTGCCCCTCATCGCCGCCGACAACCTCGACCGAGCCATTGAAAAGGGCCTCGAGGTCATTGTGGAGCGCTTGCAGGATGCCTACCTCGAGGTGACCCAGGGTTAATCTCCCAAGTGTCCTGCAAACCACAGATACGGGCTTTTGGGGAAGTAGGCTGAACCTATCCTCTGGGGGCTTGGGCCGGTGTAGACTACTGGCGCAACGTAGGGTTGCGCAGATTTTCTACTTCTTCGCTAGGGAATGGGTATGGGTGAGTACATTCAGATGAAAGGGTTGTTGCCCGTTCCCCCTTTGGGCATTGGGACTTGGCAATGGGGGGATCGACTGATCTGGGGCTACGGCAAAGGCTACCAACAAGACGACACTCTGGCGGCTTACCGAGCCGCGCTTCAGGCTGGGGTGCGACTTTTTGATACGGCCGAGGTCTATGGGTTTGGTTTGTCGGAAAAGCTCCTGGGCCAGTACTACCATGCCCACGAGCCTAAGCCTATGGTCATCAGCAAGATGTTTCCCTATCCCTGGCGCCTTTCCCGCAAGAGCCTACGGGTGGCTTTGCAAAAGAGCCTCGAGCGCTTGCAGATGCCGGCGGTTGACCTTTACCTGTTGCACTGGCCCTGGCGGCCGGTGCCCCTCGAGCAGTGGGCCGAATCGCTGGCTGAGGCCTATGAGCAGGGGCTGGCCCGGGCGGTAGGGGTTTCCAACCACAACCTATCCCAGCTCGAGCGGGTGGCCCGGGTACTGGCCAAGCACCGGGTGCCCCTATCGGTCAACCAGATCGAGTACCACTTGCTCGAACGCGGCCCCGAGCGTTCCGGTCTGCTACGGGATATGCTTTTGGAAGGTATTGTGCCTATGGCCTACAGCCCTTTGGCTATGGGCTGGCTGACTGGAAAATACAGCCTGGAAAACCCCCCTCCAGGTCGCTACCGGGCCCGACGTTACCTGGCGCGTAAAGACAGCTTACCCACCATTCTGCAGGCCCTCGAGGTTATCGCCCAAAGACGCCACGCCACGCCAGCCCAGGTGGCCCTGCGCTGGTGCATTCAAAAGGGAGCCCTGCCCATTCCTGGGGTCAAAAACGCCCGACAGGCCGAGGATAGCGCGGGGGCCCTGCGGATTCGCCTTACGGACGACGACATGACCCTACTCAACGCGGTGAGCGTGGAGTGCGCCTGATGCGCTTCACCGCTTACGGAAGAAGTCCAGCAGGCTTTTCCGTCTGGGGGGCTTCCCTGGTGCGGGGTTTTTGTCGCTTTCGGGTTTGCTGGATGGTGCGCCGCGCACCGTCTGCAGGAAAGCCTTCAGGTTTGCGCGGATGACGGGGTCTTTGGCCAGGAGGTTGCGCACGATCCGGTCGAGGTGGGGGGGTAGGTTGGTGGCGGGAGGCATCCGGTGCAGGTGCGCATGGCTGAGGTCTTCCAAGCTCTCGCCCACAAAAGGCCGCTTGCCCACCAGAAGCTCATAGGCCAGCACCCCGAAGGAGTAGGCGTCTGAGGCAGGGGTGGCCTGCTCGCCCAAGAACAGCTCCGGGGCCATGTAAAAGGGGCTGCCAGCCCGCTCGAGGGGCTTGGGGTTCTCGCGGGTTTTGGCTACCCCGAAATCGCCCAGCTTGAACTGGTTCCCAGCCATGAAGATGTTGGAAGGCTTAACGTCTTGGTGCACGATGCCGCGGTCGTGCAGGTAGATGAGAGCCTCGGCAATCTGGTACAGGCCCTCCAGGGCTACCTCGCGGCTAAGGGGGCCTTGTTTGAGCCTGTCCTCGAGGGTGCCCTCCTCAAAATATTCCAGGGCCAAAAAAGCCCCTTCCCCTTCTGGTCGGCCCGCCAGGCCACGTACTAGGTTGGGGTGCTGGAGACTAAGGGAAAGGGCTACCTCCTGAGCAAAACGTTCGGTCAGGGCACGGTTTTCCCGCACCTCGCGGCGTGGAACCTTGAGGGCTACCTTGGTGCCATCGGGGGCGTGGGCCAGGTATACCTGTGCCGACCGCCCCAGGCCCAGCAGCATCTCTAGCCTGAAGCTTTGGCGGGTCAGTCGGCGGTAGTCCATGGGCGCTTTCACTTCCGTGCTCGAGGGGCCGTTATTCCCAACCACAGCTTTGCCGAGCATACCACGGCATCCTTTGCTCGCAAAAGCGAACGGAGGCCGTGATTATTACCGCATAACGAGCGTTACAAAAGGGTTAAACTTTCCCCTGGCTTCAGGGCCTTCCCCCCCACCCCCAAAAGACCGGCCCGCTGAACGAAGGCATCCCCGTCTTGGGCAATTGGGGGGAAGGTGTTGTAGTGCACGGGCAGTACCTGCTTGGCTTTGGTGAGCTGAAGGGCCTCGAGGGCATCGTCGGGCCCCATGGTGAAATGATCCCCGATGGGGAGAATAGCCAGGTCTATGCTGTAGGGGGCCACCAGGGTCATATCGCTGAAAAGCGCGGTATCGCCGGCTATGTAGATGTGCTTCCCTCCCATCTGTAGGACGAAGCCCTGGGCTAGCCCCCCATAGGTGCCGTCGGGGAACGAGGAGGAATGCCAGGCAGGGAACCACTTGAGCCAGCCCCCCTTGAACCTGTAGGTGCCTCCCAGGTTCATGCCGATGCTTTTGCCCCCTTGCTTCTCGGCGTAGGAGGCGATCTCGTAGTTAGAGACGATGGAGGCCCCGGTGCGCTTGGACAGGGCCACGCTGTCGCCGTAGTGGTCACCGTGGGCGTGGGTTAGCACGATTAGATCGGCCTCGATCTCTTCGGCAGAGAGCGCGGCTTTAGGGTTTCCGCTAAGGAAGGGGTCGACCACGATGCGGGTGGTGCCATCTTGAATCAGAAGAGCGGAGTGTCCCAGATACTTTACCTCGACCACAGTTTCACCTCCGACCTTCTCAGTATATGCCCCGAGCCCTCAGGGCTGATAGGCTCTTTTCTCAAGGTTTGATCAGCTGCTCCAGCACCCGCTCCACCTGGCGTTCAAAGGCCGCTTCGGCCAGCCGCCCCAAGGCCCGCCCCCCCCACTTTTCCCCCTGAGGCCAGGTGGCGTGGATGCGGAGGGTAAGCTGGTATTCGATCCCCTCCTCCACCACGCGGCCACTGCCCTCCAGCTCGGCCCAGAAGGCTGGGGGGTCGTGCAGCGGCAGAGCCTCCAGGTAGGCCCTTTGGCCCTGGGGATGAATTTGGCTACGGAAGGGGAAGTGCAGTTCCCCTAGCAGCGGAGCCTCGGCAGCTAGGTAGCCTTGAAGGGTGTAGCCTTGGCGGGTTAGCGCTTTAAAGGGTGGCTTTTGGGCGAAGACCCGCTCGGGCTGTAGCAGGTGCTCGGGCGGCTCGGCCAAGCGAAGCTGGAACGATTTTTCCAAAACCATAACCCTAGCCTAAACTGCCCACAGCACAGCAGTTGTGCCCCGTGGGCCCTAACTGACCCACTCTACCCGTACTTGCCCGGCTTTGGCGAGCTGCTCGATTTCTTCATCGCTCACATTGCGCAACCGGGAAAGCTGGCTAAACTCCGGCGTGGCGCTGGCCAGGCCCACCCGCACGACCAGCACTTCCTCCCCTTCGGCCTTGCCAATGCGCCAGACTAGGTAGTTGCCCAGCCGCTCGAGTAGGTCCTCCACATCCAACAGGGTAGCGGGTTGTGGCCGTTGGGTAAAGGGCGCCTTGGTAGACTACCCCCGTGGAAGCTATTGTGTTGGCTGGGGGCAGTGCACAGGATCCCCTGGCGCAAAAGTATGGGGTAGCGAGCAAGGCGTGGATACCTTACCGGGGCCGTCCTTTGGTGGAGTATACCCTCGAGGCTTTGGATCAGGCGGGGTTGGCCATTATCCTGGTAGGCCCCCAGGCGCCGCTTCGTCCCATGCCCAAACTGTTTTTGCCCGATCAAAATAGCCTTTTGGCCAACCTCGAGGCCGGTGTCCAAGCCGCAAAAGGAGAGCGCCTTTTGGTGGCCACCGGGGATATGCCTTTTCTAAGCGTAGAGGCGGTGCGCTGGGTATTGCAACAAGCCCCTGAGGCAGGCTTCGTTTATACCATTATTCCCCGCTCCACCATCGAAAAGCGTTTCCCCGGGATGCGCCGCACCTATGCCCGGGTGCGGGAGGGTTCTTTTACCGGTGGGAACATAGCTATTTTGGACAAGAAGCTTTTCTATACCGCCCTGCCTTTGCTCAAGCGGGCCCTGGCTTTGCGCAAAAGGCCGCTGGCCCTGGCGGGGTTGATAGGCTGGGGCACGCTGGTTAGGGTACTTATGGGCCGGGCCGATATCCCTGGCCTGGAGGCCAGAGTCTCCCAGATTCTTGGGGTTCCTGCCCGGGCGCTCATCACCCCCTTTGCCGAGGTGGGCGTGGATATCGACAAGGAAGAAGACCTGCGCTGGCTCGAGGCCACAGGGTAGGAGGGGTGGGTTGCTGTAAACTGGGATTCGAATGCGAACGGTTCGTGATCTACGCCTTGCCGGTCTAATTGCCTATTTGGCGGCTTTAATTGCCGGGCTGGTGGCTTCTGGGCTGGTGCACCTGGCCTTTGGTGGCCGGGGCCAGTTCGGCTGGGAGGGGTTCAATTTCTTCGGCATCCTCGAGGGCCTAGCCTTTTTGCTGGTCTTTACCCTTTCCCTTTGGATTGCCAAGCGCGCGGTTAACGTAACCACCACCACCCTGCTTTCCGCAGGTCTTTTTGCTCCCACCTCAGCCCGTAGGCTGGCTCGAGCGGTTCCGGTGATCGGCGCGTTGCAGTCCTTCGAAGGCAGCATTGCCGTGCTGGTTGAGGAGGGCCAGCCGGTAGGGGTCATCGGCATCGCCGACTCTTTGGTGCCCTGGGATGAGGCCCCGGTGGTCTCGGGCCACACCGCAGCCAGCGAGCTGGGCTCGCTTTTCCGCCAACACCAGGTGGTCTTTGTGGCCGATGGGAATACTGTGCACGGCATGATCACCCGTGAACGTTACTTCAAATACCTGGGAGCCAAGTAGTTCACGGGGAAGTCTTCCCAGTTGGTTGCAAAATGCTGACTGGGCCAGGGGTGTTCGCCTTCTCGGTGATGCGGAAGGGCGAGAGGGTTATATGAACATGGCTGGGTGCCTGGTTAGCGTATCCTAGGAAAGACGATTGGAGATGCCCATGACCACCAAAGCTCCGGATATTGTAGATCTGCTCAACCTAGCGGTAGACCGTGGGGCTAGCGACCTGGTGATCACGGTGGGTCTACCGCCCATGGTCAAGATTGACGGCGAGTTCCACCCCACCGAGTACGATCCCCTGACGCCCCAGGAAACCCGCCGCCTGACCTATGCCCTGATGGATGAGAAGCAGCAGCGGGTTTTTGAAGAGGAGAAGGAACTGGACTTCTCCTTCAGCCTGCCCGGTAAAGGGCGTTTCCGGGTCAACGTCTTCCTGCAGCGCGGCAGCGTGGGTGGGGTGCTGCGGGTAGTGCCCGCTAGCGTCAAAAGCTTTGAGGAGCTGGGCCTGCCGAAAAACGTGGCCGAGATAGCCCTAAGCCCCCGGGGATTGGTGCTGGTCACCGGTCCTACCGGCTCGGGCAAGTCCACCACCCTGGCCTCTATGATCGACTACATCAACGAGCGCAAGCGCTGCCATATCGTGACCATCGAAGACCCCATCGAGTTTTTCCACCGCCACAAGTCCTCCATTATCAACCAGCGCGAAATTGGCTCCGATACCCACGGTTTTCACAAGGCGTTGCGCTCGGTGCTACGCCAGGCCCCCGATGTGATTCTGGTGGGGGAGATGCGCGATTTCGAAACCATTGCTGCAGCCATTACCGCTGCAGAGACCGGACATTTGGTGATGGGTACTTTGCACACCAACAGTGCCCCTGAGACCATCGACCGTATTATCGATGTCTTCCCCGAGTCACAACAGGAGCAGGTGCGGGTACAGCTTTCCAACAACCTGGTGGCTGTCCTAACCCAGCAGCTCTTGCCTAAGGCCTTTGGGGGTGGTCGTGTGCTGGCCTACGAACTCATGATGGCCACACCGGCCGTGCGGGCGCTTATCCGCGAGGGCAAAAGCCATCAACTGGTCAGCGTCATCCAAACCGGCGGCCAGTACGGCATGATTACCATGGATGCCTGCCTGGCCGATCTCTACAAGCGCAAGCTCATCACCTACGAGATGGGCCAGTCGCGCGCAGTGGATCCCAAGGAGTTTGCCCGCTTGGCGGGGGTGGGCAGTTCAGCAGGACAGGCCGCAGGTGGGCGCCGTATGTGAGGGCCCGCTGAGCGCTGCACACACCGTTCCCTTGGGGCTGCTAGTAAGCTTCGTCCTCTTTTCTGTTTCGGGGGGTGCCTTCCCGAACCGCGAAGAGTTCAGGGGAAAAGGAGGTCAGTCCAGCAGCCCCGACCGGGCCAGCAGGGCCTTGGGGTTGGGGTCGCGGCCTAGGAAGCGGCGGAAAAGTTCGGCGGGGTCTACCGCGTTGCCCTTGCTCAGGATGTGGGTGATGAAGTCCTCGCCGGTTTGGCGATTGAAGATGCCCTCGGCCTTGAAGCGGGAGAAGGCATCGGCGTCGAGCACCTCGGACCATTTGTAGGAGTAGTAGCCCGCAGCATAGCCCACCGGGTGGCCGAAAAGGTGGGAAAAACTGGCTATGAAAGCGAAGTTTTCCGGCAGCAAAGCCGGCATAAAGGGCTGCATCACCGCATTGGCATAGCTCACCACATCGCCTTGGGCAGGGGTGTAGTGGACGTGCAAGGCCAGGTCCACCATACCGAAGGCGAGCTGGCGCATACCCAGGTTGGCGGCCCAGTAGTTTTTGGCCTGGAGGAGTTTCTCGAATAGCTCTTCGGGCAGGGGCTCTGCGGTCTGGTAGTGGCGGGCAAACAGATTCAGAGCCTCGCGTTCCCAGCACCAGTTTTCCATGATTTGGCTGGGCAGCTCGACGAAGTCGCGGGCCACCTGCGTACCGACCAGACTGCGCACCTCCACGCTGGAGAGGGCCAGGTGCAGGAGGTGGCCGAACTCGTGGAAGATGGTCTCCACCTCGCGATGGGTGAGCAAAGCGGGCTGGTGGCCCACGGGGGGGGTGAGGTTGCCGCAGATCAAGCCCAGATGGGGCTCGGTGCTATCGCCCTGGCGTACCCCCCGGATGAGGGTGTTCATCCAGGCCCCACCCCGCTTGTTCTCCCGGGGGTGCCAGTCGGTGAAGAAGCGGCAGATGCGCTTTCCCTCACGGTATATCTCGTAGGTCTTGACCTCGGGGTGCCAGGTCTGCACGCCCTCTACCTCGCGTACCTCTAAGCCAAACACCCGCCGCACGATCTCGAAAAGGCCCTCCAGCACCTGGGGCAGGGCAAAGTAGGGGCGCAGGGCCTCCTCGTCGAAGTCGTAGAGGGCTTTGCGCCGCTTTTCGGCATAGTAGGCGATGTCCCAGGGGGCCAACGGAGGAGCCTGGGGGCCCTCGAGTTCGCGGCGGAAAGCCTGCAGGGCCTCCACCTCGCGGCGGAAGTAGGGCTCGTAGGCCTGGCGTAGCTCCTGCTCGAAACGCAGGGCGGTTTCGGCGTTTTTGGCCATGCGGTTTTCCAGCACGTAGTCGGCGAAGTGGGCATAGCCCAACAGCTCGGCCTTTTCCCGCCGCAAAGCCAGGATTTCCTCGATCAGAGGCCGGTTGTCGCGGCCTGGCTCGGTGGCCCGGGTATAGTAGGCCAGGTAGACCTGCTTGCGAATCTCGGCATCGTCGAGGTAGGTCTGCAGGGCTAGGAAGCTGGGCTGCTGTAGGGTGAAGCGGTAGCCGGCACGGCCTTTGGCCTGGGCGCTGGCCCGGGCGGCCTCGAGGGCACTTGGGGGCAGGCCGGCCACCTGGGTCTCGTCCAGGTAGAGTTCCCAGTCGGCGGTGGCGTCGGTGAGGTTTTGCTCGAACTGGGTGGTGAGTTCCGAGAGACGGGTGTTGAGGGCCTCGAGGCGGGCTTTTTTCTCCGGCGGTAGACTGGCCCCCTGGCGGCGGAACTCGTCCAGGCTTAGCTGGAGGTAGCGGGCCCAGTCGGGGCTGAGCTGGGCGGCCTCGGGTGTGGCGGCGAAGTCCTTGAGGGCCTGGTAGAGCTCGGTGGAAAGCTGCACCTTGGTGCTGAAGGCGGTGATGGGGGGGATGATGGCGTTGTAGGCTGCGCGCAGTTCGGGGGTGCTGGCCACGCTCTCGAGGTGGGCCACCAGGTTAAAAACATAAAAGAGTTTTTCGCCTAACCGATCCAAAGGGCGCAAGGTGTTGTCCAGGGTGCGCGGCCCCTCCACCTGCAGAATGGCCTGGAGCTCCTCTTCAGCCTGGGCCAGAAGGGCCTGGATGGCGGGTTCGATGTGTTGCGGCTTTATTTCTTGAAAGGGGATATCGTAGCGAATTTCCAGCAAAGGGTTCTCCGACATGGCACCCCAGTATAAGCTGGGCGGGTGGGGGAGAATGTGCCTTTTTCAGGTAAAATGTTGTACTGCGGCAATTACCCTTTCCACCTGGTCTTCCCGTAAGAAGGGGTGCATGGGCAGGCTTAGCACCTCACGGGCCGCGGCCTCGGCGGCGGGCAGGCTGCCCTGGGGGGCCAGGTGGCGGTAGGCCGGCTGGAGGTGGGCCGGGATGGGGTAGTGCACGCTGCTGCCGATGCCCTGGGCCTTCAGGTGGGCGGCCAGCTGGTCGCGCTCGGGGTGGCGCACCGTGTACTGGTGGTAGATGTGCAGGGCGTAGGGCATCTCGCAGGGGATTTGCACGTGGCCTTTTAGCCCTTGGTTGTATATCTGGGCGATCTGCCGGCGGCGGGTGTTCCAGCTTTCCAGGTAGGGCAGCTTGACCCGCAGGATGGCGGCCTGCAAAGCATCGAGCCTCGAGGTGTACCCCGCGGGCCGCACATGGTGGTAGCGCTCCTTGGAGCCGTGGACCGCCAGCAGGCGGGCTTCCTCGGCCAGGCGGGGGTCGCGGGTAGCGATAAAACCCCCGTCGCCGTAGGCCCCCAGGTTCTTGGTAGGGTAGAGGCTAAAGGCCCCCGCATGGCCCAGGGTGCCGGCCAGGGGATGCGCACAGCGGCAGGCCTCCAGCGGATGCAGGCAGCCAGTGGGGCAGTAGCGGGCCCCGATGGCCTGGGCGGCATCCTCCAGTACCCACAGGCCGTGTTGTTGCGCGAAGGCCAGAATCTCGCCCATGGGCGCCACCTGGCCGTACAGGTGCACCGGCAGGACGGCCCGGGTGTGGGGGGTGAGGGCCTGGGCCAGTAGGGCCGGCTGGAGGTTGAAGGTATGGGGGTCGATGTCCACCAGCACCGGGGTGGCCCCCACCAGCAGGATGGCCTCGAGGGTGGCGATAAAGGTAAAAGGGGTGGTGATCACCTCGTCCCCTGGCCCGATGCCCATGGCCCGCAAGGCGAGTACCAAGGCGTCGGTGCCGGAGCCGCAGGTTACTATGTGGGGCACCCGTAGGTAGGCGGCCAGCTCGGCTTCCAGCGCCTCGACCTCGAGGCCCCCCACAAAGCCACCCGAGGCCAGTACCCGCCCGATGGCCTGGTCAATCTCGGCTTTCAGTTCCAAGTATTCCTGTTTGAGGTCAAGAATCGGTATCATGGGCCCACCTTGTTTCAGCGATAGATCCCCTTGCCCAGCCAGAAACCTGCCGCCAGGCCCAGCAGGTTGGCCCCCCAGGCGGCCAGCGCGGGGGGCAAAGGGCCGGTCAGGGCCAGCACCTTGCCGGTGCTGAAAGCCACGTAATAGGCAATGGTGAGCACCAGGGCCAGGGCCAGCGCCGTACCAGGACTGGTGGCCCGCCGTACGGCTACCGGCAGGGCCAGCACCAGCACCATCAGGTTGCCCAGGGCCAGTGCTACCCCCGCGTGCCACTGGGCCTGGGCCTCCCGCAGCTCGGCGGGGGGGGTGTTGGGGTCGCGCAGTTTTTGCCACCACTCCGAAAGCGGGGTGGGGTGTTCGAAGCCCCCCCCAGCGTAGCGGGCCTCCAAATCCTCCCGGCTTAGGGAGAGCCGCACGGCGAGTTCGGCCCCGGGCTGGCCGATGTTCTGGGCTCGGAAGATGCGCCTGAGCCCTTCCTCGGCCTCCTTTAGGCTGGCAAAGTCGGGCACGGGAAGCTGGGCAAAGTCTAGGGTGAAGACCCGGTAGTCGCGGAAGACGATCTGTTGCCCCTGCAGCCGGGCCCGCTGGGCCAGTACCACCGTCTGGGTCTGGCCCTGCCAGCGCTCCAGGCGCACTTGCTGCAGCTCGTCCTTAGACCGGTCATAGCCCTCGTAGCGCAAGACGTACTCGCCTATCGAAAGCTCCCGGCCTACCAGGCGGAACTGGGCGGTGCGCTCGGGTACCAGCTCGTTCCAGTAAACCAGTAGGGTGGCCCGGTTGGCCCAGGGCACCACCCATTCCGAGAGGGCCAGCGAGAGCCCGCTTAGCAAGAGGCCCCCCAGCAAAAAAAGCCGGGCCACCCGCAAGAGCGAGATACCCCCAGCCTGCATCACCAAGAGCTCGTTTTCCCGGGCCAGCCGGCCAAAAGCCAGCATCACCGCCAAGAGGCCCGCGATGGGGAGGGCCTGGACCGTGGCGGCGGGCATCTGCAAGGCCAGCCATTTGAGGATACTTATGGGTTCGGCGGTGCCCATCCACTGCGCCCGGGGCAGGAGGTTGCTGATCAGGCCGAAGGCCACGTAAAGAAAGAGGCCAAATACGAAAACCGGCAGGCCTTCGCGCAGGATGTAGCGGTCGAGGTGCTTCATCGAATTTCCAGTCCAAAGGTCAGTTTGCCGCTGGCGGCTTCATCAGGGTGCTGGGCGATGCGGGTTTCCTGGTAGCCCAGCCGCCAGACAAAGCAGCAGTCGGCATAGCGCAGCTCCAGGCCCCAGCGGCTCACTCCCTGGCGCAGGAAATCATACCCGAGGAAAGGGGCCAGGCTTATGGCCTCGGTACACTCGAGGGGCCTTGGGGTAAACCCCAGCACCAGCTCCCGGCGTTCCCAGTCGTCGCGCCCGTTGCTCAGGGTTTTGCCCACGCAGCCCCAGCAGCCGTTGAGCTGGGCCCACACCTGGCCAAAGTCCTGGGTATACCCCAGGCGCAGGCTGCCTTGGGTCTGGGCTTTCAGGAAGTCGTGTTCGGCCTCGAGGCGCAGGTTTTGGTACTGCAGGCTACCGGAGAGTTTCTGGCTGGCCTCGCGGCGCTCGAGCCAGAAGCGTCCCGGGGTGGCCTCGGCCCAGGCATAGCCCAGGCGCAGGTCGAAGGCCCCCCTGTAGCGGGCCTCGGTGTACCCCCCGTAGGCCAGGTACGGCTGAGGCGGGTCGTAAAGGCCCATCACAGCAAAAGGCTCGAGGCCAAAGCGCCAGGGCCCTTCCTCTAGGGCGTAGCGGTAGCGTAGCTCAGCCCCGGCGGCCAGCCCCTGGGTCTGGCTGGCTGGGGTGCCGTCGGGCCAGTCCTGGGCTATCCAGGCAAAAGGGGTGAGGGTAAAAGCCCCCAGGGCCAGGGCCTGCTTGAACCCAAAGGCGTAGCGCCCCTTTTCGCTATCGTGTTGGAAGAAGATAGGCCCCTCCACCCCCTCGCCCCGGCTGGCCACACCGCTGGGCTTGTAGTCGAGTTCGAAGCGGGCCTGGCGGCTTTTCTCCCGTACCGATAGGCCCAGCCGCAGCACCGGGTCGGGGCCGCCTAGGCCCAGGCCCAAGAGGGTCAGGTGGGTTAGGGGGGTCTCGGGGGAGAGGCGGGCTTCCAGCAAGGGGAAGTTTTCCAGGCCCAGGTTCCACCCCTGGTCGTAGTCCAACCGGATGGGGGGGGCGGCCCCCAGGCCCAGGGTTTCGTTCAAGGGCTGGTTGGGGTCGAGGCGCAGCTCCTGGAAGCGGGTCAGGCCGAAGCGGTAGACCTCGAGCTGGCTTTCCTCCAGCACGATTTCACCACTCTGGGTATCGAAGCGGAGGGTTTGGGACAGAAGCCGTAGGTCGTCGCCACAGCGGCAGGGGGTGGCCCGGATGCCCTGGGCCTGCAGGACCTTTTCCCGCACCACACCCACCTCGGCAAAGAAGCGGTAGCGGGGGGTCTGTACCTCGATGTTTTGGGCGTTGAGTTCGCCCTTGCTCTGGTCGTAGCGCAGCTCGGGGGCTTTCAGGGTTAGGCCCTGGGTTTCTAGGCAAGCCCCGTCGCTAAAAATGGCCACCTCGCCGTCGTACTCCAGGTTGCCCCCGCCGGCCAGTCCCTCGGGGGTCTCGAGGGTGTAGGGCTGCTCGGCGCAGGGGGTTGCTGGGGTCGGCGTAGCCCAGGCCAGACCGGGGAGAAGCAAGAGAAGAAAAAAGGCAAGGGGTGTGGTCAGTCCCCGGTTCGCAAGCCCCTTCGATGCTTTGCGTTGACCGTGCCCCATCTGCACGCCCTACAGTCTATCGGCGTAGGGGCGCAGGCGATTGAGGAGTTCTGGGGGTACGCGGGTACTGGCCCGCACCTTGCCTTCGGCGAAGTTGAGCAGCAGGGTGCTGTCGGGGCGGTTGCCCCGCAGGGTGGTGGCCCCGTCGCGGTAGGTGAAGCTCCCCAGCACCAGAGCGAGCTGGCGTTGGGTGTCCACCACCACCGTGTGGGCCTCGAGCAGCGGGTCGCTCGAGCGCACCTGTCCTTTGAGCACCAGGATATCTTCCTTCAAGAGCAGCCCCTGCTGGGCCGAGAGGCCTTTGATCTGTTGGGAGCTATAGCGTACCCCGCTCATCTGCAGGGTATCGGGCTTTTGCTGGTATTCCAGGCTAGCCGCGGCAAACTCGCCCTCCCGGGCGCGCAAGGTGGCCTCGCGGGCCCGGATGAACTCGCCCTCCTTGTACTGGATGTAGCGGGCCTCCAGCACCAGGCCGCTCTTGTTGTCAGTGATGGTGCCCCCGCTGGGCAGGGTGTAGATGCCGGTGCCGATGTCGAGCTCGGAGTTGCCCCGGGGCTTCACCTCGAAACCGGCAAACCTCGAGGCTAGCGCTAAGGACAATAGGGTGAGCAGAACCAACCCGCGTTTCATTGCCGTTCATCCTAGAGCCTTTGGAATGAAGCGAATGAGCCAGGCCTCAAGCTTTGGCGGGGCCTTCCCTTTTGCGTATACTGGGGAATGGTGAAGTATGGCTGGTCATAGCAAATGGGCCCAGATTAAGCGAAAAAAGGCTGCGAACGACCTAAAAAAGGGCAAGATTGTCAGCAAGTACCTGCGCCTTATTGCCGCTGCGGCCCGGGCCGGGGGTAGCCCCGACCCTGCGGCCAACGTCCAACTACGCAACCAGATCGAGGCCGCCCGCAACGCCGATGTGCCCAGCGACAACATCGAGCGCTTGTTGAAGCGCCTGGCCGGGGGCGAGGAGGAGAGCAGCCACTACGAGGAGGTGGTCTACGAAGGGTACGCCCCGGGAGGGGTGGCGGTCATCGTGCAGGCCCTATCCGATAACCGTAACCGTACCGCCGCCGAGGTGCGCCACCTGTTCAACAAGTACGGAGGGAGCCTGGGGGCTACCGGGGCGGTGGCCTGGCAGTTTGACCGCCGGGGGTACATCTGGCTAAAGGCCAATTCCGAGGCTGCCCAGGAAGCGGCCATCGAGGCCGGGGCCATCGACCTGTTGGAAAGCGAGGGGGGTCTGGAAATCTACACCGACCCACAAGAGGTCTACACCGTGGCCAACGCCCTCAAGGCCAAAGGCTTCCAGCCCGAGGATGTGCAGATCACCTTGTTGCCGCAAAACACCGTTAGCCTGAGCCAGGAAGAGGCCGAGAAGGTACTGCGCATGGTGGAGGCTTTGGAAGACCTCGACGACGTGCAAAACGTCTACACCAACCTGAATCTAGACAATGTCTCGGTGGAGGCCTGATAAAAGTCACCTGGGTAGCTTTTGCTGGCAGCCTTTCCCAGGCAAAATAGAGCTTACCCATGCCCGGTATCCTCGAACGCTTTCGTGAAGACATCCAGGCCGTCCTCGAGCGGGATCCTGCCGCCCGGGGGGCCCTCGAGGCTGTGCTGTTCAGCCCGGGGATGCACGCGTTGTGGATGCACCGGCTCAACCACTGGCTCTGGCGGGCCAACTTTAAGCTGCTGGCGCGCATCCTGGCCCACCTGACCCGCATGCTGACCGGGGTGGAGATTCACCCTGGGGCCCGCATTGGCCGCCGGGTGGTGATTGACCACGGGATGGGCATTGTGATCGGCGAGACGGCCGAGGTAGGTGACGATGTCCTGATGTACCACGGGGTTACCCTAGGCGGCACGGGCTTTAGCCGGGAAAAGCGCCACCCCACCATTGGCAACGGGGTGCTGCTGGGGGCTCATGCGGTGGTGCTGGGCCCCATCCGGGTGGGGGATGGGGCCCGGATAGGGGCCGGAGCGGTGGTGACCAAGCCGGTGCCCCCCGGGGCTACCGTGGTGGGCAACCCGGCCCGCGTCCTCGAGCGCCCCGAGCCGGTAGAGGCCTAGCCTTCAGAGGATTAGCATGGCGTCGCCCAGGCTGTAGAAGCGGTAGCGCTCCGCCACCGCCACCTGGTAGGCCCGTTTCATAAGCTCGTGCCCCATGAAGGCCGAGACCAGCATCAAAAGGGTGGACCTGGGCAGGTGGAAGTTGGTGATCAGAGCGTCGATCACCCGGAACTCGAAGCCCGGGCGAATGAAAAGCTGGGTCTCGCCCTTTCCCGCTACGACCTGGCCGACCGCGCTTTGGTAGGCGGTCTCCAGGGTGCGCACCACCGTGGTACCTACCGCAATGACCCGCCCCCCGGCGGCCTTAGCCTGGTGGATGGCCTGGGCGGTCTGGGGAGGAACCTCGTAGGGCTCGAGGTGCATCGCATGTTTATCAGGGTCGCCTTGGACGGGTTTGAAGGTGCCAGGGCCTATGTGCAGGGTGACATAGGCCACCCCCACCCCCATGGCCTGGATCTGCGCTAGAAGCGCGGGGGTAAAGTGCAGCCCGGCGGTGGGGGCGGCTACCGAGCCTGGGGTATGGGCGAAGACGGTCTGGTAGCGTGCTGGGTCTACAGGGCTGCGGATGTAGGGGGGTAGGGGGGTCTGGCCGATTTTTTCCAGATGGGGCCAGAGGTTTTGGGAGAAGCGCAGCACCCGGGTGCCATCGGCCTGTACCTCCTCTACCGTGGCCTCGAGGCCGCCGGCAAGGCCTAGCCGGGCCCCCAGTCTGGCCCGCCGGGCCGGTCTCAGCAGGGCCTCCCAGACCTCCCCGGGGTTTGTGCCGGGAACCTCCCGCACCAGCAGAACCTCGAGGCGGGTGCCCTGGGGGTTGGTGGCGAAGGTGCGGGCCGGGATGACCTTGCTTTCGTTCAGCACCAACAGGTCTTTGGGTCTTAGGTACGCCGGCAGGTCGCGGAAGATGCGGTGCTCGATCTGGGCGGTTGTTCGCTGCACCACCATCAATCGCGCAGCATCGCGCGGCTCAGCCCCGCTTTGGGCGATGAGTTCAGGGGGGAGGTGGTAGTCGAAGTCCTCGAGGGTCATCGCCTACTCGGTTTTCGGAGCCAGAGTTCGCTCCCGCTCTTTGCTGGGCACGAAGGCGTTCTCGATATCCGGCAGGTGCACGAAGCGATCCACCGCGTCGATCAGCCTTTGTGAGGTAGTCTCCTTGAAGGCGATGACCTCGACCCGGATGCCCCGCTCCATCAGTACCTCCACAATCTCCACAAAGTCGCCATCGCCGCTGCCCAGCACCACCACGTCCAGGGTATGCATCAGCCGAACCATATCGGCGGCGATACCCATGTCCCAATTGCCCTCGTAGATGGGGCGGCCCTCGTCGGTGGTTTCCTTTAGGGTTAGCTGCATGCGCCGCACCCTAAAGCCGATGGTGGAGAGCTTGTAGATGAAGGGCCAGGCCGAGGTGTCGTTCTCACGCTCGACCACGTAGGCGGTGGCCCGTACCAGTTGTCGGTTGCCCACAGCGTAGCGCAGCAGGCTTTCAAAGTTGACGTTTTGCCCGTAGAAGTCGCGGGCGGAGTGGTAGAGGTTTTGGGTATCCACAAACAGGCCTACCCGCTGCTGGGGGCTCCAGCCCGGAATCCGGCTAAAAGGGTCGTTCATAAAACTCCTTTTGAAATCGCGTTGCAAAGGGCGCCTGCCCAGCCAGATTGTACCAAAGCTCGAGGTGGGCCAAGGGGGCTAGCGCAAGGCGGAAAGCTCGCGCCGGGCCCGCTCGAGGTCGTAGCGGTCGGCAGCGGTTTTGGGGCTTAGGGCCAGGGCGGCTTCGTACTGCTTGCGGGCTTCCTCTTTTTTGCCCTGGGCGGCCAGTACCCCGGCCAGCTCGACCCGGTGGATGATGGTCTGGGGCTCGAGCTGGATGGCTTCGTTGAACAGCGGCATCACCTGGCTGCCGCTGGCCCCATACAGCCAGCCCACGTTTTTGGAGACCAGCGAGTGGTGCCACAAGGCCAGCGCCACCTTGGCCCCGGCGTGGCGGGGGTTGAGCCGGAGGGCCCGATCCAGGTTCTCCTTTATGCTGCTGGCCAACCCCAGGCTTTCCAGAATGCCGCGGTATTGCGAGAGGCGACCTTGGGCCCGGGCCAGCTCAAAATAGGCTTCCGGGTTGTTGCTGTCGGCCTGGATGGCCTGGCGGGCGGCAGCCTCGGCCCGGCCAAACCACTCGGCTTTTTCGCTGTCCTTGGCTAGGTAGCCAGCAAAATAGCTGGCGGCTCGAGCGGCCAACACCAGGCCCTCGGCGCTGCCCAGGCGTAGCCCAGCCTCGTAGGCTTCTTGAAACTTTCCTTCGTCCACAAGTTTTCCCACTGCGGCAGGGTTCTGCGCCCAGGCCATAGAGACCAGCAGTAGCATCCAGAGCACCCAACGTTTCATATTCCACCTCTGGGCACGTTTATGTCGCAAGGATTCTACAGAAGATGGTGCGACAGGGGCTATAGTGCTCTCTTATGTGGCTTGTCGGAGCCCTCAACAGAGGTGCATTTGAGGGCGAGGGGCGCAAAAGTCCATGTTACACTACCCCCATGACGATGTTACGAGCGGTTCCTTTTATTGTTGGAATCGCCCTATTTGCCTTAACGGCCAAGGCCCAGCTTGGGGCCGAGGGCTACTATGCCCAGTGCAAGGCGTTGTACGACCAGGGGGTGCGGGACAGTGCCCGGGCTACCTGCCAGCTCGCCCTGGTGGCGGATCCCAACCACCAGCCCAGCCTTAGGCTGCTAGCGCGAATGGCCCTAGAGGAAAACAACCCAGATGCAGCCCAGCCCTTCTTGCAAAAACTGCTCCAGGCCAGCCCACGGGACCCCGAGGTAGCCCTGTTGGAGGCGCGTTACCTGCTTTTGTTGGGCCGTCCTGCCGATGCGCTGGCCCGGCTGCCCAGGGGATTGAGCACTGAGGCGGTGCTCTTGCGTGCCCAGGTCTATGAGGCGCTGGGGCGTTACGAGGAGGCCTACGACACCTTCCGCCGGGTGACCGCCTCGGAAGAGGCCCGGCTAGGAGCAGCCCGATTGGCCGAGCGGTTGGGTCGTCCACAGGAGGCTCTGGGTTTGCTGGGCAACAGCGCTAAAGAGCAACTGGCCCGAGCCCGCCTGATGTGGCTTTTGGGGGATACCCGGGCGGCTGCCGAAGCGCTGGAGGAGGTGCTACCCCGTCTGGGGCCCCTCGAGGCCGACTACACCCGGACTTTAGGGCTGTTGGCCATGGTCTACTACGGTCTGGGTGAGTTCGATAAAGGGGCTTTGGTGCTCCGCCAACTCTCCTCCCGCATAAGCCTGCCCGGCAACCTGCTGAGCAAAATCTGGCCCTGGCTGGTGGTTTTGCTGCTTTACCTGGTTTTGCTGCTCTACGGGGAAAGCCGCATCGAGCCCATGCGTACGGTAGAGATAAGCGCAGAGCGGCGCTATGGCCCTGGCTCTATTCACCTATGGCTGCTTTTGTCCTTGCTGCTGGCGGGTCTGGCTGCGGTGGGGATTGGCCAGGTGCTCTACCAGAACCTGCTGGCCCTGTTTACCCCCTACCAGGGGCAGGTGGTTCGCCCAGTGTTTTATTTTCTATTGGGAAGCTTTGCCCTGCTAATTGCTTATGCCAGCGTGGGTCGCGAAGGGATGGCTCAGGCTTTGGGGCCGCGCTCGAGCTGGGTGGAGGGGACCTGGGCTGGTCTGGTGCTACTAGGCTTGCTGGGGGTGTATGCCTACATCGCTAGGCCCCTAGGCTTGAGCGGGCTGGGCCCCATGTATCCCGTCTTCTTTGGCCTGGCCCTGTTGGAGCTGGTGGTGCGAGGGGTGGGGTATCCGATGTTCAAAGAGCGCTATAAGGAGCTCGGCGTTTTTATGATTCCAGCCCTTTTTGCCCTGGCGATTCCCGGCCCCACGGTGTACTTTCTAATGGCCAGTTTGTTTTTGGGCTGGCTTTATATGCGTACCAAAGGGGTTTTGGCCGGGGCTGTGGCCTGGGTGCTGGCGGGGCTTGTGCTGGCCCTGATCAGCAATTTGCCCTGGGTGCGCACCTTGCTGGGTAGCTAAAAATGCGCGAGGTCTTTTTTCTTTCCGACTTTGGCCTGGCCGACCCTTACGCCGCGGTAGTCAAAGCGGTCATGCGGCAGATTGCTGTGGGGGTGGTGATTCACGACCTGGCCCACAACCTGCCTCCGGGCGATCTGCATCGGGCCAGCTACATTCTCTACGAGTCGGTGCCCTACCTGCCCAAACATTCGGTGGTGCTGGCGGTGGTAGACCCAGGGGTGGGCTCGAGCCGCCGTGCCATTTTGGTTATTGGGGAACGGCTTTGCTACGTAGCCCCAGACAATGGGCTGCTGACCCTGGCCTACCTGCAAGACCCTCCGCGGAAGGCCTACCAGTTGGAGAATCCTGCCTACCACCTGCCCCGTAAATCCACCACCTTCCACGGGCGGGATGTGTTCGGCCCGGTGGCGGCTCACTTGGCTGCAGGGGTGGAGCCCCACCGCTTCGGCCCTGAGCTGCCGGTCTCTGAACTGACCCGCCTGCCCATTCACCTGAACTTCGGTAGTCAAGGGGAAATTCTTACCTTCGACCGCTTCGGTAACGCCATCACCACCCTGCTGGCCACCCCGGGGCAGCTTCGAGGCAAAATGGTGCGCATTCGCTACCACCGCATTCCGGTGGCAACCCACTATGCCGAGGTGCCGGTGGGGGCAGTTTTGGCCTATATTGGTAGCGCGGGGCTGCTCGAGGTAGCCGTACACCTAGGCAATGCCCGCGAGCAGCTGGGCCTCAAGCAGGGGGATCGGGTTGACCTTTTGCCCCACAGCTAGTAGATTGGGGAGCGGTTTGCGGAAAACGACCCTTAGGGGTTGGTTTCTCCAAAGGAAGTGACCTGAAATGGCCAAGCATCCGGTACCTAAGAAGAAAGTGTCCAAGTCTCGGCGCGACATTCGTCGGGCTGCGGTTTCTACTCTGACGGCGCCTACCCTGATCAAGTGCGCCAACTGCGGAGCCCAAATTCCCCCCCACACCGTCTGCGATAGCTGCGGCTACTACGCGGGGAAAAAAGTGTTGGAAGTTCAGGCCTGAGCCTCTGCTCACCTCCCTCCCAGGCGGGAAAAATCGCCTGGGTTGTTTTTTGTGGCGATTTGAACTGGGTTCAAGCAACGCACTCGGCGCACAGGCGGGTAGGGGTGTTATCTTTGTTGGAGTGCCCCAGGTGGTGGGGCTATAGGAGGCAGTGTTGAATACAGGTATCCTTGCCCTTGGTACCTATACCCCTGAGCGGGTGATGACCAACCACGACTTCGAGAAAATCCTCGACACCTCCGACGAGTGGATTGTGAGCCGCACCGGCATCCGCGAGCGCAGGCTGGCGGCGGAGGGAGAGTACACCTCGCACATGGCTTTTCGTGCGGTGGAAGACCTGATCCGCCGGCATGGGGAAAGCGCGTTGGAGGGGGTGGATCTGGTTATCGTGGCCACTAATACCCCCGATGCCCTATTCCCGGCCACTGCGGCACTGGTGCAGGATCGCTTTGGCCTGAAGGCGGGGGCTTACGACCTCCTGGCGGGCTGCCCCGGCTGGGGCTATGCTGTGGCCCAGGCTCACGCCATGGTGCAAAGCGGCCTGGCCCGCAAGGTGCTGACCATCGGCTCAGAGGCCCTCTCTAAAATTCTCGACTACACCGATCGCTCCACTGCGGTGCTGTTTGGCGACGGGGCGGGGGCCGCGGTGATTGGGCCAGTGCCCGAGGGCTATGGCTTCCGTTCGTTTGTGCTGGGGGCCGATGGCTCGGGAGGGCGAGAGCTTATGCTGCGTTGTGTGGCGGATAAGCTGCCGGATGGAACTCCCATGACCCAGTACGCCTACATGAATGGGCGGGAGGTATTCAAGTTTGCGGTGCGGGTGATGAATACCGCCACCCTCGAGGCCATCGAGAAGGCTGGGCTTACCCCCCAAGAGATCAAGTACCTGATCCCGCACCAGGCCAACGCCCGCATCATCGAAGCGGCTCGTGAACGCTTGCAGCTTCCCCTCGAGCAGGTCTGGGTGAACGTAGACCGCTACGGCAACACCTCCACCGCCTCCATGCTCATCGCCTTGCAGGAGGCCCTGGATGCAGGCCGGATTCACAACGGCGACCACATCCTGTTCGTCACCTTTGGCGCGGGCCTGACCTGGGCGGCCAGCGTGCTGACCTGGTGGCAGCCGGACTAGGCTCTAGGAGGTGTAAATGATTGCCGCGTTATTCCCCGGACAGGGTTCGCAGGAGATCGGCATGGGCCGGGCCCTTTATCAGGGCTCTAAGGCGGCGCGAGAGGTGCTGGACAGGGCTGAGGCCGTTTTGCCGGGTCTGCTGCGCTTGATGTGGGAAGGCCCAGAGGAAGAACTCAAGCTTACTGCCAACCAGCAGCCAGCCCTGCTGGCGGTAGGGTATGCGGCCTTTGCCGCTTATTTGGAAGCAGGAGGTTCCCTGCCCCAGGCGGCAGCTGGCCATAGCCTGGGCGAGTGGACCGCCCATGTGGCGGCGGGTACCTTGAGCTTGGAGGATGGCTTACGCCTGGTGCGCAAAAGGGGCGAGTACATGCAAGAAGCTGTGCCGGTGGGCGCCGGAGCGATGGCCGCGGTGCTCAAGCTGCCGGCCCAGGTCCTGCAGGAGCTCGTGGCGGGTATTCCTGGGGTGGAGATAGCCAACTACAACTCGCCCGAGCAAACCGTCATCTCGGGCACTGCGGAAGGCGTAGCCCAGGCCATGGAGGTGCTGAAAGCCCAGCGGGCTCGAGTGGTGCCTTTGCCGGTCTCGGCTCCCTTTCACTCCGCACTCATGGCCCCGGCGCAGGAGCGGCTGCGGGCCGACCTTTCGCTGGTGGAACTGCACCCGCCCCGCTTTGCGGTGTACTCCAATGTGCTGGCCCGGCCCGAGTCCAGACCCGAGGCTATCCGAGAGCTTTTGTTGGAACAGATAACCCATCCGGTGCGCTGGGTGGAAATACTGCGGCACCTGCAGGAAGGGGGGGTAGGGGTTTACCTCGAGTTCGGTTCGGGTAGAGTTTTGACCGGGTTAGTCGGGCGTACTTTGCAAGGCGTGGAGGCCCGGGCCCTGACCAGCCCGCAGGAGATTGCCGACTGTTTGGCTGCTCTGGCCTGATAACGGAGGGGATATGCGCAAAGCACTGGTCACAGGTTCCTCGCGAGGGATTGGCAAAGCCATTGCCCTCGAGCTGGCTCGGCGGGGCTACGCCCTAGCAGTACACTATGCCGGCAACCAGGCTGCTGCCGAGGCCACCGCTGCCGAAGCCAGAAGCCTGGGAGCACCCCAGGTGGTGGTGCTGGGGGCTGATCTGAGCAGCCCACAGGCCGCGCAGAAGCTGGTGGCCGAGGCCCACGCGGCCTTAGGGGGGTTGGAGGTGCTGGTCAACAATGCCGGCATTACCCGCGACACCCTGTTGATTCGGATGAAGGACGAAGACTGGGACGCGGTTATTGCTACGAACCTGAGCGCCATCTTTCACACCACCCGCGAGGCCATCAAGCTTATGATGCGGGCCAAATGGGGTCGGGTTATCAACATCACCAGTGTGGTGGGGATACTGGGCAACCCCGGCCAGGCCAACTATGTAGCGGCCAAGGCGGGTCTGATCGGCTTTACCAAGGCTGTGGCCAAAGAATATGCCACCCGGGGCATTACCGTGAATGCGGTGGCCCCAGGGTTTATTGAGTCCGACATGACCGCCAAGCTGCCCGAGGCGGTGGTGGCCGAGTACCTTCGGCAGATTCCGGCGGGCCGGTTGGGGAGGCCCGAGGAGGTGGCCAAGGTGGTGGCTTTTCTGGCCTCTGAGGATGCCGCCTACATCACTGGGCAGACCCTGTGCGTGGACGGTGGCCTGACCCCCCATTGAAGAGGTTGGGGGAAAAATCGGGTAGTATGTGTCTGAGCCCCCTCTGCTTTTGATGTGGTACAATCCCGCACGTTAGAAGTAACCTTGATCCGGTGGAGGTTGATAAGATGGCTATCCTAGACGATGTTAGAGAGGTAATCGTAGACAAGCTGGGCGTGGATGCGGAAAAGGTGGTGCCGGAAGCCCGTTTCATTGAGGACCTGGGTGCGGACAGCCTCGATACGGTGGAATTGATCATGGGTCTGGAGGACAAGTTCGGCCTGGAAATTTCCGACGAGGAGGCGGAGAAGATTCGCACCGTACAAGATGCGATCGACTTCATCCAGTCCAAGCAGGCCCAGGCCTGAGCCATAGCAGGCCAGCACCACCGCGGCCCTTGTCGCGGTGGTGCTTTTGCTAAAGCAGCTAGACAGAGCCAGGTAGGAAGTGCTATCTTGAGGCGTCTGGGAGTTTGTCTAAGGTGACCCATTTCGCTTTGCTTGCTGCGCTGGCTGTGGTGGCCCCACGGCCCGGGGCGTATGGCTTTTTGGGTAGTTCAGCGCCTTAGTCCTAGGCCGGGTGAGGGAGTCGTTGCCCAGCCCGTAGTAAGGAGCAGTATGCCAAAAGGTACAGTTAAGTGGTTCAATGCGGAAAAGGGCTATGGCTTTATTCAGCGCGAGGGGGGTGAGCCAGACGTATTTGTCCACTACAGCGCCATCCAGTCCCGCGGCTTCCGCACCTTGAATGAAGGCGATGTGGTGACCTTCGAGATTGAACCGGGTAAGAACGGCAAAGGGCCCCAGGCGGCCAACGTGAGCGTGGTGGAGCCTGCCAGGCGCGGGTAGCCTGCAAATTGCTTGAAGCCGCTAACCCTCGGGACGCCCGAGGGTTTTTCTTTGGGGGCGTAACCGGCTCCGTGTGCATAAGACAGTAAATCGATGCTGGTTTGTTCAGGTAACCTGGCAAAACAGGGGGCAGCTATGTGAGTTTGTGCACGAGGCTTGGGTTGCAAATTACAGCCGTGGTCCTGGATCCGGCTTACAATCGAGAGGACCTATGAAGGTTTCGGTGCACCTCGACTTCCTGCCGATTGGTGCTGATGCAGCCTCTGTGGTTCACAACCTTTACCTCAACTGCCCCACCTATATCGCCCTGATTGGCGGCGATACCCCTACCCTGCACGACATCGAGCGAGAGCTCGAGACCCTTCGCCACGACACCCGGCGGCAGGCTGTGCTGCTGCTTTGCCAAAACCAGGTGGTGGGTTTTCTCGATTACAAAGTGGCTTACCCCGACCTACACTCGGCCACCATCAGCCTTCTGCTTATTGAGGAAAGGCTCCAGGGACAGGGGTTGGGTAAGGCAGCGGTGGAGGGACTCGAGGCCCGGCTTAGAGGTCGGATGCAGCGGCTTTTTGCGGTGGTGTACGGAAACAACGAGCAAGCCAAACGCTTTTGGGAGCGGGTGGGCTTTGCGCACCTGAAGGATAGCGGTCCTACTCTGAGCTGGTACCAGAAGAACCTGGATTAGGGCTCTCCCCTACGTAGCGAAAACGCGGCACCCGCCGGCCTTCTACCTCCACGTCTTGCAAAAACATGTCCAAAGGGCGCACCCACAGGGTCTCGGGCTCGGTGCCGTAGCGGGTTTCGTAGACCACATACCACTCCTGGGTCTCAGAGTGCCGGGCCAGACCATGCACCCAGTAGTACTTGCCCTTGTAGTGCTGGTATAAACCCTGCTGGAGTTGCATCGGACACCTCTACTGTATCTTGCCACAGTCAAAGGACAAAAGCGCGGAAATCCTCGTGCGAGCCAACCCCCGCCACCTCGAGGCGCAAGGGTTCGAAAACGGGCGCTAGGGCTTTACGGACTGGCCCCTGCCGATGCCGTGAGGCACTCCTCTGCCCTTACGGATTCCTGGAAATGCCTGGCTCCTACCTCAGCGCCAGTAGGGCCGCACTGCCTCGAGCATCCGCTCCGTCACCTGGCGGTTGCGCCGCTCGATCTCGGGTTTGCGGGGGATTTCCGCGTAGCAGCCCTCGGGGTCGAATAGGGTGTGGGTCAGAAAGTGGCCAAGCCGGGTTCCCCAGTGCCGCAGCCAGGGCTCAGGTAGGTGATCGGGCAGGGGCAGGCCCTGCAAGGTGAGGTAGAGCAGGGCCCAGATGCGGCTGGTGGCATCCAGACTGTAGCCGCCGCCCAGGGTGTAGACCGCCCGGCCCCCGGCGAACTCGGCCACGTACTGGCGCAGCAGGGGGAAAATTTTGCCGTAGGCTCGGGTGGTGAGCAGAATCTCGGCCAGGGGGTCGAGGTAGTGGGCGTCGGCCCCGCACTGGATGACCATCACATCCGGGCGGAACCAGCGCAGGGCCGGCTCGAGGCCCATCTGCAGAACCTCGAGGTAAGAATCGTCCTCGGTGAAGGGTTCCAGCGGGATGTTCAGCTTGCGTCCGGTGCCCCCCGCCTTGCCAATCTCGTGGGTGTGGCCGGTGCCGGGATAGAGGTAACGGCCCGACTCGTGGATGGAAAAGGTCAGCACCTCGGCTTCGTCGTAGTGAATCCACTGCACCCCGTCGCCGTGGTGGACGTCGATGTCCACGTAGGCTACCCGCAGGCCCTGCTGGGTGAGGTGGCGGATGGCCACCGAGAGGTCGTTGTAGACGCAAAACCCCGAGGCCAGGTCTTTTTGTGCGTGGTGCAGCCCGCCCCCCAGCTGCAAGACCTCCCGGGCCTGGCCGCTGGCCACCATGCGGGCCGCGGTCAGGGTGCCCCCCACCAGCCAGCGGGCGGCCTCGTCCATGCCGGGGAAGATGGGGGTATCGGCGGTGCCCAGGCCGTAGTGGTTGAAGTCGGGCGAGTGTTCCCCCCGCCCGGCGGCCTCCACCCGCCGCACAAACGACTCCAGGTGCACGCTGCGCACCTCCTCGCGGGTGGCCGGATGGGGTTCGACGAAGGCCAGGGGGTGGCCCAGGTGGGCCAGTAAATCCAGCAACATCTCCAGCCGTACCGGGCTGAAGGGGTGCTGCGGCCCAAAGTTGTAGCGCTGGTACTGGGGGCTGTAGACGACTGGGACGCTCATAAGCCCTTGCCGGGAATCTCGGGCGGCCACTGCACTTCGAAGCCCTGCTGGCGCAGGGTTTGGGCCAGATGACGCACCTCGAGGGTGCCTACCCGCACCACGGTGGTTACGGTATCGGGGCCAGAGGGGTAGGTGAGCAGGGAGTGGATATTGATGTTTTGCTGGGCCAAGGCGCTACTCAGCCGGGCCAGCTCCCCGGGCCGGTCGTTGAGGCAGACCTCGAGCCGCCCACTAGGCTTTTGCACCCCGGTGAGCCGCAAGAGCGCATCCAGCAGGTCTATGCCAGTCACGATGCCCACGATCTCCCGGCCCTCCAGGATGGGCAGGGCCCCGATTTTGCGCTCCCGCATGACCCGGGCGGCCTCTTCTACCGGGTCGAGGGCATCCCCGGTGATGACCGGCTGGGTCATCACCGCTTCGACGGGGGTATCGGTGGGGCAGGGGCCTTCCGGGGCAAAAGGGCTGGTGGCCAGCCGGATGTCGCGATCGGTGATCATCCCCACCAGGCGGCCCTCTTGGGTGACCGGGATGTGCCGGATGTTGCGCTGAAGCATGAGATGGTAGGCAGCCTCGAGGGTTGCCGAGGCCTCTACCGTCAGCACCGGGCTGTGCATTATGTCTTTGATGAGCATTTCTTCCAGTCTAACCCCTATCGGCTAAGGGGATAGGGGCTTTGAGCCGGGCTGGGCCCAGCCGCCGTACCGCCAGGGAGTCAGGACTCGCTCTACCCGTTCCAGCGTCCAGTCCAGTAGTACGGCCAGCAAAGCCACCGCCACGGCCCCCTGCACCACATAGGCCAGGTTGCTCACGGCCAGCCCGGCCAGGATCGGCACGCCCAACCCGCCCCCACCGACCAGCGGGGCCACCGTTGCGGTGGCTAGAATCAGCACCAGACTGGTACGAACACCGGCCAGAATGATCGGCAAAGCCAGCGGCAACTCCACCCGCCAGAGCAGCTGGAAGGGGGTATGGCCCAGGCCTCGAGCAGCATCGAGCACCTCCTCTGGCAGGGAGGAAAGCCCCTCCAAACTGTTGCGCACCACGGGCAACAGGCCGTACAAAAGCAAAGCCAGCACCGCTCCCCCAGTGCCGAAGCCGAAAAACGGCAGGGCCAGCATCAGCACCGCAACCGGGGGAAAGGTCTGGCCCACCGCCACCAGATTCTCGAGCAAAGGCCGGAAGGCCGCCCCGGCGGGCCGGGTGGCCAAAACAGCCAGTGGCAACCCCAAAAGCACCACCAAGGCACCCGTGCCGAAGGTGAGGGTCAGGTGCTGCAGGGCCAGGTTGAGCAGGGTCTCGCGCTCGAAAAAGGGGCTACGAGCGCTGGGGAAGAGCAGGGAAAAGGCGGCCTTCCACAGGGGCTCTTGTCCCAGTAAGAAAATCACCAGCCCCCACCCCAAGAGGGGCGGCCAGAGCGGGCGGGTGTTGCGAACTATGCTTCCTCCTCTGAGACCGCTGCCAGCAGGGTTTCCAGCCGTACCAGCCCCGTCAGGGCTCCCGCCGGGTTGGTCACGCCTAGGCTGCGCAGACCCCGCGAGAGCAGGGTGGAGAAAGCCTCCCGCGCAGTGGCCGTGTGCGGAATGGATACCGCCGGGTGGTGGTTGTCCAGCGGCTCTATCAGCCCATCGAGGGGAATGCGCGAAAGGCGCAAAAGGGTGCGTGAGGGCCCCAGGAAGGCCTGGACAAAAGCGCTTCTGGGGTTTCGCAAAAGCACCTCGGGGGGGTCGCACTGCTCGATGCGCCCGGCGTTCATCAGGCAGATGCGATCGGAGATTTTGACCGCTTCCTCCAGGTCGTGGGTCACAAACAGCACCGTTTTTTTGAGTTCGCTTTGCAGCTTCAAAAATTCGTCCTGCAGGCGTTCGCGGGTGGGGGGGTCTACGGCGCCAAAGGGCTCGTCCATGAGCAGTACCGGGGGGTTGGCGGCCAGGGCCCGGGCCAGCCCCACTCGTTGGGCCTCTCCGCCCGACAGCTCCCGTGGGTAGCGGCCTGAAAAAGCACGCGGCTCTAAGCCCACCAAGGCCAGCATCTCTTTAGCCCTGGCCTCGCGTCGTGCCTTGTTCCAGCCCAGCAGGCGCGGCACCACCATGACGTTTTCGAGCACGCTCATATGAGGAAACAAGCCAATGCTCTGGATTACATAACCGATGCCCCGACGCAGTTCGACTTGGTCCAGTGCTCGAACGTCCTGCTGGCCCAGCCATACCGTGCCCTCGGTGGGTTCGACCAGGCGGTTGACCGTGCGCAGCAGGGTGGTCTTACCGCAGCCCGAGGGGCCCAGCAGGGTTACCAGCTCGCCCTGGGCCACCTCGAGGCTCACCCCCGCCAGTGCTTCGAAGTCGCCATAACGTTTGACCACCCGCTCGAAGCGAATCATCCCCTACACCCCTAGTCTTCGCCTCAGCGCCAGGCTGGCCCAGCGCAGTAAGGTATCGGCCAGCAAGGCCAGCAGGAGGATGGGGATGGTCCCCAGCAGCACCATATCGGGAGCCCCCCCTTCCACCCCCCGCAGGATGAAAAAGCCCAGCCCCCCGGCCCCAATCAGGGCCGCCACGGTGGTCATGCCGATGGAGAGCGAGGTTGCCCCACGCAGGCCCTCGAGCACCAAGGGCAGGGCCAGCGGGAACTCCACCCGCCAGAAGAGCTGGGCAGGGCTCATCCCCATGCCGCGTCCCGCGTCTTTGGCCGCCTCGGGCACAGCGCGCAGGCCGGTATAAACGTTGAGCACCACCGGCAAAAGCGCATAAAGGGTCAGGGCTAGCACCGCCGGAGCCGCACCAATCCCACGAACCCCCGATTCTTGCAGGGGAGCCTGCAGGGCAATCCGCAGCGGGTCGGGCCCCAGCAGGTGGTGAAGCCAGACCCCGGCCATCGCCAAAGCCAGAAGACCCAGCGGAACCACCAGCAGGACTGCCAACCACCTCGCAACCCTCCACAGCAAGCGAACCGTGAGGATTCCCACCAGCAGCAAGGCCAGCGCAACCTCGAGGCGCAGGACCTGCGAAACCCCCGCCAGCAGCGGCAGTAAAAGGCCAAACAAAGCCAGCGAAGGGATGGTTTGCAAAAAGCCCATCACCCCCAGCACCCAGCTAAAGCGCGGACTGCTGGCGGCCAGAACGCCCAGCGGTACCCCCACCGCCACGGCCAGCAGCACTGCGCTGGTAGAAAGGGCGAGGTGTCGCCAGAGTTCGCTGGCGAACTGCTCCTGCCAGGCCCGGAACTCCTGGACAGGGCCCAGCGAGTCGAAAACCCCCAGCAAGAGTAAAGCGGTCAAGGCCAGCGGCGCAGAAAGCACCGCCCACCCCCGGTGTTCGCGGTATGCCGCGAAGTAGCCCATGTACAGCGCTAGCAGCATCAGCCAGAAGCCCCCAGTGGGGGAGACCCGGGCGCTTTCTGGCTGGTTGTTCAGCAAAGTGGTAGCTCCCTGCCCAACCAGCATCCCCCAGGCCAGCAGGGCCAGCCCCAGCAGCCATCCTTGAGAGCGCCCCCGAACCAGGGCAATCCCAGGCCAGAGCACAAGCAGGATCCAGGGCCAGAGGCCCGGCCAGCCCCACACCCCAAAGGCCTCGCCAGGGGCAATGCGGTTGGGCTTGAGCTCGAGCCAGGGAAGCCCCAGGGCCAGTAGCCCCAGCCCCGCAGCCAGCCAGGCTACGGGACGGGTACCCAAAGCCACCCCCTGAACGTCGCGGGCTGGAAAGCCTTCCCTCACCGGATGAAGTTTTTGGAACGCAAATAGGCCCGGGCCACCTCGGCAGGATTTTTTCCGCTCACCGCCACCTCGGCATTGAGCTGGGAAAGCGTAGCTTCGTTCAGGCTGGCAAAGACCGGGTTAATCAGGCTGGCAATTTCGGGAAAGCGCTCGAGCACAGCCTTGCGCACCGTAATGGCCGGCTGGTACACCGCCACCGCTCCCCTGGGGTCGGTCAGGGCAACCAGGCCCAGCGCCGCAATCCCACCATCGGTTCCGTAGGCCATAGCGGCATTCACCCCACCCGTGCCACGGGCGGCGGCCTGCTGGGTCTGGGTGGTGTTGCCCCCAGGCAGGATCAGAAGCTGCTCGGGTTTCATCCTGAAGCCATACACCCGCTCGAAGGCCTTGAGAGCATCGTCGCGGTCTACGAACTCCTGGCTGGCCGCTAGCCGCACTTGAGCGCCACTGTTCACCCAACGGGCAAAGTCGGCCATGGTGCGGAGGTTGTTCTGCTGGGCCAGGGCCCTGGGCACGGCAATGGCCCAGGTGTTGTTGGCCGGGGCCGGGTTGAGCCAGACGATGTTGTTGCGGGCGTCGAGCTCCTTGACCTTGGCAAAGCCTCGGGCGGCGTCACGGGTCACGGCAGCGGCCTCGGGGTTATCCTTAAAAAACACCCCCAGCGCGGTGCCGGTGTACTCGGGGTAGAGGTCAATTTCGCCGGAAATCAGGGCTTTGCGCACCAGATCGGTGGTGCCGGTGCTGCAGCGGTCATTGACGCGAAAACCGTTGGCCTCGAGGAGAATCCGAACCATCTGGCACAGCACCGCGCCCTCGGTGTCGATTTTGGAGCCTACTGTGATGGGGCCTTTCTGGGCTAGAACCAGCCCTAGTCCCAGGACTACGAGCAAGGCGGTCAACCTCTTCTTCATGGATACCCCCTTGCCCCTAAGGATACCCCGAGGCCTCTTCAGACTGAAGGGATATTCGCTTAGGTTCCTTGGGCTACGGGGTCGAAGGCCTCGTTCTTGGGGGCAAATCGCCCTTCGCCCCAGCCCCGGATGGGCTAGACTCGAGCCGGGATGCTAACCCTGCGCTTGCAGCTTTTATGGAACGGTTTTCGGCAGGCTCCGGCCTCGGCCCTGGTGGGGCTGCTGCTGGGGGCCGGACTGGCCTATGGGGCCTGGTGGGGGACAAGCTGGTTTCTGAACTTCATTGCCAACGAGCTCTTCGGCAGTAACGTTTTCCTCAACCGCCTGGCGGCGGCCTTTGCCCGCGATGTGCTGGTGGAGCGTATGCTGGGCAGCCTGCTGCTGGTGCTCTCCAGCGCGGTGGTGCTCTCGGCCTTGCCCAACGCGGTGGCGGTGCTCTACACCTCGGAGGATCTGCCCCTGCTGCTGGCCCTGCCCCAGCCGGCTCGCAGGGTCTTTCTCTTCAAGGTGGGCGAGGTCTTCATCACCACGGCCTTGCTGCCTTGTTTGCTGTTGTTGCCGGTTTTGTTTGCCTATGGGGCGCACTACGGGGCACCCCCGCTGTTCTTTGCGGGGGCTACGCTGGTGGCTTTAGCCCTGTTTGCCTTTCCGGTGGCGCTGGGGGTGGGCTTGGCCTTGCCCCTGGTGCGCTACGCTCCGGCAGGCCGGGCCCGGGAGTGGGCCGCTGCGCTGGGAGCCGTGCTGGGGGGGCTACTTATCTTTTTGCTGCGGGCCTTGCGTCCCGAGGTGTTGTTGCAGACCGATTTTGCCAACCCGGAAGAGCTCGACCGCTTCCTCCAGACCTTCCGCGATCCCTCGGCTCCCTTCTTGCCCTCGGCTCTCGCGCAACAGGCCCTGAAGGGGCTTTCCCGGGGCGAGGTGGAACCCCAGTTCTGGCTGCTCTTGGCCCTTTCGGGAGGGTTGCTACTCTTGGCCGGACTGGTGGCTGGCTATGCCTACCAGCAGGGCTGGGTGCGGGCCCTCGAGGGCACCGTGCGCGAGCGCGGCATCCTGCCAGCAGGCCTTTTGGACCGCTGGTCGGCCTGCGGGGTGGTCCCAGCGCTCTGGGTGCGCGACCTACGCCTTTTCTTCCGCGATGCCAACCAGGCCTCCCAGCTGATTC